>Ga0210387_10001144_pt1 | contig 19813 bp, 20 predicted proteins | sample IncBWC7OmetaG_FD_160108 | JGI IMG/M metagenome (GOLD analysis project Ga0210387, IMG submission 160108) | Forest soil microbial communities from Barre Woods Harvard Forest LTER site, Petersham, Massachusetts, United States - Inc-BW-C-7-O ...
CGGCTGATCCCTATCCGGCGTGCGGGGGTGGCGATCCAGGCTGTTGCGAACTAAGCCGAATCCTTTGCTTCCAAATGCCACAATTTACGTGTCCGAAGCCCTTGGCAATGGATCATTGGACAGTCCGGCGACACGATTAGCCGGACCGCGCCCGGAGTCGCTTCGTAGCGAACCTGGGTAAACTCGGTGGGCTCGCCGTCGAGATTGACCGGCACACGGCGCGCGGCCTCAAAATTCGCCCAGGGCACCTGCCAGTAAGAAATGTATCGGCCTTCGGGGGAGAGAGCCTGAAGCTCGCGCACCGCGTTGAGCAACTTGCTCGCTGGAATTTCGCGAACGACCAGAACGTCTAGCAACCCGTCGTCGAGATATGCGCGAGGAGCTACCTGCTTGCCACCGCCGGTTTGGCGGCCATTGCCAACGATGGCGACTACATCCGGACCGGTGACCTCCTGATCCGGCAGAACGAGGCATCCTTCGTAGGGACGGAAGTTCGTTGCAAGGATTGCGGCCATGAGCGCGTAAGCGGCACCGCCGAGCAGCCGTTTGAGTTCCGGCGGTGTGGTGGCAGTAACCGTAGCACCAAAGCCAGTGCTCGCTGCATTGATGAACCAGCGATTGTTAGCCCGGCCCACATCCACGGCGACGGGATCGCCGGCGACGCAGAGCGCCAGTGCCTGGCTGGGATCGCGCGGGATGCCGCAACCACGAGCAAAGTCATTGGCGGTACCAAGCGGTATAACTGCGAGCGCAGGACGCGCGTCTGTGGGGAGAGTCATTAGCCCGTGAAGAACTTCATTTACTGTGCCGTCACCCCCTACTGCGACGACCGCATCGGCCTCATCCGGTTGCGAGCCAAACCGGCGCGCATCACCGCCTTCCCATGTCACATGAACCTCGACGCGATGTCCGAGCCCGCGCTGCCGTACCACGGCCGCCCGCAACGCCTCGCTGCCGGCGACCTTGCCGTTAACGATAAGGCGCAAGGATTTTTTGGCCATCACAGCCGTGGGTTACCGAGCCTGGCTGGAGTTTTCCGAGCGGCCACGTGATGCGTTTCTTGGTCGCTTACGGCTTTTTGGCTTACCTGCTCACCCGTATCACCCCTGACCATTTTCCACGCCGGGCGGCGATTGCGCTCCTTGCAGGCCTCGTTTTGCTCATCGGGTTCAGCCGGATCTACTTGGGCATTCATTTCATGAGCGACGTCATCGGAGGGTACCCGGCGGGGGCTTTCTGGCTCGCATTCTGTATCATCATCACCCACCGGACGCAAGTCCGCCCGCACGTATCCCGAACCCGGCTTGGCCCGAGGCACCCGCCGGCATAAGCTCACCCCACCCGTCAAGATCACCGCAGGGCCGTCCGTGTTCATCCGGCAAAATTTCGTGGTCGGAATGCTCCTGCACGCCATCATACCGATCATGAAATGGCACAACGACATTCACTCGCTGGTCGACATCATTTACGTCCATCCCTCACTGGCCGAAGTGGTCCGTGGCGCGGCCAGGAAAGCCGCCGGAATGTTGCCAACGAGTTGCAGGGACATGGAACTCGCCTGAATCGATCACAAACCCTGAGAGATTTGGTATCTCACGTATAACGGTGATGTCGTCCGGCGGTCGCCGGATTCGAGGCGCGAGCAAGGCATCCGTATCTGGACAAATTGAGAAAGGATTTGGACAATATCGGCAGAGCGACCGTAGCGAATTCGTGTATAATCGAGATCCTATGTGTCAATCGCGCAGAATATGCTCTTTCTTCTGTGTGCGCTTCAATCGCAACACGGCGCAAGTCCGGCAAGGCGCAACCCCGCAACAGAGATGAGAAAGCCGGTCATCCTCACCGTCGATGACGACGCGGACGTGTTGCATGCAGTCGAGCGGGATCTGCGGCGAAGATATGGCGAGCAGTACCGCATCACGGGAGCAGACTCAGGCCAGAGCGCGTTAGAGATTGTGCGTCAGCTAAAATTGCGCGGTGATGTTGTGTCGTTGTTCCTAGTAGATCAGCGGATGCCGCGGATGACCGGGGTTGAGTTTCTGGCGAAGGGGATCAAAGATTTTCCGCGGGCCAAGCGTGTGCTGTTGACGGCTTACGCGGATACGGAAGCCGCCATAAACGCGATTAATGAGGTACAGATCGACCATTATTTGATAAAGCCGTGGGATCCGCCGGAAGAGCGTCTTTACCCTGTACTTGACGATCTACTTGAACACTGGCTCAGAGGTCATCATCCGCAGTTTGAGGGTATTCGTGTGATCGGTCAGAAATGGTCGCCGCAAGCACATGAGGTGAAATATTTCCTGGCGCGACATCAGATTCCATTTAAATGGCTTGATTTCGAAATTGATGCTGAAGCGCGGTCTATCGTGGAACACGCCGGAAACGGCGGGCATCTGCCGCTGGTGCTGTTTCCCGATGGGAGCTACTTATTCGATCCGACATTGAGCCAGCTCGGCGAGAAATTGGGACTGAAAGCGCACCCAGAGATGGCGCACTATGATCTGGTGATCATCGGCGCGGGACCCGCCGGATTGGCCGCGGCGGTTTATGGCGCATCGGAAGGTCTTAGAACGGTCATGATTGAGCGCGTGGCGCCGGGGGGTCAGGCCGGCTCGAGTTCGCGGATCGAGAACTATCTCGGTTTCCCGGCGGGCCTGAGCGGTGGTGATCTTGCCCGACGCGCGGTAGCGCAGGCACGTCGATTCGGTGCGGAAATTCTTACGCCGCAGCACGGGAAAAAAATCCGCCTCAATGGCCAGTATCGCGTGCTCACCTTGTCCGATGACAGCGAAATTAACTGTCAGGTACTGCTGATCGCCACCGGCGTCTCATATCGCCAGCTCGAGGTTCCGGGTTTGGAGCGGCTGACAGGAGCCGGGGTTTACTATGGCTCTGCGATGACTGAGGAAATGTACTGCCGCGACCAGGATGTCTACATCGTCGGCGCAGGAAACTCTGCGGGCCAGGCGGCAATGTATCTTTCTCGATTTGCTCGTTGCGTTAAGCTCCTGGCGCGTGGTGATTCGCTCGCGAAAAGCATGTCGCAATACCTCATTGACGAGCTCGCACGCACACCAAACGTTGTGGTGCAGTTGCAAACGCGTGTGATCGAGGCACACGGCGAAAACCACCTCGAAAGCATCACCATCGCGAACGACCAGACGGGGCAAACAACAACCGCGCCGGCGGTGGCTCTTTTCATTTTTATCGGCGCAACGCCGCACACCACCTGCGTCGCAGATCTGATTGAACATGACGAGCGTGGTTACATTCTCTCCGGCACCGATCTTACGCTTAATGGCCGTCGTCCGCGCAACTGGCCGCTCGAACGCAAGCCCTATTTGCTCGAAACAAACGTACCGGGCATCTTCGTCGCAGGAGACGTGCGCCATGGCTCAATCAAGCGCGTTGCCTCCGCTGTGGGGGAAGGCTCAATTGCCATCGAGTTGATCCACCAATATCTCGATCGCGTGTGACTACGAACACCGCAGCGACGCTCGATTCGCTCCGGAGGCTGCCGCTCTTTGCGCACCTGACCGATAACGATCGTGCGTGTGTCGAGGGAGGCCAGACGCTCCGATTCGCCGCCGGCGAAATCATCGTCCGCGAGGGCGAGCCAGCAGAGCATTTTTTTGTGGTGTTGGAGGGCAATGTAAGCGCCTCTAAAAATTTCGGCGAACAGGAGGCGGTCATCACCGAACATCCTCCAGGCGGATTCTTTGGCGAAATACCGATGCTCTTGAATACGCCCTATTTCATAACCGCACGAGCGAGATGCGAGTCGCGATTATTTCAACTTCCGAAAAAAACATTTTGGAATTTAATAAGCACCTGCCCATCAATAGCGACCCAGATTGTTCGCTCGGTAGCGGTGCGGCTGCGTACGCTTCTGGCTTTCTCGCAGCACCGTGACAAGCTCTCGTCACTCGGCAGAATGGCCGCCGGGCTCGCGCACGAGCTCAACAATCCTGCTGCGGCCGCGCACCGAGCTGCGGCACAACTGGACGAAGCTGTCGAGAAATTGGAGACGGTGACGCAGCCGTTGCACCAGTGTCTATCCTCGGAGCAGTGCAAGCGACTGACTGCTCTGGCGAGCAACTCGGTTCGGCCGACCTGTGCTGCCGACCCGGTCGACCAGACTGATCGCGAAGAGCGGATTGCTACGCTATTGGAGAGCTGGGGCCTCCGGGACGCCTGGCAAGTGGCGCCGACACTCGCGGCCGCGGGTTGGGAACCACCCGCGCTCGACGAACTAATTGCGGACATGCCGGCCCTGGCCGCGGGCAATGTTTTCCGCTGGCTCGAAGCGCGACTGTCCATCGATTCCTTGCTTGATGAGAGCGACGATAGCATCAGTCGGATCGAAGAGGTCGTGAAAGCGGTGCGATCCTACTCGCGCCCAGAACATGCGAAGTTGGAGGAAGTCGACCTGCACGAAGGAATCGAAAAAGCGATTACCATGCTCAGCCACAAACTGAAAGGAGTAACTCTTGTCCGCGAATTCGACCCGCTACTGCCGCGCATACCGGCGTATGCCAGCGAGCTGAATCAGGTCTGGTCTCACCTGATCGATAACGCGCTTGACGCGGTCGCCAGCGCGGGCTGGGTGTGGGTCCGCACGCGGCAGGAAGGCGACCTTGTCACCGTCGAAATCGCAGACGACGGGCCAGGCGTTCCTCCCGAAAATCAGGCGCTTATATTTGAGCCGTTTTTCACGACAAAAGGCGTCGGCGAAGGTTCCGGACTAGGACTGGTCGTCAGCAGCCGTATCGTCGAGCAGCACGGCGGCGAAATCGAATTACAATCGAAGCCGGGCGACACGCGCTTCATCGTCCACTTGCCAACTCGTTCGAAAACTAAGGATTTCGAGGTGACCTCGGCATGGCCGAATTTAGAAAAGGAGAGCTTTGCGTATCCCAGGGATCACGACGCCGGGTTGAGCTTCACCTCGATTTGCGACCTTCCGATTTTCTCCGGCGCAACTCAGGAAACCCGGGCATGGCTGGAGTGCGGCGACGAACTTCGACTGCGCGCGGGCAACGCGCTGATCCGTGAGGGAGATATGCCAGAATATTTTTTTGTTGTGCTTGAGGGCAGGCTGCGCCTCACGAAGAACTACGGATCTCAACAGATTGTCCTTGCGACGTACACACCGGCGATGACCCTCGGGGAGAAGGAGCTCGTGATGGACCGGCCCTACTTCGTCGACGTGCGGACGCTGAGCGAATGCCGTTTGTTTCGCCTCACGCGAGAAGCATTTTGGGGTGTGCTGCGCACATCACCTGCCGTAACGGCGGAGATTATGCGCGTGTTAGCCACACGCGTTCAAAACTTCGAAGAATGGTCGCAACAGCGGGAAAAATTGGTGCAGCTCGGCACGATGGCGGCCGGCCTCGCGCACGAGTTGAACAACCCGACCAGTGCCGCTCGCCGGTCGGTCTCCGAATTGCGCGCCGTGGTCGAGCAGATCCAGACCTTTGTCTGCCGTTTAAGCGGCGAGCTCTCGAAAGAGCAATGGGAGAAACTCATCGACGTGGCGAAAAAGGCGGCTCAGGTAAAAGGCCCGCGGCTTGATTCCAGCGAACGAAGCGGCCGTGAAGAGGCGATTACGTCGTGGATGGACTCACATGAGATTTCTGGAGGATGGAGACTTGCACCTACCTTTGCTGCTGCGCGTCTCGACACGCCGGCGCTCGAATCCCTGCTCGCCAGCCATCTAGAGCAACGAGCCGTTCCCGACGCGCTCTGCTGGCTCGACGCGCGGCTTACGGCGAAATCACTACTCGCAACGATCGAGAAGAGCACCCGTCGAATTTCTGAATTGGTTTCGGCGGTCAAAGCCTACTCATTCATGGATCGTGCACCCTGGCAGGAGATCGATGTCCACACAGGCATCGAGAGCACGTTAACGATCCTCGGGCACAAACTTAAAAACGTGGTGGTAAGCCGCCAATTCGACTTAGGACTCCCGCGGATCTGCGCTTATGGCAGCGAACTGAACCAGGTATGGACCAATCTCATAGACAACGCCATCTACGCCACCGAAGGCAAGGGCCGCATCGATATTTGCACTCGGCGCGATGGCAATCACCTCGTTGTCGAAATCGCAAACAACGGCCGCGGCATTCCACCGGAAGTTCAACCACGCATTTTCGAGCCGTTTTTCACAACCAAGGGCGGCGCCGGCACGGGTCTGGGGCTTGTGATCAGCTACCGTATCGTGGTGGATCGTCACCACGGCCAGATCACCTTCCAATCGAGACCAGGCGAGACGCGCTTTGAAGTGCGGTTACCTATTGATAGCGGCGGGCTGAAAAAAGCACGATAAAATCAACCGGCTGCGTCCCCCCCGTCGTAAGCGAAGGCTCCAGCCTTTGCCCTGCGTGGCACGCCGCGGCTGGCAAGGGCTGGAGCTTACGCTTATCTTGGGCAACTTTCCCTATTGCGGGACGGCCATTCGTAGGTTAGGAAGGGGTTTTTTCAGGGGCATGAATGAGACGTTAGCAATGAGTTGGTGGAAAGAAGTCCGCGAACGGCTCGAGCACACCGCTCGGAATTTTCCGGGCGGCTTTGAGCAACAGACCGTTTTCAATCTTCTGGCTGACCTGGATGCGCTGCAGCTGGTCTGTGAGCCTTACTCTGACCTCGAGCCCCGGCTTGCGGTATATCAGGCACTCCGTAAGCTTTTTATTGGTTAACTCGAAGGCCGGTCCGCGGAGCGGCCGGAGCGATACGGAAGCGGCAGGTACTCGACAGAGGGCTGCCGTCGCGTGGGCTGCGGATACAGTTGCATCAAGTGCAACATGTTTTCCGGGATCTTATCATTTACGCGCAGTCCAAGGGCGAGTGCCCGCTCGTAGGTAATTGGGTAATCGTGCGTCCATGTGCCGCTGGTCATTAGCTTGGCCAAGTCCTGGGCCTTCTCGTCAGGGTACTTGTCGCCCAACAACTCGCCCACCTCTTGTTCCATCTGAACCAAGGCTTTGCCGGCCTGATCGGCCAGAATCAACGTCTGGTCGTCTACCTCAGCGATCGGTTTCTGATGTATCACCTTCAGAATCGAAGCGGCCGGCTGCTGCCCGAGCTGCGGGTCGACCGGCCCCAGCACCGCATCCTCGGACATGACTATCTCCTTGGCCGCGAGCGCGATCAATGTGCCGCCCGACATGGCATAGTGAGGCACAAACACGGTAACCTTGCCCTTGCGCTTGAGGACTGCTCGCGCAATTTGAGTGGCGGCCAGCACCAAACCGCCCGGCGTGTGCAACACCAGATCCAGCGGTATTTCGGGGTCGGTCAGATGAATGGCGCGAATGACTTCCTCGCTGTCGTCCACGTCGATATAGCGGAATATCGGAAAGCCCAGTAGACTCATTGTCTCCTGCCGGTGCACGAGCAAAATAACGCGCGACTTCCGCTCACGCTCAATACGGCCGATCAATCGCTTACGCGAGGCTTCGAGCAACCGTTGCGTGATAACCGGCTGAAGTGCCGTCAGCATGAAAAACAACCAAAAAATCTGCATGGGATCCATTGTCATTTCCTTCTCTACCAACGTCTTGGGTGCCACGTCCACTCTATGCCGTACTCGTCGGGTTGCATCCGCAGAGCACGACGGCGCCGCCGCACAAACAACGGGCACAGCACATATTGCCGATAATGTGCACCCACCCGCCGTGCAGAAATTGGTGCGTTAATAGCGGCCAGTAATCATTCACGGGAAATCCCACCCGTGCCGCCCAGTTGGGGTGTGCAAAACGGGCAGGCACGACCCCGAACAGGTAAAAGAGCTGCTCCAGCGTCTCCTGCGGCAGTGCCAGTTCGAAGAAAAACACGACGACGTTGATCAGAATCAGCGTGCGCGTGACTACCGGCACTGACCGGCTTGGAACCGAATCCATTATGGGAAACACATCCGAGCCTTATTTCTACGGATTCACAAGGATGTGGTTTTCGACCATCGTGGTTCCAGGCGCGGACCATGCCGCGCGTTCCGCTTCATCTCTCTCGGCCCATGAGCTCACGCTGCCATACAACTTCACCCTGCTGCCCTCAATCTTGACAGTGATACGGCGTGCATCAAGCTCGGCGCTCCGCCGCAGCGCCTCCTCGATCTTGCTCTTTACCTCTGCCGCAGAAGCTTTCGGCGTGACCTGAATCTTGTTGGTGACGCCGGACACTCCTTTTAGTTTTTTCATCGCTGATTCGGCAAGGCTCTTCTGATACTCCCAATCAACAGTGCCTTCGAGCGTTACCCAGCCGTCCTTTACCGTTACCTTAATCCTGTCGGCGGGAATGCTGACGTGGCTCTCAAGCCCACGAACGGCAGCCCTAGCACTCTCCGGATCGGTTCGCTGCCAGAACAGTTTGACTTCAATATCATTGGCTATCCCTCTTACCCCGTAGACACGCTTAACTGCCTTCTCGGCTGCATCCTTCTTCCAAAAGCTGGGAACGAATCCCGAGAGTGTGACCACTCCGTCTTTCACCGCAACGGCAATGTCGCTTGCTGAACTTATTTTCGGATCCCATTTGAGCTCCAGCAGCACGTCGTCGCGGAGGCTATTATCACTCCTCGTTTGCGTTCTAGTTGCCATAGTTAGACTTTCTCAACTTTCACACAGTAAGCTCTGTTCGCGAACCGCCCGCAACCAGAAAAAAGTTGGTGGCGAAGGTAAACCATCAATAGAGTTCTCGATCTTTGATATTTTTCGCTCCGACCTAAGAGAATCCGAAGACGAGGACGAATTCGGGGGACCTCAAACGTTCTTTAATCGTAATCGTCCTCGACCTCTGCTGTTGCCCGGCAGGGCGAGAATTTAGAGGAAGCTAGCTACAACAAGTCAGCGTTTATGGGATGCGCTCCCTGTGCGTCCGGCGCTGCATGGCGGTTGCCGGACCGAAGCGACGAGCTCGTTGCGGGCTAGAAGCTCTTAAACAGGCGCTGCGCGTCAACGTAAGAGCCTGTTCTAAAACAAATCAATTGAGCAGCAGCAGAATTCTCCGGCGCAGCCGGAGAATTCTGCTGCCACAGCCTGCATCGCAGAAAATCTCTAAGGATTTGTGAGCGATGCAGGCTCACTCCTTCAGAGATTTTCGCTCCGCAGCAAACTGATGAACCAAGTCAATCCACGCCAATGCCATCTCCGTGGAGAGCGCTGCCTGTTTTACTCCACCGTCTTCCGTCGTCTTCTCTAACTCTTTCAGCTCATCTAAGATTGCCTGCAGCCCGACGGCAATGTTCCGCAGCTTTGTTCGATCTTCGATAGTCATTGTTGGTCTATGCCTCCGATCGCATCTGCGCATCGCGATGGACTTATATAGACGGCTGCAGCGCTTTTTATTTGCTGGCAATTGCATCGTTCAACCCACCATCATGACTCAATTCGCTTACCCGCAATTAATTTAAGCAGTCTCCTAAATGCCGACGAGAGAAACATTAGTTAGTCGACATGCCGTAGCACGAGCACATCCGAACACGACGACATCACCATTGTATGCGAGACCGTAGACTAGTCGCTGGAGAAAAAATAAGGAAGGCTGAAAGAGTTGTTTATTTGGTAGGTCGAAAGGCTGATATGGAAGTAAACCGAATTTGATATTTGTTGACGTCGGTTCGCAGGACTACATCTTGATCAACCCTTTTCGGAGCCCGGCGATCGCGGCGTCTGTGCGACTGTGGGCGCCCAATTTCTGCATGATGTGATTCACGTGACTTTTCACCGTGCCCTCGCTGATACCCAGTGCATCCGCAATTTCCTTATTCGCTTGTCCTGCTGCGACACACCGCAACACGGAAAGTTCGCGTTCGGTTATTTGAGGGGCTCCGATTCGTCCGGCGAGTTTGGCGCCTGCAGTTCGACTCATATACCGTTGACCCGAAGCAATTGTTCGAATCGCCCCAATTAACTCATCACCGGGAGTATCCTTGAGGACGTAGCCAATAGCACCGGCGAGCATTGTGCGATAAATATCCTCATCCGTGTCGTAAGTGGTCAGGATCAGAATCTTGGCGCCAGGCCGCTTTTTCAGAAGTCGCTTTACGGTGCTCACGCCCCCCTCACCTGGCATCTGAAGATCCAGGATTAATACATCCGGCTCAAGCTTTAGAAAAAGCTCAAATGCTTCCTCCCCGGTTGAAGCCTGAGCGACTACCGCCATATCGGGCAGGGTGCCTAGAATCAATGATAATCCCTCTCGGAGCATCGGATGATCGTCCGCAAGAATAAGACGAAGTTTCGCAGGCCGGCTCATAAGGGATCGCTAAAGGCCGGGCATGGCGCCGAGATTCGAATCGCCGTTCCTGTTCCCGGTGAAGTTCGGAGAGTGAATGTCGCGTCTATTCTGCTGGCGCGCTGTCTCATGGTACTCAATCCAAAACCCTTAGGTATTGTCGGATGATCGGGTCGAAAACCAATGCCATCATCTTCGATTGAAAGTTCTATATTTACATTTGTGAATCCTAGCCTCAGACGAACGCTTCTGGCCTTGGCATATCTGAGGGCATTCCCAACGGCTTCCCGGCCAATTTGGACGAACTGGTAGCCAAGATCGGGAGGGACGAGACGAACCGCTCCTTTGCAATTGAAGAGCACCCTGGTGCTGGCATCACACGAAGACTCGTCTGCCAATTTGCACAGATTTCCGGCCAAATCGCCGCATTGAGCAGCATCAGGCTGAAGCGTTGCCACCAAGCGTCGAACCTCCTGAAGACCCTTGTGAGACAGGTCTTTTGCCTTGAGAATGCACGCATCGGCCAGGTCCGGGCTCTTTTGGCGTATTTGAGACGCAGCCTCCAGTTGAGTATATATTCCCGTAAGGCATTGGGCCAATGTATCATGAACATCGCGGGCTATTCGGGAGCGCTCTGCCAGCGCCCCAGCTTTCTTAGCTTCGTCAAGATGTTTGGTCAGCCGCAGTGCCGACGTCGCGTGGTTTTGCAGAGAATACACCAGTCAAGGATAGGCGAAAGCGCCAACGTCGCTCCGCCAATCTTGGCCAAGCCTTTTCCCAATTTGCGCTCTTCGGCGAATTGGCGAGTCATGAAGAGTCTTTACTTTTCGTTGAGCAACTCCTCCTTAGCTTTTTGCAGCTCGGCGATTTGTTCGTCGCTGACCTTCGGATATTTCAAGCCAAGTGACTTTAGCGTAGCAACGATGATTTCGGAGACACAGAGGCGAGTGAACCACTTGTGGTCGGCTGGGACAATAAACCACGGTGCCCAATCGGTGCTGGTGTGATTGAACATATCTTCGTATGCCGCCATGTGCTCCGCCCAATGCCGCCGTTCCAGGACGTCGGCGGCCGAAAACTTCCAGTTTTTGTCTTTTTCCTCGATCCGTTTGAGGAAGCGCACTTTCTGTTCCTTCTTCGAAACGTTCAAAAATAACTTCAGGACGATGATGCTATTGTTCACCAGGTACCGCTCAAAACAATTGATCTCTTCGAATCGATGTTTCCAAATCGATTGGTCCTTTTCGCACGGAGGTAGATGCTGTTTCGCCAGGATTTCAGGATGGACCCGAACAACTAAGACCTCCCCGTAATAGGACCGATTGAAGATGCCGATCCTTCCGCGTCGTGGGAGGCGTTTGGCCGCGCGCCATAGATAGTCGTGATCCAGCTCTTCCTGGAAAGGCGCCTTAAAACTGTACACCTCGCATCCTTGCGGGTTTACGCCGACATCACGTGCTTGATCGTGCTGTCTTTGCCTGCGGCGTCCAGGGCTTGGAGAACCAGAAGCAGGGCGTACGTACCGTTCGCGTAAAGAATATCTTGCTGGCCCGCCAGCTGTTCAATATTCAGCCTGAGTTCTGTCAGAGTCTCCTCTTTATTTTTAAAATTCCCGCTGTACGCCGGGTCGAAATCTTTCTTTAACGAAATCGGCTTACCTGGCTCGACGAGAATATGTTTCAGGTCAAAGCCGGAGGAATCAGGGAGGTGCTTCGCCAAGTTGCGCATAACTGGTGATTATTAGTGTGCTGGCAAAGTAGCAGCAGGATCCTGCTTGTTGGGCGCTCGGCGAGGACGCGGAACAGAACAGGCTGGGCCTATGCGACGATGTTCGTGTCCATGAATCTACTTCCGTCTGCGAAAGTTGAGCTCTTCTCGCAGTCGCTCCACCTCCCCTGCCAGGTCCATAATGAGTTTGATGCCGACAATGTTGAGACCGCAAGCGGTCCGCAGATATTCAATGCGGCGCAGAATGCGTATGGCCTCATCATTAAAATACCAGCCACTGCACGCGGGATCCATCACCGGCGACACAAGTCCGTGTCTGAAATAAACTGCGATGAGGCGCCGGGATAACTGGGTCAGGCTCGCTGTCGCCTCAAGTGTGTACACGGCGCGTGCATCGGGTTCGAAGAGTTGCAGCGTGGTCATAGGCGTTTCAACCGAATTGCCGAACATTTTCATCTTTTCCTCGAAATGACGGGTTGTTGTCGTTTAATTTGTCCTGGGATTAAATTTGGAAACGCGGCTGAGTTCTTTCCAAAGGTCGCGTTCTTTGTGGGTAATCTGCTCGGGGATCTGCACATTAATGACGACATAGAGGTCCCCGTTTTGGCCGAGCTGGCCTGTTGGTAGACCGTGCCCGCGCAAACGCAACTGTTGAGCGTTGTTTGTGCCGGGCGGGATACGAACCGACACGCGGTCTTTGAGGGTAGGCACAATCATTTTTGTCCCCAGCACAGCTTCCCAGGGCGCTACGTCGAGGGTGTAATACAAATCGGCGCCACGAACCTGAAAATCAGGATGAGCCGCCAGGCGTACACGCAGGTAAAGGTCGCCCGACCCGCCCTGACCAATTCCCTCTTCACCCATATCCGCAACCCGTATGGCCTGACCTTCGCGCACCCCCGCTGGAATACGGACCTTCAAAGTCTGTGTCGTGGTTTGGCCAGTTCGCGGGTTGGTCCGTTGCAGGGAAACAGTACGCTCCGAGCCCTTCAGCACCTCTTCAAGCGTAACCAGGATATCGCTTTCGATATCCCGGCCGCGGCGAGCAAATGCGGTTCCCCCGGACGACTCGGGTTCCGGGCGGCCGAAGCCTCCAAAACCACCAAAGCGTTCGCCGCGACCGAAAAATTGTTCAAAGAAATCGCTGAAGCCGGTGCCGTCGAACCGGAACTCGAATGTCTCCTCGCCGCCCGGACTACGTCCAGCCTGACCGTCCCAGCCCGGTGGAGGTTGGACCCCTTCCCTCCACCCCGCACCAAGTTCGTCATATTCCCGACGATTCTCCGGATCGCCCAGGACTTCGTGCGCTTCGTTAATTTCCTTGAATTTTTCTTCCGCAGCTTTCTTGTCTTTGGCCACGTCCGGGTGGTATCGGCGGGCCAGTTTGCGAAAGGCTTTTTTGATCTCCTCATCGCTGGCATCGCGCGGAACGCCGAGGATTTGGTAGTAATCTTTGAATTCGACGGGCATGGTGCCGTGCTCCCGCACGGTTTTAAATCATTGACAGGTCTGCTTCGCGTTCATTTCTCACGTCTCACCTTCCACCTTCCACGCCCTCATCTTTCGAAAGCGGCACTGACTCGAATGTGAGTTGGCCCTTCTTGAAACTAACCGTGACGAGGCTGTTTTCCGAAATCGTGCCCGCCAGGATTTGTCGTGACAAAGCGGTCTCCAAGTGGCGCTGCAGAAACCGCTTCAGCGGCCTGGCGCCGTAGACCGGGTCATACCCTTCGCGGGCGATGTACTCCTTCGCTGCTTCTGTTATTTCCAGGTCGAGATGCCGTTCGCTTAACCGGACCCGCAGCAATTTGAGCTGCAGGTCGATGATTCGTTTGATCTCAGAGAGAGTAAGCGGCTTGAACAGCACAATTTCATCCACTCGATTAAGGAACTCAGGCCGGAAGTGGATCCGCAATTCGCCCATCACCTTGCTGCGAACGTGCTCTTCGATTTCGCCCCGTTCGCTCGCGTTTTCGATGAGATGGGGACTGCCAATGTTCGAGGTCATGATGATGATGGTATTCTTGAAATCCACCGTGCGACCGTGACTATCAGTGAGCCGCCCATCATCTAGAATTTGCAGCAACACATTAAAGACGTCGTTGTGCGCCTTTTCGATTTCGTCGAAGAGCACGACGCAGTAGGGCTTGCGGCGGACTGATTCGGTCAGTTGGCCCCCCTCCTCGTAGCCAATGTAACCGGGCGGCGCGCCGATCAGCCGGGCTACTGCGTGCTTCTCCATGTATTCGCTCATGTCGATGCGCACAATATTCTCCTCACTATCGAACAGGCTCTCGGCCAGTGCGCGGGCCAGCTCGGTCTTGCCCACACCGGTTGGTCCAAGGAAAATGAATGAACCAATCGGGCGCTTAGGATCTTTGAGACCGGAACGGGCACGAATGACGGCATCGGCCACTGCCTGGACGGCTTCATCCTGTCCCACAACGCGTTCGTGGAGAATCTGGTCCAGCCGAAGCAGTTTCTCCTTTTCGCCTTCCAGCAGGCGCGACACGGGAATTCCGGTCCAACGGGAGACTACCTCGGCGACTTCGTCGGCTGTGACTTCCTCCTGCAGTAGACGCCGCTTTGTGCGATCGCCGCTGACCTTGGCTTCGTGCTCCTTGAGCTGCTGCTCGAGCTGCGGGATCTTCCCGTACTTGTATTCGGCAACTCGCGTCAGGTCAGCTCTGCGTTGGGCCTGTTCCATTTCGGTCCGGGCCAATTCAAGCGCAGCGCGAAGTTTCTGGATGTCGTCAATGGCGTGCTTTTCGCCTTCCCACTGCGCTTTGAGCGCGTCTCGGTCGCTCTTAAGATTGGCCAGCTCTTTTTCCAGCGCGACCAGACGTTCCTTTGAAGGCTGGTCCTTTTCCTTGCGCAAAGCCTCGCGTTCAATTTCGAGCTGGAGAATACGGCGCTCAAGTGATTCAAGCTCCTCAGGCATAGACTCCATTTCAGTGCGCAGTTTGGCCGCAGCTTCGTCAATGAGGTCGATGGCCTTATCCGGCAGAAAGCGGTCCGAGATGTAGCGATGCGAGAGCTGAGCGGCCGCCACCAGCGCCCCGTCCTGGATGCGAACGCCGTGATGCAACTCGTAACGTTCGCGCAGACCGCGCAGGATGGAGACCGTATCTTCGACGCTTGGCTCTTCGACCATCACCGGCTGAAAACGGCGCTCCAAAGCAGCATCTTTCTCGACGTATTTGCGGTATTCGTCCAATGTGGTGGCGCCGATGCAGTGAAGTTCACCCCGAGCGAGCATCGGTTTGAGCATGTTGCCCGCGTCCATTGAGCCTTCCGCCTTGCCGGCGCCAACCATCGTGTGGAGTTCGTCTACGAATAAGATGATCTGACCCTGTGCGTTGGTGACCTCCTGCAGCACGGCCTTGAGTCGCTCTTCGAATTCGCCCCGATATTTCGCCCCCGCGATGAGCGCCCCGAGATCGAGCGCCACGATGCGCTTCTCTTTGAGGCTGTCGGGCACATCGCCGGATACGATGCGTCTGGCCAAGCCCTCGACAATCGCAGTCTTACCCACACCAGGCTCGCCGATCAGCACGGGGTTGTTTTTGGTGCGGCGTGAGAGCACCTGGATACAACGCCGGATTTCCGCGTCCCGGCCGATAACCGGATCAAGCTTGTTCTGCGCGGCCAACCGGGTCAGGTCGCGTCCGTACTTTTCGAGCGCTTCGTAGGTGGCTTCGGGATTCGCGCTCGTTACGCGCTGATTGCCACGGACCTCGGTCAGTGCCTGCAAGAATTTCTCACGCCGGAGGTCGAACGTCTTGAAAATCTTCCCGATATCGGTGGTGGCCGGTTCGGAGAACATGGCCAGCACAAGGTGTTCGACGCTGACATAATCGTCCTTGAGTTTTTTGGCTTCGTCCTGGGCAGCAACCAGCAGCTTATTGAGGCGCTGGGTGACATAAAGCCCTTGGCCGGTCATTGTATCGCCGGAGACGCGCGGAATGCGATCCAGCGCCTCCTGAAGTTTTTTTTTCACCAGATCGGACGACACGCCGGCCTTTTGCAAAAGGCCCGGTACGAGACCCTCTTCCTGTTCCAGCAGAGCCAAGGCGAGATGTTCGACATCTACGGCCTGATGCTGGTGACGTGTGCCAATGGCCTGCGCCTCCGTCAGCGCGGTCTGTGATTTTTCCGTGAATTTGTTCAGGTCCATAAACTGTTCAACAAGTCGGCGATCTCACATCGCGTGATCGACGAGTTTCGACTTTTCTTTTGATTGCATGGCCGCGGCAGCAGCCAGCCGTCCGGGATCTTTGAGGGAGGGCATGTCCTGGCTAACAAGCCTGTAAAACGTTGGACCATCAATGGTCTCGGATTTGAGTAACTCGGCGGCGACGAGTTCGAGCTGGTCGCGATGCGAAACCAAAGTCTCCTTGGCCTGGTCGTAAGCCTGGCCGAGCAGTTGCTTGACTTCCTCATCCATTTCGCGAGCCGTCTGCTCGCTGCAATCTCGCTGAATTTGGAACTCCTGCCCGTTGAGGAAGGTCGGCTGACGCTGAGCGCAATGGGCCAGGCCCAGGCGCTCGCTCATTCCGTACATCGCGACCATCTGGCGTGCAAGTGCGGTGGCCCGTTCAAGATCGTTCTGCGCGCCGGTACTGACCTCGCCGAACACAACCTCCTCGGCGGCACGGCCACCCAGCATGCCGCGGACGCGGTCCATGAGCGCACCGCGCGTGAGCAGGAACTGGTCTTCACCCGGTAGTTGCATGGTGTAACCAAGCGCAGCCCGGCCACGCGGCACAATGCTGATCTTGTGGACAGGGTCAGCGTGCTGACTGTGCGCGGCGACCAGCGCGTGGCCGGTTTCATGATAGGCAACGCGGCGCTTTTCCTCGTCGTTCAGACGACGAGTCTTGCGTTCGGGACCGGCAACGACTTTCTCGATTGCTTCTTCAAGATCACGCTGGGTAATTTCCGTCACCCGACGGCGAGCAGCCAGCAAAGCACCTTCGTTCAGAACGTTCGCCAAATCGGCGCCCGCAAAGCCGGCGGTGGCAGCGGCGATGCGTCGCAGGTCAACATCAGGCGCGAGGCGTTTGTTTTTTGAATGCACCTTGAGAATCGCTTCGCGGCCATCAAGGTCGGGCGCGTCCACGACAATTTGCCGGTCGAAGCGGCCCGGACGCAACAGAGCGCGGTCGAGAACATCAGGCCGATTCGTAGCAGCAAGGAGGATGACTCCGGTATTAGGTTCGAAGCCATCTAGTTCCACTAGCAGCGCGTTGAGCGTCTGTTCGCGCTCGTCGTTCACAGTGCCCACCGTCACCCCTCGCTGCCGGCCGATTGCGTCGAGTTCGTCGATGAAAATAATGCAGGGGGCATGCGCTTTGGCTTGCTGGAATAGATCTCGCACGCGCGCGGCGCCCACGCCCACGAACATCTCGACGAAATCGCTCCCGCTGATTGAAAAGAATGGCACTTTCGCTTCGCCCGCCACCGCTCGGGCGAGCAGCGTCTTTCCGGTGCCAGGTGGTCCTACAAGCAGCACCCCCTTCGGAATGCGCGCGCCGATCTCCTGATACTGTTTCGGTTCTTTGAGGAAATCCACTACTTCCTTCAGCTCGAGCTTGGCTTCCTCGCAGCCGGCCACGTCGTCAAAAGTGACGCCGGTGTCGCGATCGGCAACAAGCCGGGCGCGGCTCTTACCGATCGAAAGAAGCGATTCGCCCGCAGCGCCTATCCGGCGCGCGAGGAAGCTCCACAGGACAGCCATGAAAGCAATCGGCAACACCCATGAAAACAATAGCTGAGAGATAATGCCGGGGCGTACTCCGCCGTACTCGACACCCGCGCTTTGAAGGTCTCGCACCAGGTCAGGGTCCTCGACGCGCACGGTACGGAAGAAGAAGGGTTTCGTTTCCGTAGGCGCTTGTTGTATACCGTTCCTGGATGCAACGGGAGCACCCGGCTCAGCGGGCGCGGTTTTCGATTGGCTCTCAGCTCGTGGCACGATGCGGCCGTCGATTTCGTCCTGTCTGACGACCGCTTCGGCCACCTCGTGGCGGGCCAGATATTTCTTGAACTCGCTGTAGGGAATGGTGCGCAGGGGCACCGGGGTAAACAATTCCTGCCAGACCCACATGACCAGCAGAGTCAGTAGAAAATACCCGATCGCAAACCGCCACTGCGGCTCGAGCTTGTCGGGTTTCTTCATCGGAAGACTGATTCGGGGCTTTCGTTTCATACTTCGATCTCGTGTGAGCTAGGTGCGACGCATCCCGCCGCCTCTCTTATTCGTCAGCGCTCCCTGCCGGCTTCAGGCCAGCATGTATTGCCTGATCCTTGATCCGCCATGGGTGCGTTTGGCGCTAGCCAAGAACGAACCTTCTCAGGGCAATTCGGGTGTTAAATCTAGGCTCCCTGGGGCACTTTTGCTCACCAGTTTTTGGCGTAGGGTGCGCTCTTTTTGCTGCTTTTTTCAGCAGAGAAAGCAGCTCAAGGCGCACGTGTACTCGAATTGGTTGCGGCGCTAAACGCCGAGGTCGAATTTGTCGAATGGCAGCCTTCTATCTTTTAGCCGACGAGACGGTTCAGAACCAACAGCAGCAGGATTGTCGGTTGATTCTCGAAATTAGCGCCCCTGAAGAGGCCGATAATCAACGTCTTCACAAAGCGGCGGAAATCGCCATCAAAGAAAAATTCGGTACGGCGCTGACGCTCAAACCCATTACTAAGCAAGCAGCTTCCCATTATTTGGAGGTGGACCCAGTCCCCGACCACGGTGCGTTAAACTTAACGACTGACAATGTCCAGCTGATTTGGCATCTCGCGCGGATAATGATAATCAAAGCTGTTCGATATCGATCTGCCGGTTCCTGCCTTTCCAGCGCTGAGTGTCTTCCCAAAAAAATGTAAATTCGACGACGGAGCCGTCCGGAAGGTCCTTCGTTGCAAGATCAGCGAACCACAAGTTTAAACCGGTGCGATTCATCGTATCTGACTTATTGGCAGTCGCCCAGTGGTCTGCTGACCACGCAATGGTCGCCTCTGCCGCAACCATGATGCGCAAAATCTTTTGGTGCGGCATTTTGCGGAGCTGATGTCGGAAACTCCAGATCTCATGGCGGCTTGGGCCGGGGTTGACCACGTAGCGCTGGATGCCGGCTCGACTCGCTCGAAGCAGACACCGTCTCGACGGCTGCGCACCGGGCCAGGTAGCTCTACATTGGTTGGGTTGATCCGGACATAATGTCGCGGAAAACCTTCGGCCAGCTCCAACCAGGCGGCATACTCCAAGATGAAGTCGGACGTGCGCGTTTCAGCGCGCCCTTTGACGAAGTCGGCGGCACAAACGAGGCCAGCAATCACAGTGGCGAGCGTGTTTCGCCCCACGGAATGCTCATTGATACAGCCAAAGCACTCCTGAAAAATCTTATCTTCATGCGCGAGGAGGACGCAACGGCTCAGGCGATATGCGGAGCCAGCATCGCGTAAAGATGCACCTTGCCACGCAGCGATTCATGCAAGACGTCGATTTTCGTGTGCGAATCGGCAAGTACCTGTTTGACGATTCTATGGCGACCGGTGCGCTCGGCATTGGTTAGGCGGTAGAAAAGACAGTTACGGTCCGGGTACTCAATCCGATGATCCAAGTCGCGCTTTTCCTCGTGAGAAAACGTCCCCGTCACTGATTAGAAACTGAAAATCGCGCATTCGGCTGATTGATGGTAGAATAAGTAGAATAATAAATTTCATTGACGATGCCGTGGCTGAGCGTGAACCAGGTTCATTTGCAAGCCGATCAAAATAATCGCTGAAGGGAGTTCACTTTTCGGAACGACCTCGGGAATTATCGACGCCCAGACAGGAGCCCCAAAGG
>Ga0210387_10001145_pt1 | contig 19797 bp, 16 predicted proteins | sample IncBWC7OmetaG_FD_160108 | JGI IMG/M metagenome (GOLD analysis project Ga0210387, IMG submission 160108) | Forest soil microbial communities from Barre Woods Harvard Forest LTER site, Petersham, Massachusetts, United States - Inc-BW-C-7-O ...
TCGGTCTGCTCGGAATTTTTATTGGTGAGCAAGTCGTCCCGATCGGGAGGCAAGTGGTTGCCGGAACTTCGCTGGGCCGTGCCTGGCAGCAAGCGAAATGCGCTTCGCACATGTTTGGCATGCTGCCTGGCCGCCACGCCGGCGCGGCATCCGCAACGACCGCGACGACTGAGATTTCCGCGGAAAGACATTCATGACGACCAATGTGCCCGATCTTATCTTCCACCGCGGTCTGTTTACGACACTAGACCGCTCAAATCCGACGGCGAGCGCGGTCGCCGTCAAGGACGGCAGGTTCACAAGGGTGGGGCAGGACCACGAGATCATGACTCTTGCTGGGTCCTCAACGAAAATCATCGACCTGAAGGGACGCCGCGTTCTCCCCGGCCTAATCGACAACCATCTTCATATCATTCGCGGCGGCCTGAACTTCAACATGGAGCTCCGTTGGGACGGCATATGGTCGCTCGCCGACGCGATGGCCATGCTGAAGCGTCAGGTCGCGATCACACCACCACCTCAATGGGTCCGGGTGGTCGGTGGCTTCACCGAACACCAGTTTGCCGAGAGACGCCTGCCGACCATCGAAGAACTCAATGCCGTCGCTCCGGACACTCCGGTTTTTCTTTTGCATCTCTACGACAGGGCGATCCTGAACGGCGCTGCGCTGCGCGCGGTTGGTTACACCAGGGACACGCCCGAGCCGCTAGGCGGAGAGATCGTACGCGACGCTAGGGGCAATCCGACGGGCTTATTGCTCGCTAAACCGAACGCCAATATTCTCTACGCGGCACTTGCCAAGGGGCCGAAGCTGCCGTTCGACTATCAGGTCAATTCGACCCGTCACTTCATGCGGGAACTGAACCGGCTCGGCGTGACGGGCGCGATCGACGCGGGCGGTGGTTTTCAGAATTACCCGGAAGATTACGCGGTCATTGAGCAGCTCAGCAAGGAAGGGCAGCTCACGGTCCGGCTGGCCTACAACCTTTTCACGCAAAAGCCGAAGGGCGAGAAGGAGGATTTTCTCAACTGGACCAAGACCTCGACCTACAAGCAGGGCACCGATTATTTTCGCCACAACGGCGCGGGTGAGATGCTGGTTTTTTCCGCGGCCGATTTCGAGGATTTTCGAGTCCCGCGCCCCGATATGCCACCGGAGATGGAGAGCGAACTCGAAGACGTCGTGCGCATTCTGGTGCAGAACAAATGGCCGTGGCGGCTGCACGCGACCTATGACGAAACCATCTCGCGGGCGCTTGATGTTTTCGAAAAGGTCAACCAAGACGTGCCGCTCGAAGGCCTGCACTGGTTCTTCGATCACGCCGAAACCATCTCGGACCAATCCATCGACCGCATCGCTGCGCTTGGCGGCGGCATCGCCGTGCAGCACCGCATGGCCTATCAGGGCGAATATTTCGTCGAGCGCTACGGATTTGGCGCGGCGGAGGCGACGCCGCCGGTGAAGAAGATCATCGACAAGGGCGTCAAAGTATCCGGCGGCACTGATGCTACCCGTGTCGCGTCCTACAATCCCTGGGTCTCGCTAGCCTGGCTCGTGACCGGCATGACCGTCGGCGGTCTTCGCATCACGCCGAGGCGCAACTGCCTCGACCGCGAGACAGCACTACGGATGTGGACGGAAAACGTGACCTGGTTCTCGAACGAGGAAAGCAAGAAAGGCAGGATCCAGGTCGGTCAACTTGCGGACCTGATCGTGCCTGATCGCGATTACTTCTCCTGCGCCGAAGCAGAGATCGCCGAGACGACGTCCGATTTGACAGTAGTGGGTGGCAAGGTTGTGTACGCGGCGTCCGGTTTCAAATCTTTGGACAGCGGCGCTCTGCCACCTGCGATGCCCGACTGGTCCCCGGTTCGCACGTTCGGTGGTTATTCGGCTTGGGGCTCCGCCGAACATGCCGACCAACCGGCGCTGGCACGGAAAATGGCAATGAGTTGCGGCTGCGCCAATCAATGCAAAGTCCATGGGCACGATCACGCCACCGCATGGTCGGCCAAGCTGCCAATCTCGGACCTCAAAAGCTTTTGGGGAGCGCTCGGCTGTGCTTGCTGGGCGGTGTAGTGATGACCGACCCACTCAATTTGTTTAGAAACCTTATCGTTGCCAAGCGAAACCGCAATCCCATAACAAAACGTGTTTGAAAGGTCGTCGCAAGCCTACTTAGCGGCTCTTCGTGCGATCAGGAGTATGGATCGCAATACCCGGAACGGACGTCTCGACCAGCGACTTACCGCCTATCTGGAGCGGGCAGCGCCAGCTTCGACTATAACAGGGAAGGGAGGCTTCAGCTGGGATGCCCGTCCGCCAGTAGACCGATCCTCAGATGGATCGATATGCCAGTCTGGTCGGGACAGTCGCTCCGTTAGAAACGAGGGCAGAGTAGTGACCATCGGCGCGGACGACGCCAAATCGCCATTCGGGGTACTTATCCCATTCCGGCCTTGGATCGGCCGGCACCGCAGCTCTGACGCGCCCATCCGCAATCTCCTTTGAACTGTGACGTCAAGAAGCTTGTCTAAGGCCGGCTAACGATTAACAAAACCTAACAACATTAAACGAGCAACCGGTGGTTGGGTGGTCTACCGGCTAAGTGTGGATCGTTAGCGAAGGTTGCCGTGGCTCTCACCCTTGCCGCCATACTCCGCAACGGCCAGCCACACCTGGAGAAATCGTTACCAGCGGCCGACCGCCGAGCAGCAGTCGTGACCCAGCATCTTCCGCTCGTGTTAGGGACCATCGGCGAACTTCACGGCAATACCAATCGGTATATTCGCTTGGCAAACGGTCATGGTGTTTGACACGCATACGAACGAAGTCGTCGTCTTCGGTCCTTTCAGGCTGTTCGTAGCCGAGAGGTTACTGAAGAAAGGCGATGATTCGCTTCCGGTCGGGGGTCGTGCGTTCGACCTTCTGATCACGCTGGTGGAGCGGGCGGGCGAAATAGTCACTCATAAGGAGTTGCGTGAGCGGGTCTGGCCCGGCATCGTTGTCGATGACGCAAATCTCCGTGTCCACGTTGCTGGTCTTCGTAGAGTGCTGGGCGATGGCCAGGACGGTGCGCGGTACATCTCCAGTGTAGCCGGCCGGGGCTATTGCTTTGTTGCACCGGTTCAGCAGCAACGGCAGGAGATCAAGTCCACGGCAGCTTTGGCTGAGCCTGTGAAAGGTCCGATTCTGCCAGCGCGTTTGCGGCGAATGGTTGGTCGCGATGCGACCGTCGAAGCATTACGCTCGATGGTTATCTCTCAGCGGTTCGTCAGCATTATAGGACCTGGCGGTATGGGCAAAACGACCTTGGCTGTCGCTGTTGCGCATACAATGATGACCGATTTTAACAACGCCATCCGCTTCGTGGATCTGGCCGCTCTCAAGGACGCGGCGCTCGTGGTTCCTGCCGTCGCGTCTGCCGTCGGATGTCGCGCCCAGACCCACGATTCAATCGCGACGCTGCTGGCCTTTCTTGCCCAACAGCGAATTCTCCTGGTTTTCGATAGCTGCGAGCACGTGGTAGAGGCCGTCGCCGCTCTAGCGGAACGTCTCTTCAACGGTGCGCCGTTCATGCACATCATAGCAACAAGTCGCGAACCATTGCAGATTCAGTGTGAAAATCTACATTGGCTCGAGCCGCTTGGTGTTCCGCCAAAGGAAGCGAAGTTGACGAGTGCCGATATGCTCGCCTTTCCGGCGCTGCAGCTGTTTATGGAGCGAGCCGTTGCTGGCGGCTACGTCCAAGAGCTTGCCGATGATGACGTGCCCGTTGTCGCAGGTATTTGCCGGCAACTCGACGGAATTCCGTTGGCGATCGAACTAACGGCGAGCCAGGTGAGCAAATATGGTATACGGGGAGTGTCAGGGCTGATCGGTGATCGTTTGGCGCTGTTTTGGCAAGGTCGGCGTAGCCCGTCGCGGCATCAGACGTTGTGGGAAACGATTGACTGGAGCTACGATCTCTTACCGGAGCACGAAAAGGCGATCCTCTGCAGGCTTTCGCTCTTTGTTGGGCCTTTTACTCTGCAGGCGGCTGAAACGGTGGCGGGCGAGGCGGGTCGCCACGCATGGCAAGTCATCGACGCAATCACAAAGCTAGTTGACAAGTCGCTCCTTTTGGTTTCGTCCGGCGACGATCAGAGCTTGTATCGCCTCCTTGATACCACGCGAGCCTATGCCGCGGTTAAATTAGCGGAACGGGGGGAGAAGAACGCGATCGCGAGACGACACGCCCTCCACTATGCAGAGAGTCTGGCAGCGATCCGTCCTGGTCTGCTCCAAGATCAGGCCCTCTCAGCCCAGCTGCAGATCGGTGACGTTACAGCGGCGCTCCGCTGGAGCTTCTCGCCGTCCGGCGACACGAGCGTTGGCGTGGCTCTTGGCGTCAGTGCGGCGTCTCTATTTATAAATCTATCAATGTTGAGCGAATGCCGGCACTGGTGTCGGAAGGCCATATTGGCCATGGATGAGGTCGATCGAGGGACAAAACGCGAGCTTACGCTGCAAGCCTCGTTGGCAATGTCGTCCATGTTCGCCTATGGCGACAGCGAGGAGGTGAACAATGCCCTCGAACGCGGGATCGCGCTGGCCCACGACTTGCGCGACGCGGAGCAGCTTCCGCACTTGCTCGCGGGTCTTAATCTCTTTCGCATGCGGCTCGGAGATTTCGCCGGCGCGCTTGCCGCCGCAGAGCGATACTCGATCGCGGCCGAACAGTACGGCGGAGCGCGGGACAAAGCAGTGGCCGAGTGGATGCTTGGCGGAAGTCACCATCTCATCGGGAATCAGGCGGAGGGACAGCGGCACTACGAGAGTGGCTTCGAGCACGCGGCATCAGCCGGAGTCGGTCGAAGTCATATGTTTGGCTTTGATCATGAGTTGTGGGCTCGAATCGGCCTTGCTAAGACACTCTGGTTGCGAGGTTTCCCCGACCGGGCAGCACGTTTCGCGCGTCGAGGCATCGAGTTTGCCCGAGGCGGTGGGCATCCGGTCACCCTATGCATCTGCCTGATCTACGGCGTGCAGGTGTTTCTCTGGCGCGGCGATGAGCGCATCGCAGCCGAGTTTATCGATGGATTGCTTGCGGTGGCCGAGAAGAGCTCCCTGGCTCCCTACTACGCCTGCGGCCTCGTCCGATTAGGTGAGCTCCTCGTTGCGCAGGGTGAAACGGCCGCCGGGGCCGAGCATCTGCGCCGCGCACGATCAATCCTAGCTGCCGAGCGCAACTATATCCTCTTTCCGACGATTTCCCGTACTCTTGCGGAGGGGCTTGTGCGAGAAGGGCGGTCGGACGAGGCGCTTGACCTTATTGAGGTTGCTGTCGCCAACGCCGAGTCCGGCACCGGAACGTTCGAGCTTCCCGAACTGCTTCGCGTCAAGGCGAAGGTGCTCCTAGCTGTGTCGCCCAGAAATGCAGCGGCGGCGGAGGCGTCGATCATGGCATCACTCGACTGCGCTCGAACGCAGTCGGCAGTGGGGTGGGAATTGCGCTCAGCGATCGCGCTGTTCCACTTATGGCTAGATCAAGGCCGCGCGGACGCGGCAAGGCGCATGCTGACGAGCATCTATGAGCGATTCACGGAAGGATTCGAGACAATCGATATTCGGACAACGCGCGCTCTTTTAGACATTCCAGCTTAGCATCTCGCGTGTGAGCGCCTTATACCAAGCGAGCGGCTTTCGAGCTCTCCGCACAATTTACAAACTCTTAGAACGCGCTTAGGGCTGCGTGCTCGCCAATCCGACCGCGCTCCTCCCGCAAACCGCTGGCCTACGCGGTCTTCGCGTGACCTGGTCTTAGAAAGGATAATAGGATCATTTGCTGCGCGGCGGCTGTAACGGACTGGCGTTTGCGACCACTCTCAACGTCTTTCGCAATCACATCAGTGCGGGCTCTGCATCGAAGCGTTCGTGCCAGAACTGTCTGATGACGAGCTTCGGAAGCTTGAGCGGATGCGATAGAATCTCGATTGGTTCCGCAACCGCCACTAGCACACCCAGAGGCCTCGGTACCGTCGCGACCAGACCGAGGACCCCCACGATCGTCGGAGGCGTGAGAAAAATGCGGCACACGTACTGCGATAGTAAATCAAGCCCATGCTTGCGCAGCGTCCTCTCGACGATGGCGGGGCCGATTCCTTCGGCTCTCGCAACCGCATGTTCACTCTCTGCGAAAAATCGCCTTGAACATTGCTGATTGTTTCCACACCGGGATGGCCAAGCCGGGCTAGGGCGACGTAGTCGCTTTCGAACAGAAGCTGTTGCCTCGCGCCAAAGCGAAGCCCCGGGATAAATCCGACGGCCAAATCAACCGCTCCTGCGCGTAATGCACGGGGTATTTGGTCCATGGGCGGCTCGAGAGGATTTTCATATTTCCGATAGGACATCCCACCCGCCCCTAACTGCCCTTGTAACAATGGGGGCGTGCTTCGGTTCGCCTTGGTTGAAAGGAAAGTGTTCGCAGGATACAATAGCTGCGCATCGGTCCCTACGAGAAGCATGGGCTCGTCTAGCCAGACCGTTTTGCACGGAGTTCGCAATGCCGGCGTAACAGCACGAAATAACGCATATGAATGATCACCGTTCATGGTCGCAGGATGTGATTTCTTTTGGTCCGTTCGATCTGTGTGCGCCTGAGAGGTTATTGAAGAAGACTGAAAAACCGGTTCCCCTTGGCGGTCGCGCGTTCGATATCCTGATTGCATTGGCGGAGCGGGCCGGGGAAGTTGTCACACATAAGGAGCTGATCGAGCGGGTTTGGCCGGACGTTAATGTAGAGGAGACCAATCTCCGGTTTCACATCTCTGCCCTTCGCAAGGCGCTCGGCGACGGACGAGACGGGGCTCGCTACATATCCAGTGTTGCTGGTCGGGGATATTGCTTTGTCGCGCCAATAAAGCACCTGCTAACGGAGCAGCGCGCTCCGCCCCCTGGCATTGCCGATGCCGAGCGGTTCAAGAAGCTGCCGCGACCCCTATCGCGGATGGTTGGTCGCGAAGACATCGTTCAGACCTTGTCGGTCGAGCTTATGCTGCAGCGCTTCGTCAGCATCGTCGGGCCGGGCGGTATCGGTAAAACCACGGTAGCTGTCTCGGTCGCGCACAAGCTGCTCACCGGCTTTGAAGGCGCCGTATTCTTTGTTGATCTCAGTGTGCTGACCAATCCCGAGCTCGTCCCAACAGCTGTAGCGTCAACGCTGGGATTCATGGCGCAAACGCAAGATCCTCTTGGCAGTCTTCTTGCTTTTCTCAGTGAGAAGAAAGTCCTTCTTGTTCTCGACAACTGCGAGCACGTGATCGATACGGCGGCTGCGTTGGCCGAGCGGGTGGTCAGTGAAGCGCCCCAAGCGCATGTCCTGGCGACCAGCCGCGAAACACTTCGAGTACGAGGTGAGCACGTCCATTTGTTGCGTTCACTTGAGGGACCACCTGACGATGGCGACTTAACAGCGACCAAGGCACGCGCGTATCCTGCTGCCGAGCTCTTTATGGAGCGCGCTACCGCGAGCGGCTATACCCCCGATTTTACCGATCTCGATGCACGGATCGTCGCCAGGATTTGCCGCAAGCTCGATGGCGTCGCGCTCGCGATAGAGCTCGTGGCCAGCCATGTCGGTTCTCTCGGAATTCGTGGAACCGCCGAATTGCTTGACAACCGATTCGGGTTGCTTTGGCAAGGCCGCCGCACGGCGCTACCCCGGCACGAGACGCTCAACGCCATGCTCGACTGGAGTTTCAACCTGCTTTCGGAGCGCGAGAGGGTTGTTCTCAGCAGGCTCTCAGTCTTCGTGGGAGATTTCACACTGGGGGCCGCCTGCTTTCTCGCGTCCGAGACCGAGGCAGAAGACGCGAGTGTTGCAGATACGCTCGATAGCTTGCTTACGAAATCGCTGATATCCTCTAACTCGGTGCACGGATCCACATATTATCGGTTGCTCGACACAACGCGCGCATATGTTGGAGGAAAGCTCGCCAAGCTGGAAGCGAGACGCGTCGCCCGACGACACTCGGACTTTTTTTCTAAGTTTTTCCAACACAACGAGATCGTTCAATCGAGGTTCGGCGAGCACGACCTTTCGGAGTACATTCCGCACATCGGCAATGTGCGGGCCGCGCTCGAATGGGCATTTTCTGCCGATGGCGACGTCGCCGTTGGCGTGGAGCTCGCTACCTGGACGGCGCCCCTGCTCATCGGATTGTCACTGCTCGAGGAGTGCGAGCGGTGGTGCGAGCGGGCGCTCGCCTGTCTCGATGACGCAGGCCGTGGCACCAGAAGGGAGATGGTCCTTCAGGAGGCCCTTGCCTTATCATCGATGTACATAAGTGGAAACGCTGATCAGGCTCGCGCCGCGATCGAGCGCGGACTTGTGCTTGAGGAAGCGTTCGGTGACCGGCGTCACCAACTGCGGCTTCTTTACGGCCTGTATCGGCTTCTCATGCGGCTGAGCGATTTCCGCGCTGCACTCGCGGCTGCGCAGCAGAGCGCTAGGCTAGGGGAAATCGCCGAGGACCCGGCGGGCCTGGTCGTCGCGGATTTTATGCTCGGCACTTGCTATAATTTCATGGGAAACCAGGCCGCGGCTCAATTTTACGGTGAGCGATGCATGGCTCGCTCGGCCGAGCCTGGCACGGAAACTCCGAACTTCTTCGGGTTTGACCGTCGCATCTACGCCCCTATTAGCCTAGCACGCACGTTGTGGCTGCGTGGCTTCTCCGACCGTGCACGCAGTATGTTGAGAACCGCCATCGGAGAGGCCGGGAGCCGAGATCCCCTTACGGTGTGCGTTGCGCTGTCTTCCGCGGTGCCGGTATTTCTTTGGAGCGGTGACTTCCGAACAGCCGGCGACCATGCCGACCGGCTCATTGAGTGTGCGGGACGACACTCGATCGAGCCATACCGCGCCTCGGGCCTCGGACTGAAAGGCATGCTTGCCATTGCGCGTGGTGAAGTGGAAGCTGGGGTTGATCTTCTGCAGACGGCGCTCGCGATCCTATCTGCCAAGAAGCTGACCTATTATCTTACGCTTTTCGCGGGAACCTTAGCCGATGGCCTGCGTATGACCGGGCAGGTGGAGGAGGCTCTCCTCACGGTCAATGGCGCAATCGCGCGCGCGACAGATTGCGGATCGACCTACGACATGCCCGAGCTGCTGCGGATCAAGGCGCAGATTTTTGTGGACATGCCGCGGTATGGCTCCGCGTCGGCGATGAGTTGTGTAACCGAAGCCATCGAAGTCGCCCGCGTCCAATCTGCACTCGCCCTCGAGCTGAGGTCAACGATGACCTTGGCGCGCCTGCTCTCCGAAGGCGGACAGCGGGATCAGGCACGTCATCAACTCGGGCTCGTTTACGATCGCTTCACGGAGGGATTCCAAACCGCAGATCTCAGGCTCGCGCGTGCGCGCCTGCAAGAATTGCAATCACGATCGTAGTCGCACGCGGGGCGCAGTTCCATTGCGAGCGCAGCTTAGCGTTAGCCGCCGACCTCACTGGGTTCAACGCCTTGCTGTTGTCCATGACCGCTTCACGGGGGACAAGGCCGCGCGATCGCTCCGCTGCCGGGTATGCCCTACGCTCATCCCGCTGTTCAGCTAGTGAGTTCGCGGAAACCGCCTGATTTACAACTTTTTACATCATACAATGAGCAACGGCTCACCAATTGGGGCATGCTATTGGAAAAGTGCTGTCAAATCCCGACGGTTCTGGATGCCAAGTCCCTCTTCCAATGCGCCAGTTGCGCTTCCTCCAGTAATTGCTGCCTTCGTCGAGGCGACGAACAGCTTCGACTTGGAGGAGCTGGTGGTCACTTTTGCCGACGATGCGCTTGTCAACGATCAACTGCGGGACTACTGGGGCAAAACGGCGATCAGGGGTTGGGCGGAACGGGATATCATCGGCGAAAGACTGACGATCGCTGTTACGGAAGTCGTGAAGCACTACGACAACTTTATCGTTACCGCCGATATCGATGGAAATTTTGAAAGGCGCGGGTTGCCGGACCCGCTCGTCCTGGCGTTTTATTTCACACCCCACAATGATTTCATCGTCCAATTAATCATTTTGCGCAATCGCCGCGATATCTGACGACTGCCAAGCCCACCTCGGCTTTTCCCGAAGAGATACTTTCGCGGCGGGTATGCGCGCAAGGTAGCGCCGACGGATGAGCACTGCCTCGCCGTCGGCGTGTGTATCGTCGCACCATCGGTCGCGCGAGCTGCAGGCAGTCGGCGATAAACGTGGGGTTCAACTTACAAGAGTCTACGACGATTTACTTGCCCGCGAATGAAGACCGCGCAAGTTTGGACCGAGCGTCTAACGAAGCCATTCGAGGAGAGGTCTTGCACGCAAGCTCTTAAAGGGCGCTGGGCAGCAAACCTGAGGATGTCGACCATGGTGACCGAGTTTGACACTGTTCCTGTAACACCCCCAGCACGATCGTCTTTAAGCGGCCGTTCGGGCGCGTTTCCTTCCCTTGCTACACTAAATGGATCCGCGAAATCGACCCTCGTGCCTAATTCCACGAATCATACTGTGCACGCAACTCGAACTTTCGATAGAGATGCCGTACACGGCGAGCTACTTACTTTCGCCCAAAGCGATGCAGCAGAATTGGAATTCTCATCGGAGTCCCATCTCATCATCCTGCTGCCGGATGGCATAACCGGCGGTTGCGAGTGGAGTAACGGTAACCAGGTCGGAAAACTACCGTCGGTGGCCCCCAATACCATTCTATTTAATCCCGCGCGGGATTACCTTTGGATCAGAAAAAGAACGTCGCAACGGCACTGTCCAATGTTGCTGTTCACAATCGATCCAGCGCTTATGAAGCGGCTCGATGTGGGCGATGTAAATGTAGCCAAATTGCAATTTCGTCAGCAAATCGGCATTGAGGATCAGGGCGTACGTCTAGCGCTTTTAGCTATTAAGCAGGAGATCGAAGCGCCGGGCCTCAATAGCAGATTATGTATCGATACTTTGCTGATGCTGCTATTGACGCACTTGATGCGCTGCGCGTCCAATTTTGCGACGCCGCGCCAACCTGCCTACGTTAAGGGCGGGTTGCCGAATTGGCGACTGAAGTGCGCTCTTGAGCTGTTGGAAGCAGACCTCACCAAAACGCCGTCCCTCGCTGAGCTCGCTGCGCCGCTTCGACTTCATCCAACATCCTTCTGCCGCGCTTTCAAACAGTCGACTGGACTATCGCCCCATCGTTATTTGCTCGCGCACCGCATCAACCGCGCCAAGGAAATGATGAAAGACCAGCACCGTACCTTGACCGAGATCGCATTGGATTGCGGATTCGGCAGCTCGAGTCAATTTTCGATAGTGTTCAAGCGAATTGCTGGAGTGTCGCCCCGGATTTTCCGGCTATCCTTATTATAACAGCGATAGCGTCGCGAGTCTGTTTGACCAGCCAATGCGGCCCGCTGAGAACTATCCGCAATGCGGATTCGTTCGCAGTTATGGAACGGCCGCTGCTGGCGCCATAGCGGTCCGACGGTCCGTGTTGATAGGCGACGGTCGTGGCGACTTCGTGATGCCGCAATTTCGCAAAAAGTGCTGCAAATTTCGGAAAGCACAAGCAGGCGAAGTTCTCTATGTTTGTCAGCAACGGATTAAACGCTCGCGGTCGTTTCGGTCATAAACGCGGCGTTGTTGAGAACGTCGATACGAGAGGAGCCTCCCAATGAAGATTATCCGGTTCAGGAACATTCGGGCGTCCGGCTATGCACGAAGCCGCTAAAGGACGAACGACCCCTTTCTGCAGGTGTACGAGACAATGACGCGAGCGGACGTCGACCGGCACAGGCGAATAGCTGCGTTTGGAGAATAAACTCATGGACAGCAGGAAGCTGAGCATCGCCGGCGCAATTTGCTATGCAGTTTGGGGATGCTTGCACATGTTTGCGGGTTACAACGTATTTTTGCTCGGCGATTCGGTTGATCCCGGCATGGTGCGGGGGCGGCTGCATCAAAACGGCTGGAACCTGTTTTTCTTCGGTGTAACCGCCATAGGCGTAGCCCTGACGTTGAACATCCGCAACAGCAAGTGGGGCTACTGGATCAATCTCGGCGTATTGGTGCTGGCGGACACGGGCTTGATCTTCTTTGTCCTGATCCCGGGTTACTGGGCCTGGTGGCCGGGCCTCGCTGGACCGATTCTGTGGGTTGCCGGCTTTATCCTCACCACACTGGCCTATCTCCGCGATGTCCCCGGCAGGCGAGTGTCGCGGCTATGAACCGAGACTACGAGAGAAGGGGTATCATACGCGGATTAATTTGGGCGTTTTTCATCGGCCTCCTGGCCGCTGCGGCCCATGCCATGGACCGGCCCAACTGGGCATTCCCAGTTGCCGACAAGGCTCAGCCGGCGGCGCAAGACGATACTCTGCCAAAAACTCTCGCCGGCAGCGCCAAGTCCTACACGCAAAAACAGATCGACGATTTGAAGAATCCGCCGGACTGGTTCCCCGACATGCATCCGGCGATGCCGCCGGTCGTCGCCCACGGGACCGAAACTCTCGCCTGCGGCTCCTGTCATCTACCAATCGGCACCGGCCACGATGAGTCTGCGTATCTGGCGGCGCTGCCTGCGCAGTACATCGTAGGCCAGATGGCCGATTTCAAAAGTGGCGCGAGGAAAGGTTTCGGCAACATGCCGGCGATTGCACACGCGCTTGGCGACGATGATGTACAATCAGCTGCGGCCTATTTTGCCGCGCTGCCGACGCGGCCCTGGGTCCGCGTGGTCGAGACCGACACGGTGCCGAAGACCTATGTCAACGAAAGCAACATGCGGGTGAAGCTGCCGGCCGGCGGGTCAGAGCCGATCGGAAGCCGGATCATCGAATTAGCTGAGGATGAGGCGGCCGCGATTGCGCGCGATCCACGATCCGGATTCGTCGCATATGTGCCCACCGGCAGCATTGCCAAAGGCCAAACGTTGGTCACAACCGGCGGCGGCGAAACGACCGCCTGCACGGCCTGCCATGGCGCAAACCTGAACGGCCTCGGCGCCACGCCTCCAATCGCCGGCCGGCACGCCGGCTACATTGTCCGCCAACTTTATTTTTTCCAGAACGGCAACCGCTCCGGGCCATCGGAAGCGATGATGCACAACGTCGTGGCGCGGCTCACTAACGACGATATGGTGGCGATCGCCGCCTACCTCGCGTCCCGGCAACCGTAGCAACCGCCAGCACATGGGAAAGGCAAGACATGATCGCAAGAATGCTGGTCGTAGTCCCGATGATCGCTATTTCAGCGTGTGCAGCCGCGGCGCAGGATGCGGCGAAGGGCGAGATCGTGTTTCACCAATGCATGATCCGCCACGCAATCGGCGGCAATGCGCAAAATAAAATCAGACCGGAACTCGACGGTCTCGACGGCCGCCATTCCGGCACGGTGACGAACTACAACTATTCCGACGCCAACAAGAATTCGGGAATCATCTGGGACGAAACGATCTTCAAGAAATACATTTTGGATTCCAGGGCGATGATACCGGGCACCAAGATGCCCTTCGCCGGCATAAAGGTCTCCCAGCAGGTTAACGATCTGTGGGCCTATATCAAACAGTTCAATGCCGACGGCAGCATCAAGAATTGAAGCAGCGGATAGGTGAAACCATGGCACGCTTCGTGAAAACTGGCGAATTAAACAGAATCGAACAGGTGGCAGGAAATGGCCTCTTGCACCGGCGCGCCTTGCTGAGGCGCGGCGTCGCCTTTGCCGGCGCTCTGGGCGCGGGTGTCGGACTCCGCGTCACCAAAGCGGCTGCCGAACCGCTTGCCGAGGCGCCTTGGGGCCAGGAACCGGGCGATCCGGTGCCCGCCTACCAGACGCCGTCGAAATTCGCCAAGAAGGTGGTGCGCTCGCTATCCAATCCCAATTTCGAACCGCGCACCTCGCAGTCGCGGGCACCGCATCAATTGCTTGATGGCATAATCACGCCAAACGGCGTGTTCTTTACGATCGTTCACGATGGCGTTCCGAACATCGATCCGAGCTCGCACCAGCTTCTGATTCATGGCTTGGTCAAACGACCGTTGATTTTCGGTTACGAATCGCTGCTGCGTTATCCGATGACTTCGCGCATCGCCTTCATCGAATGCGGCGGCAATAGCGCTGGTCTCTTTTCTCCGCAACCATTGCAAACCGACGTGCAAGGTCTCCACGGGCTGGTGTCGTGCGCCGAATGGACCGGCGTCAAGCTCTCCACCTTGCTCGATGAGACCGGCATTGACCCGAAGGCGAAGTGGTTTGTTGCCGAAGGCGCCGACGCGGCACACGTGATGCGCAGCGTACCACTCGCCAAGGCATTGGATGACGCGATGATCGTTCTTTACCAGAACGGCGAACCGCTGATGCCCGGCAATGGCTATCCCATGCGTCTGCTGCTGCCCGGCTACGAAGGCAACATGAACATCAAGTATGTGCGGCGGATCAAGCTGTTGCGGGAGGCTGCGTTCAGCTATTGGGAAGCGCAGGTTTATACGGAGCCTTTGCCAAGCGGGAAGGCTTACCAATTCTACTTCGTAAACGAGGTCAAATCCTTCATCACGAAGCCTTCCCCGGGACTGTCTTTGCATGAGCCCGGTCTCTACGAAATTTCCGGTCTCGCTTATTCGGGCAAGGGCAGGATTTCCAAAGTGCAGGTTTCCGCCGATGGCGGTCAAAGCTGGGGGGAGGCGGCGCTACAGGAGCCGGTGCTAAGCATGGCCTTCACGCGCTTCCGGATGCCGTGGCATTGGAATGGTGGTCCGGCGGTTCTGCAAAGCCGCGCCTGGGACGAGGACGGCGATGCACAGCCGACGCGCGCGGAGTTTGTTGCGGCGCGCGGCGAACTACCTTCTGTACCGCCGCTTCTAGCGTTCGAAAATCACCATTACAACGGAGTCACGAGCTGGGCTATCGACCAGAAAGGGAAGATCACCCATGCATATGCGTAAAATTTTCTTCTTGTCCGTTGCGTTGACCTTCGCCTTCGGCGCTGGCGGCGTTTTCGGCGCAGGTCCGAACCTTGGCAAGCCGAGCAGTTCCGCTGAACTTGCACCGTGGGACATCGACATCGAACCCAGCGGGGCAGGTTTGCCCCCGGGCAGCGGAACATCCGAGCAGGGCGCCTCGGTCTTTGCCGACAACTGTGCCGCCTGTCACGGCGACGGCGGCAAGGGCGCGACAACGACGGCGAGCGGCGCTCCAGCCGCGCCGCCCGTGGTCAGCGACGTCAAGCGGAACGGCATCGACGACACCACGCTTACCATCGCCAATTACTGGCCGTACGCAACCACATTGTTCGATTATATCCGCCGCGCAATGCCGTGGACCTCGCCGCGAACCTTGACCGACGATCAGGTCTATGCGCTGACAGCATACATTCTCGCGCAGAACAAATTGATCGACCCCAAGCAGGTCATCAACGCGCAGACGCTGCCGAAAGTGCAGATGCCCAACCGCGACGGATTTATTCCCCGCTTTCCCGAACGGATGCCGTCCGGATAGCACGGGTCATGGGCGACTCAATGTTACGGTCTATGTGCTGTGCCCGCGATCTCCTCACGGCCCTTCACCGTTCGAATCCGAACGCCGGTGCGATCGCGATAAAGAACGGCGTGTTTCCCACCATCGGAAGACGAAGAATGCAAGCCGTACCATGTGCGATCTACTCTCATAGCGACTAAATTCTGCAGACCAGCGAAATGATGCGAGGTACTAAACGCCGAACCCAACTATCCTCAATTACTCGACGGTCGCCTTAGCCTTGAATTTGATCGACACGTGGCTGCCATCGCAGAATGGCTTGTTCTGCGATGCGCCGCACCGGCAAACGGTCATCCGGTTGCGGACTTCGTAGTCGTAGCCGTCGGCCGAGGTGAGCGCGATGCCACCGCGCAGCCAAATCGGCCCGCTGCAATCTTCCGCAGGATCTTCGATTAGGCAGATCGAGACGGGCAATTTCTCCTCTGTCGTTGTGCCGACGGCCTTGTCGAAGGCGACGAGGCGACCCGCCGGACAATGATGCACTTGGCGAAGGAACATCGCACGGATGTGCGGATCGTCGGTGCGTGCTACTTGGTTCCAGACGTTACCATTCGGATCACAGAACCGGCCGTCGGCGCAGAGGTGCCGCGCGTCCAGAAGAGCGAGAACCGGACCATCGAACACCATCGCCTTTTCCGAATAGGGCGCATGGGGGGCCGTTTCAGTACCGTCAAAGCCGATCTTGGCATGGGTACCGTCGCAGAACGGCGCCTTATGGGAGTGGCCGCATCGGCATAGCGCGCACTTTGCTGTTGCCTCGTACACCTCGCCGTCCCGCCATTGTAGAGAATTGCCTTCAGCATCTGTGACGATAACTTGTTCGGTGAGCCGCGCGTCGCCTGAAACAATGTAAGGGCCATCCTTGGAGACAGTGACAGAAATCTGCTTCTTGGTTGACGACATGCCTTGTCTCCATGCGAGCGAGGCGAAAGTGCCCTAACGGATTTTTCGGACTAGGCAGATAGACATTACTGGATTGGAGCATAGCGATCCAACTTGAGTGATCGACCCGCGGATGTCCGCGGCGCGGGTAGGATAGAGCGGGCGCGGCGATCGTGCTGGTCGGGGTAGTCCAGAATCCGCAATGCTGTGTGCCAGGGCGTCATAAAAGCGCGGCAACGGGCTCCCGTAATGACCCAGGGACTGCGCAAATGCCCGCGCCAAATTCGGGGCGGCAAATGCGGCTGTGGCGAATGCCGTGGAGAGAAGGTTCTGGCGGACAAAACGTCTCTTCATAACACGTCTCCTCTAGTCATTTTACCGCGGCTTCTTTGTTGCAGGTTTCTTCGGAGATGATCGTCAAAGGCGTTGACAGCGGTTCGCATCATGGACGGCGGCCCTGTCGGCTCTCAAAGGCAGTTGATCGCTCGGCAAGATCCTGCGGAAAGCAGAGCGTCACAGTCGTTCCGGACGCGTTGTGAAGTCGCTCGACATATCCATCAAGATCGTCTGCGAGAGCCTCAATCAGTTCGGTTCCGAGACCGCGTTTTAAGGTTGCTGCCGGCGAGCCATCATCGCTTACGCGGCAAATGACCTGCCCCGACGCAGTTTTAACGGCAACCGAAATACGGCCTGCCTGGGAAGCAAAGGCGTGACGTGAGGCATTTGTAATAAGTTCCGAAACGATTAGCTCCGCTCGCCAACAACGCTTGGCATCGAGCAGAACGGGTTCAGCAATTGCGAGATTTAATTCGATACCACGTTCGGCAAGTGTGGACGAAGTCATAGCGCGGCAAAGCTGAGTCAGATTGGCACCAAGATCGGTAAGTGCGGTCGTCAAAGGCGGCCGTAAAATTTCATGCGCGCTAGCCAAAGCGTGAAGCTGGTCGATGACTTGAGCAAGCGCGGTTTTAGTCTCCTCATTGGATGACCTTGCTGATAGTAAAGTGGCCAGTGAGATTGCACACGCATATTCATTTTTCACCCGGTGCAGGAATTCCGTGGAAAAGAGAAAGGTTCGATCCGCCGCGTGGACACTTAGTTGCAAAGACATAGTTGTGACCCCAATCTGCCAGCGCGCAGCGCTGTTCGTCGCTTTCAAGAAACACTAGCCGCGACCTCGAGCACGATCTTTTCAGAATTTGCCCAGACTTTCGTCTCATTAACGCAGAGTAAAGCTGCGTTTACCCTCACTCGTGGCGACCATGTCCCGACACTATAGACGGGCAGAAATATCAAAACGCTCCAATTTCGCAAAGGCGCCGTGGTAGCATGAGAGCTAACCCGCAATTCGTCTATCAGATGCCCATCAACACAAATGACAAGGAGATGATCTCGCGCCAAGACATTGAAGGGCGCAAAAAGGAAAGTTGCTTGCAACGAGCAGATCAAACTGGTCGCTCTAATCGAGCTGCCGGTTTTGCTTTAGGCCGCGCGAGCGTCTCGAGAAAAATGGCTGCCCGTGCGCGCCGCGACGTTGTCGGGTTTCGGGTTTGATGAAACGAGGCGGCGCTTGACGATTGGCGAGACAATTAACCACCAAAAGCGTGGAAGGCCGTTGCTCTGTCCCCCGAGCTACGAGGCCAAACCGTTATTTCATCGGCGCTTATTTTGGGGAAGGTCTCATGCGCGCAAATTGCTACAATTTTGCAAAAAGCGTTGCAGCTTTCAAAAAGCACGAGCCGGCGCGGCTCTCTATGTCTGTCACCAGCGGATTAAACCTCCGCGGTCGCTGTCGATCACAGATGCGACAGTGGTGAGAACGTCAATGAGAGAGGAGTTTACAATGAAGATTATCGCGTTCGAGGAACACTTCAAGCTTCCGTCCATACACGAAGCCAATAAAAAGGTGAACGATCCGGTCGAGCAGGCGTACGATACAATAAGCAAATCGGGACATTTCGTTCATGACCCGAAAACCGGGTTTCCGGCAGGCATCTATGATCTGGGCGAGGGGCGAATTGCTGCTATGGACGAGGCCGGTATCGACGTGCAGATCCTGTCGCACACTGTGCCGAGCACAGAGAACCTTGAGCCGTCGCTCGCGAGGGTGCTGAGTACACAGGCGAACGACGCCATGGCCGCTGCGATCTCCAAGTACCCGGACCGGTTTCTCGGATTTGCTACACTTCCGATGCGCGACCCCGCAGCAGCGGTCCGCGAACTCGAGCGCTGCGTCCACGACCTGCACTTCGTCGGCGCATTGATAAATGGCCACGTCAACGGGCGTTACCTTGACGACAAGTTCTTCTGGCCGGTGTTTGAATGCGCCGAAGCGCTCGGCGTGCCCATCTACCTGCATCCCCAAATTCCGCCCAAGCCGGTGGTCGACGCCTATTACAGCGGCTTTGCTCCCGAGGTATCTGCGTTTCTGTCAATTGCGGGACTCGGTTGGCACATCGATACCGGGATACACAGCGTTCGCTTAATCCTAGGCGGGGTGTTCGACCGGTTTCCCGCGCTGCAAATCATCGTCGGCCATCACTTCGAAGCATTGAGTTATATGGCGTGGCGGACGGACTACTCATTTCCGTTAAATAAGAATGGTGGGCTGAAACGGACCATCAAAGAATACCTGCGGGAGAACTTCTATGGTGGGGTCCTCGCTGGTGAGTACCCGGATCAGAAGCCTGGCGCGATGGATGAGAGCTGGAGTTTGTCGTACCACGCCTACCTGGGCATGGCGAACACGGTCGGAATCGACCGCGTCCTCTTCACCACGGACTATCCATACGGCAGCATGAAAGCCGCTCGGCCATTCTTTAATCATATGCCTATCAACGCAAACGACAGGGAGAAGATCGCGCACCTCAACGCGGAGCGCCTGCTCGGTCTCGGTCAAGACGCCGCCCATCTACGTCGGGCGGCCGAATAACTGCTGGCTCATGTAACTTGAACTCACCAACTGGAGGCGCGGTGTGATTGAGGCGGTGGATAGATTTGTGCGCGGCGCCGGGGAGTTTCTCCGACGATCGGCGGGTGGAGATGGCGACGCATGCCGTCACGCTCCGCTCGCCGCATGCCCATGCGCGGATCGCGTCGATGTCGATCACGGTCAGCGCGGCCCTTGCACGGTCCGGCGTGCTCGCGATGCTGAACGCAGTTTGGCCGGACGAAATCTCCGACTAGCCCGGGTGGACAAGACGCGGATAGTTTTTTCAGCGCATTGGGACGCGTTCCTCATCTGTGGCCGATGGTTAAGGGAAAGTAGCAGGATCGCAGTTAGGCAGCATCGTCCCACACCCTTTCATCTCGCTGTCACCCGACATGAAAGGGCCACCGCTTTCCGCGACGCACGTCAATCTATCT
>Ga0210387_10001148_pt1 | contig 19790 bp, 13 predicted proteins | sample IncBWC7OmetaG_FD_160108 | JGI IMG/M metagenome (GOLD analysis project Ga0210387, IMG submission 160108) | Forest soil microbial communities from Barre Woods Harvard Forest LTER site, Petersham, Massachusetts, United States - Inc-BW-C-7-O ...
AATATTGCCAACCTATACATCCTGGTAATTGTCAATACCTCCACCCCTACTTTTTCCGCCAAGGTTTACTACTACGGTCCGTATAATTCAAGGAACATTGGAGCCACGGGCTACGGCCCCAATGGCGGCATCTGTCTTGGTGAAGTCGATTACGGAGCAAACGGCTTGCCCGCAGCCAGCCCTGTTCCCAACGAACCCACGGCCTTGGTGCGCTTCGTTCCTTATTCGGAAGACGCAAGCAACACCTATGTACTGACGGGCCTATATGACCAGCGCCAAAAGGCGCCCGCTGACCTCGTCGAATTGAATGTTACAGCCCTGAGGCTGGCCTTGACGGCTGTCAACACCGGCGACCCGACCTACGCCATTATGAACAACAGCCTTCCCAGCCCCAACAATGACGGCACCCCCACCATCTGGGGCTCCGGCACCATGGGCCACGCCAATACGTTATTGAACGACAACACCGCTGGTTATCGCGACAGCCTCGCCACTTGGGGCGGCTGGAATGGGATAATTTATATCGACGTTGAATACGCTCTGACCTCGGCCCACGGACACCAGGTCGGTGTCGCCATCGACAACGCACTAACGACCCCCCAGCCCGCGCACTTGGATGGCGTGACGGGCGGCGTAACGAACAATTTGATTCCCAACGATGTCGACGCAAACGGCAATCCGGCACCCATTACGGCTAACGATCCGACCGGCCTTGGCGCGGTTGTCGGGCCTGGCACCTTTGGTGCCAACGGTACGAAGGTTCCGGGCCTGACGATTGCCACCGATGCTCCCGTGTATATCGTGGGCAATTTCAACGCAGACGGCAAACATCTCAACGCCGACGCCTCCAGCCAGCCCGACGATGAAGATCCCCATTCCCTTGACCAATGGCCGACCGTGAGCCAGGAGGTTCCTGCCTCGGTAATTGGCGACGCCGTCACCATTTTGTCCCCCAATTTTTTCGATCCCAATCCTGCCAATAGTAATAATATCCCCGCCACAAATCCCGGCAGCATCGGGGCCACCAATGCCAGCAGCACCACCTCGAACGCTTTCATGAGCAAGAAAAATGGCGAAAACACAAACAACGGCAATAGTGAGGTTGCGATGGGGATGATCGCCGGATTGGTTCTCAGCTGCGACAAATCTCCTGATGGTTCCCAAGGGACCGTGAGTGGCGGCGTACACAATTTCCCCCGTCTTTTGGAAACCTGGAATTCGGCCCCCATGGTGATTCGCGGCTCCCTGGTAAACATGTTTACCAGTAAAATCGCCATCCAACCCTACCGTGTCGGCGCTTATTATACGCCGGTGACCCGGGACTGGGGCCACGACGATCTCTTTGCCTTTGGCATCTTTCCGCCCGGAACGCCTTATACCTACGACGTCCGCCGGCTCAGTTTCCAAGAACTGCCTTCGACCAGCAGCTATTCCAACGCGCGGATAGACCCGACCTGGGGGTGGCCGAACGATACGTTCCATTAATGGCGCCGGATCGTTGGTCGTTCGGTGTTAGAAGCGGTTTCATCGGGGACCGCAGTGGGGTCGGTCCTCTACTTGTTTAATAAGAAGAAACAAAACGACCCATTCTCCACCTATCCTGGCTACCGGTCGAGAATCCAATCCTTCGTCATCAGGAAGCGGGGTTTGACCTTTTTCAGCCCTATATGCGCCTATTTTGCACTTGATTTGCAACAATTGCGTGGTAACGCAGATTTTACCCATTCAACAACATGAAAAAAACTCTGCCGATCGCTTTGTCCGTGACCCTGCCCCTGCTTATCTCCGGTTGCACCCAGAAACTTCCGCCCATCACATTACCGGCAGGTACAATCTGCGCACCTTACTCGGCCACAGCCGGAGGGGTTGGCGTGACGATACCTCCTGGGACAAAAGTGGGAACGGTTACGGTTAGCGGGCTTCCGACCGGTCTGTCTTTTGCCCCATATGCCATCTCCGGCACGCCAGCGCCGACTTCTTTTGGCACTTGGCCAGTGACTGCATCCGGAACTTATACCAAGGCGTGGATCCAATGGTATTGGTCTGAAAGCTCATCAATAATCATCGCAAAGCCGGGCATCGTCCCGCCAAGCAGCCCGGTAATATATGATCCCAGCGCACCGCCACCATCGTTTACCCTGTTTGTTACGCCGGATTGCACTCCCGGCTACACCATCACGCTGACCTGTTCAGATCCCTATATAAACATGAATGGTTCGGTTTCCAAAACAACCGTCATGACGGATGGCTCGGGAACATCAACGTCCTGCGAAGTCACCTCACCAGGCCATACCACGGAGAGAACGTTTACCATCGTGGCGACCATTACCTCCGACAACGGAACCACCGTCACCACAAACATACCTGGCGAGGTGAAATAATTCCTTCCCCAAGGCGCATCAAGTTCACGGTTGGGCGATTCTGCCTTCGGTGTTCAGTCTTCGATGTTGCCATCATATGGATGACGGTACGCAGCACTCTTAGGAACGGGTCAAAAAACGTTCGCAAAAAATCGATCGCGAATCAGGGAAACCCTTAACGGTTACTTCTTGGCGTGGGGTGACATGGCCTTACGTTCGCCCACATGATTCGTGTGCGCCTTCGCCCTTTTCTCTTGGTCGTGGCCATGCTGGCCTCCCTGCCGTCGATCGCACGCGCCAATTTCATCTTCACGGTCACCGACCTCGGAACACTCGGCGGATCAACGTCGCACGCCCTGGCGGTCAACGCTTCCGGCCAGGTGGCCGGCGAAGCGATGAATGCCGCCGGCAATTATCGCGCTTTCGCCTATTGGCACGGCACGATGATCGACTTGGGCACGCTCGGCGGCGATTTTTCCAGCGCCTCCGGCATCAATGACGAAGCCCAGGTCGTCGGAACGGCGACGACGGCGGCGGGGAAGAACCGCGCATTTCTTTTCTCCTTTGCCACCGGCACCATGGCCGACCTGGGCACTTTGGGCGGCGATTTCTCGGGCGCAGCAGCCATCAACAATCATGGATTCGTCGTCGGCAAGGCCGCGTTGCCCAGCGGATCCAGCCGGGCCTTTTTCTATGCCAACGGCATGATGTACGACCTGGGCACGCTCGGCGGCGATTTCTCCTTCGCCACCGCGATCGACGACAACAATGTCATCGTCGGCAATGCCAGAACTTCTTCAATTGACCCAATGTTCTACCAAAGCGGTTTCATATTTTACAATGGCAGCATGTTCGACCTTTCGCTTTTTGGCATCAGTGGAAGAGTTGCGATCATTGACGTTAACGGTGTCAGCGATGCTGGTATTGCAGGCGATGCAGACGGCGATCCGTTGGGAGGATTCGGGCCGACGGGCTTCGTCACTGATGGCAACCCGGTCAACGTCAGCTCGGGCGAAAACCTCTCTAGCGAGAGCGGAATAAATGAAGCCGGCGTGGCCGTGGGTTATGAAGACGACCTCGACCTATTGCATTTCCTCTTCGGCCCGCAGTATGCATCGATCTTTGCGGGTGGTGTGAATTACGATCTCAACACGCTGGTCGATCTTTCCGGCAGCGACTTTACGCGGCTGACAGAGGCCAAGGCCATCAGCAATACCGGCTATATTGTGGGACTCGGCACGACCACGAGCGGCGCCACTCATGCCTTTTTGCTGACCCCGATTCCAACGCCATAATGCGAGGATATTCGGCGTTGGATGTTCTCGGCGCGCCCGGCCTGCCTCGCCGTAGCTTTGGCAAAGGTGGGCGGTCACGCCCTTCACCCTCAGGGCCACCAAATAGCGCCATTCGGGATCAAACGCTGCTTTCTGATATTAGTGTTTGATCCAGGCAGGTGCGCACAGCGCCAGCCAGCGTCTTCATATTGTACGGCTTGGGTAAAAAGTTCACCCTTTCACCGGTCAGCCCTTGTGACTTCACAATCTCTTCACAATAGCCGCTTGAAACAATCCCCTTCAGGGCGGCTTTTGTCCGTTTGAACCGCTCGAACAAATCCAGCCCGGTCATACCTCCGGGCATCCTCATATCCGTAAACAGCAGATCGATCTTTTTCGCATGTTGATCCCATACCTGGATCGCCTCGGGGCCGCTGGCCGCCTCGAAGACATGATATCCATATAACTGCAGGCCCTGTACGATCATGAGACGAACCGGCGCTTCATCTTCCACCACCAAAATCGTCTCCCTGCCTCCCCCGACGTCGCAGATGGGCGATTCAGGTTGGGCCGGCAGGACTTTGGTTGAAGCTGCAAAATAAACGCGAAAAGTACTGCCCTTGCCCCTCTGGCTGCTCACTTCCACCCAGCCGCCATGTTGTTTGGCAATCCCATAGACGATCGACAGCCCCAAACCGGTGCCCTTGCCCAACGCCTTGGTCGTGAAAAAAGGCTCGAAGAGGTGCTCCAGCGTGTCCACATCCATCCCGCTGCCGGTGTCAGCCACGGAAAGGCACACGAACCTTCCCGAGCTTGCCTCAAGGTTCGCCCTGGACGCCACGGCGGCCATTTCGACAAGCCGGGCCTCAATCACCACCTGTCCACCTTTCGGCGCCATCGCGTCCTGCGCATTCAGGCACAGGTTCGTTATGACCTGCCCTATCATGGTGGCATCCGCCTCAATCCACAGGGGGGTGTCGCTAGCCTCAAATTCCAAGCTAACATCCTTGCTCAGCAACCGCCGCAGCATGGTGAGCAGGTTGGCCAGCACTGCGTTAAAATCCAAGTTCTTCAACTGGGTGACTTGCTGGCGGCTGAACAAAAGCAGCTGCTGGGTCAAATCCGCCGCACGCCTGGCATCGCCCTCCAGTTGCTTGAGCGCGTGTCTCATGCGATCCGACAGGTTCGGATCCTCCTGCAGCAAATTGAGCTGCAGCAACGTCGAGGTCAGAATATTGTTGTAGTCGTGCGCCACGCCGCCAGCCATCTGACCCACCACCTCCATCTTCTGGGCCTGCCTCAACTGGTCCTCGAGGCGCTTACGGTCGGTGACGTCGCGTATATTGCACTGGATCACATCCTCGTCATCGACCTTGTACAAGTTGCTGACAAACTCGACCTCATGCCGCCGCCCGGTTTTCGCTTCAAGCGGCAGGTCGTCGTAGCGGATGTAGCCCTCCTTCCGCAATTTTTCAAAAGCCATCGCGGACAATGTGCGGTCCTGAAAAAGACCGATTTCCCACAGCTGCTTTCCCAATAATTCCTCACGGGTATAACCCAGCATAGCCAGCAAAAATGGGTTCGCGTCGGTGATATGGCCCGTGCTGGCGTCGAGAATCAATATCCCGTCTTGGGCCGTCTCAAAAAGCCGCCGGTATCGAAGCTCTGAATTCCGCAGTGCTTCCTCAATGGTTTCGTGTATCGCGGGCGGCGGCACAGATTCCTCCATGTATGCACGACGACAAGGACATGACCACCAGGCGGAAATTACGGCTTTGGATATCCATGAGGTTAACAGGTGTGACTAAAAATAAATGAGGCTGACGCAGAGTGCCATTATTGCGGCGGCACTCGAACTTAGCTTGATTCCGCGCAACCATACGCTGCAACACAGGCCGGCGACATGGGGTGTTACCAGTAAGGCAATTTGCCGAAGCGGACGTCGGACTCGCGTTTTACTTCCAAAACACATCCCAAGGTTCAAGAGGCGATTCGAACGACTTCCGAGAAACGCAGGATCGGGCGGTTGGCGGCTTTTGAATCGGCGAGGGACACGATAAAATGAGCTTCCCAGTCGTTTTTTTCCTCGGGGTCGACCAGGACTTGGGCGATGGCCCACTCGGCCGTGTCCCGGTTCTCCGCCCAAAAGGTTCGCGTGGAGGAGCGACCGTCGGGATCCAGGCGAAAGCGGCCCCTGGCTTCGAAATACGCTGAAAAAGCGGTGCCCAGCCTTCGGGCCTCTTCCGAGGCCGCTTCGCCTTCGCCGAGGATTTTGGCCTCGCCGGTCAGGAGGCGGGATGCCGCGCTTTCCCATTCGCGCATCGCAATATCCTGCAGGAAGGCGAAGATCGCGGTGCGCACGAGCCGCTTGAAGGCGGCGGTGTCCCGGGTGACATCGAAGGTGCTCGGCCGCTCGGGCTTGTCGGCGCCGTCGCTGGCGACGAACGCGGGATTGCGCAGCCGTTCCCACTCTTCCAGCAGGCTTGAATCCACGCCCCGGATCAATTCACGAAAATAATCCTCCAGCTCGAACACCTCGGGCGTCTTGGCGCTTTCGGGAACGGTTTGGGCGAGCACTTTCCAGACTTGGGACAAATGGCGAAGGAGCAGGCCTTCGGAACGCTGGAGTTCGTAAGCCCTCACATACTCGGCGAAAGAAAGGTAGCGTTCGTACATTTCCCGGGCCACGGACTTGGGTCGCACCGTCTCCTGTCCGGCCCAGGGATGCGCCGCGACGAAGGCATTGAACGTGTCGTAGATGAATTCTCTCAGCGGCTTGGGGTGCTCCACCTCCTCCAGTCTCTCCATGCGCTCTTCGTACGGTATCCCGGCGGCTTTCATTTCCTCGATTTTCTCCCCTTTGAGTTTGTCCACTTGCCGGCGGAGAATCTGGTCCGGATCCTCGACGATCGACTCGCAGAGCGTCAGGACATCGAAGAGGTAGTCGGCACTCGCCCGATCAAGCAGGGTCAACGTATCAATCAGGAAAAGCGAAAGGGCCTGGTGCAGGGAGAAGTCGGCCTGAAGATCGATATTTACCCGGAGTTTGCGGCCAGAGGGCTCGCGGGGAATCCACTCGACGATCCGACGGTCAACCAGGGCCTGGAAGAGCTGCCATGCGCGGCGCTTCAGGGCGCGCTTGCGCGGTGGCGTCTCGTGACAGTCGTTGATGAGATCGCGCACGGCACGGCACCCGTCGGCCTCGCGGCCGAGAAGAAAGAGCAGGATCCCGTGCGAAATCGTGAAGCGCGATTGAAGCTCCTCCGGGGCGGCCGTCTGCAGTCGCTCGGAAGTCTTAATATCCCAGATCACGCTTCCCTCCGGGGCCCGCTGCTTCACGATTTTTTTCTGCCGGCCGTCCCGGCTCGCCTTCTCTTCGGCGCGCTTGTTGGCGATGACGTGCTCCGGGGCCTGGACAATGACATACCCCTGGTCGTCATACCCCTTGCGCCCGGCGCGGCCCGCCACCTGGCGGAAGTCGCGGACGCTGAGGACCGCGGATTTTTCGCCATCGTATTTCCAAAGCTGGGTAAATACCACCGTGCGGATCGGCACGTTGATGCCCACGCCGAGTGTGTCCGTGCCGCAGATCAGCTTGAGCAGGCCCCGCTGGGCGAGCGTCTCCACGAGGATGCGGTATTTGGGCAGCAGGCCGGCATGATGCACCCCGATCCCGTGGCGCAGCCATCGCTTCATCTCTTTTCCGTATGGGCTGCTGAATCGAAATCGCTCGAGCTCCTGTTGAAGGGCAGCCTTCTCCTCCTTGGTGCAGACATCGAGGCTCATCAGGCTCTGGGCGGCCTCGGCGGCCGATCGCTGGGTAAAATGGACGAGGTAAACGGGAGCCCGGTTGTCCGCGAGGAGCGCGGCCACGCGTTCCTGCAGCGGCGTTTCGGAGTACTCGAATTGGAGCGGAACCGGGCGGTGGTCGCTCCGGACAGTGACGCAGGGGGCTCCAGTCAGCCGAAGAAGCTCTTTCTCGAAAAACGCGGTCGCCCCGAGGGTCGCGGACATCAGGAGAAAGCGGGCCCGCGACAGGGTGAGAAGCGGCACTTGCCAGGCATAGCCGCGCTCCGCGTCGGAATAGTAGTGAAATTCGTCCATGATCACCGCGACGAGATCGCTGTGCTCGCCGCGGGCCAGCGCGATATTCGCGAGGATTTCCGCGGTGCAGCAGAGCACCGGGGCGCGTGGATTGACGCTCGCGTCCCCGGTCATCATGCCGACATTTTCGGGGCCGAAGTCCCGGCACAAGGCGAGGAACTTTTCGTTGACGAGCGCCTTGATGGGACAGGTGTAGACCGAGCGTTCGCCCGCGCAGAGCGCCTTGAAATGGAAGGCCGCGGCGACGAGCGATTTCCCCGAGCCGGTCGGTGTATTGAGAATCACATTGTTTCCCGAGAAAAGCTCGAGGATCGCCTCCTCCTGTTCCGGGTACATCTGGATGCCCCGGTCCGTCATGACGGTGGAGAACCGCTCCATCACGACCTCCGCCGCCGGGTGGCCCAGGAGAGGCGCCAACGGCGGACTGAGCGGTGGAACAGAAGTCATGGTTCTTAACAGGACTTTGGCAGAAGGCGGTGACAAGTCCCCTTTCTCGATTAGCCACAAAGGATCACATTCGCCTTCGCCCCGTTCGACAGGCCCATGGCTTCGGCGGACAAGAAAAGCGCAAAGAAAGAACCTATTTTCGAAGGCTTCTTCTTCGTGATCAGGAACTGAACAGAGAGGGATGTTTGAGCCACGAAAGGTCACAAAGATTTCAAAGGGATTCTCTTGTGATCGATGTGATCTCTCGTGGCAAAAATGCCCGAGCGGCCTGCTTGAGTTTTCCCCTCCCCCGGTCAGAATCCGTGGGAATGAACGAGCCTCGACTCGACAAAGTCCTTTGGAGCCTGCGGGTCTTCAAGACGCGCCCCCAGGCCACCGCCGCCTGTCGCTCGGGCCACGTGCGCATCGGCGAACTCGAATCGAAAGCGGGCCGCGATGTCCACCCTGGCGAGGTTCTCGTCGTGCGCATCGGCACCATGACCCGAACGCTCAAGATCCTCGCGCTGCCGCCCTCGCGCGTCAGCGCGAAGCAATTGCCCGAATACATGACGGATCTCACTCCCGCGTCCGAATATGAGCGGGCCAAGCAGGCCGCCTTCGAGCACATGCTCGCCCGTGAGCGGGGCCGCGGACGCCCGACCAAAAAAGACCGCCGCGAACTTTCAAATTTTTTCGGTCCCGAGGGCCTCTGAGAGCGGGCAGCGAGCTTTAACCACAAAGACACGAAGTCCATGAAGCTCGATCCGGAGTTTACCTTTTTGCCACGAAAGAGCACAAGGAGCACAGGGACCAATCCACAGGGATATGGGTAGAAATCAGGGACCAAAGCATTTTGTTTATCTGCTTTGTGCTCCCTGTGTTCTTTTGTGGCAAAAAAAGCCAGGTATCAGTGCCTATTAGTGCCCATCAGTGGTTAAAACTCGGGTTCGGGCTTGGTGTTCTTCGTGCCTTCGTGGTAAAAGTGCTCCCATGACCCAATCGAGCGAGCCCCGGCCAGTCGTCGTTTCTGCAACACCCATCGAGCTTTGCCAGTTCCTGAAATTTGGCGGCTTGGCGGGAAGTGGCGGCGAGGCCAAGCGGGCCATCAGCGACGGGGAAGTCCTGCTGAATGATGTCGTCGAAACGCGCAAGGGAAAGAAGCTCACTGCCGGCGATCGCGTGACCTTCGCCGGCCAGACGATTGTGGTGAGCAGCAAGCCGTAGTTGGAATTGGTCGTTCGTATTTAATGGAGAGTCCTTCGGTGTTCAATGAATTGCAATTTGCTTGCACATGCGCGCAATGCTTTGAGATAATGTTCCTGTCCTCAGTATTTGTCCCATGTACAGTTTCGCACCGAAACAAAGGACAGCCCAACCGGCGGACACGGCCAAGTCGGCCGGACGCTCCATCCGGGTTCAGCCAACATTGGCCGTCAACGCCCCGGGAGACGCCTACGAGCAGGAGGCCGATCGCGTCGCCGCGCAAGTGATACGCAAGCCGGCATCCTCCTCTCCTGTAAACACAAGGCGAACCCAATCAAATGACTTTGGCGAAGCGGCGCCCCAGCCCGCCGTGGACGAAGCGTTGCGCTCTTCCGGCCAGCCTTTGGATTCCGCCACGCGGGCTTTCTTTGAGCCGCGATTCGGCTACAACCTTGGCTCGGTGCGGGTTCATGCCGACGCCCGGGCATCCGGAGCGGCCAGGGCCGTCAACGCAAGGGCGTTCACGGTCGGGCAAGACATGGTGTTTGGGCAGGGCCAGTACGCGCCCGGGACCAGCGAGGGCCGGCATCTTCTGGCCCATGAACTCACCCATACCGTCCAGCAAGGTGCCGTTGGGCCCGGGAACGGCCGGGCCATGGCTGGCGGGACCATCCAGCGCCAGGCCGCTCCCGCTCCACGCAGGGCAATCTGGGTCAATGTCGGTTTCGACTCCAGTGCCCAGGCCAACGAAGTGACGATGGCCAAGCTGAGAGCATCGATTGCGCGCGAACAGGCGGCCATCACCAGTTGCTGCAGCGCCCATAGCCTGGCGTGCAACATCGACGTGAAGACCCGCTACGATTGGAATCGCGTCAACAAGCCGGCGCCCGCCGATCACGATTATGACGATGACGACGCCAATGACCGCACGCTGCGCGACCGGAATCTCGACAACATCACAGGGCATGCGGGAGGCTTGAAGGTGTTGGTCACCGAGTGCACCCTGAGCCAGACTTGGCAGGGCGGCCGAATCTTTCCCCGCGCCAATACGGGCGCCCACGGAGTGTTGTGGAACCGCAGCCTGGCGGCCGACGATACCATTGCGCACGAATCCGGCCATGCCGCAGGCTACAGAGGCGACTCCGAAGGAGGTTCCCATAGTTCCGATCCCCATAATTTGATGAGCCCCGGTTCGGTTCGCACCGCCGATGCGGCACCGGACACCAACTGGTGCACGCAGATGGCGGGAACTGCGCAGTAGAGCACCGAACGTTGGTGGCTGGTAATTCGTAGTTGGTCGTTGGTATCGTTCCGAATTTGCCATTCGTCATTCGGGTTTCGTCATTCATGATTTTTGCCCATGCCCCCCTCCCCGCGTTCCGTCCTGCAAGCCATCGCCCAACGCGTCATGATCGCGCGGGGGCTCGCCCCCGAGTTCACGTCCGCGGCCCTGGCCGAGCTCAATGCAATTCACGGACCCGCGACGGCAACCGACTCGGTAACGCGCGATTTGCGCCAGCTGCTCTGGTGTTCCATCGACAACGATGACTCGCGCGACCTCGACCAGCTTTCCGTGGCCGAGGCGCTGCCCAACGGCGCGACCAAGCTCCTCGTGGCGATCGCCGGCGTGTCCGCCGTGGTAAAACAGGGTTCGGCCCTCGATGCCCACGCACGGCAAAACACGACGTCCGTTTACACCGCGGCCCGGATTTTTCCGATGCTGCCGGAAAAACTTTCGACCGACCTCACATCGCTCGGCTTCGACGCCGACCGCCTCGCCATTGTCATCGAAATGGTCTTCGCCGCGGACGGCTCGCTCGCCTCGTCGGACATCTACCAGGCGACCGTGCGCAATCGCGCAAAGCTCGCCTACAACAGCGTGGCCGCGTGGCTCGACGGCCGCGCGCCGATGCCGCCGCCGATCGGCGCCGTGGCCGGCCTGGCCGACAACATCCAGCTCCAGCATCGCGTCGCCGACCAGCTCGCGGCGCTGCGCCATCTCCATGGCGCGCTCTCCCTTGAAACGATCGAAGCCCACCCGGTGTTTGACGGCGCAGTCCTCACCGGCCTGGTGGCGGACACGCCGAACGCGGCCAAGCGACTGATCGAAGATCTGATGGTCGCGGCCAACGGCGTGACCGCGCGTTATCTCGCCGCCAAAAAATTTCCCTCGATTCGGCGCGTCGTGCGCACACCACTCCATTGGGATCGGATCGTCGAGCTGGCCGCCGAACACAAATCGGCCCTGCCGAAGGATCCCGATGCGATCGCACTCGAAAAATTTCTGCTGGTGGCAAAAGCCGCCGATCCGGCTGGGTTTCCCGAACTGTCGCTCAGCGTCATCAAGCTGTTGGGCGCCGGGGAATACGTCCTCGAGCTTCCCGGCAGCGCGGTCGCCGGGCACTTCGGCCTCGCGGTCAAGGACTACTCCCATTCGACGGCGCCGAACCGGCGTTTCCCCGATGTGATCACCCAGCGGCTGCTCGGGGCGGCAATGGCGGGACTTCCCCCGCCCTACTCAAACGACGAACTGGCCGCGCTCGCCAGCCATTGCACCGAACAGGAAGATGCCGCCAAGAAAGTGGAGCGGCAGGTTGGAAAATCCGCGGCGGCCATGCTGCTCAGCACGAGCATCGGCAAACAGTTCGACGCCATCGTGACGGGCGCATCCGGCAAGGGAACCTGGGTCCGCATTTCGCAGCCGCCCGTCGAAGGCAAACTGGACAACGGTCACGCCGAACTCCGCGTCGGCGACCGGCTGCGCGTGCAACTGGTCCGCACGGACGTGGAGCGGGGCTTCATTGATTTTGTTATTGGTGATTAGTCATTCGTCCTTGGTCATTTGTCATTCGAGCCATCAAAGACCCTTGAACATCCAACACCCAACATCCAACATCGAACGCCCAACGTCCAAGGCCTGATAACCAGATACCGATGACCAAGGACAAATGACCAACCCTCACTCCGAATAACCCAGGCACCGCGAAAGTTCGTACGCGGCCGTCTGCACGTGCCGGGCAATTTCCGCCATCCGGTCGAGCGGAAAGCGCACCATGGCCGCGGTGATCCCCACGGCGGCGACCACCGTCCGGTCGGAGCCGCGCACCGGCGCGGACAGGCAGCGCACCCCTTCGTGGAATTCCTCGTTGTCGAAACTGTAGCCACGCTTGCGCGTGAGCTCGGTCTCTTTTTTCAAGCTGCCCAAGGTCGTAATCGTGCGCGGCGCATAGCGCTTGAGGGCGTGATGGCCCCCGTAGGTTTTTTGCAACAGGTCCGGCAGAAAGGAGAGGAAAATCTTTCCCGTGGCCGAAGCGTGCATCTCGACCAGGGTCCCGGGACGTGAAGCCGCGCGCAAAGGATGAGGGCTGTCACAGACGGAAACAATCAGGGACCGGTTGTCACACAACACGGCCACGTGGGAGGTTTCGCCCGTTTGCAGGGTGAGCTTCTGCAGCACCGGTTGCGCAAGCGCGTGCAGCTCGGTTGACGCCAGCGCCCGGTTGCCCAGGTGGATCAGGACCGGGCCCAGGAAAAACTGGCCGCGATCCTTTCGCACCAGCCCTTCGAGATGCAAGGTGTTCATGATGCGCAGCGTAGTGGTCGCAGGCAGGGAGAGAGAGCTCGCGATATCGTGCGCAATCAAGCCGGTGTTGGCCTGGCCGAGATGCTTCAGGATACGGCAGGCGTTTCGTAAATTGGGGATAATGTATTTGTCGGGCACTATGTCTCCATAATTATGAAAAAAAACGTTGACGCAAGCCCAATGTTCAATTTTGAACTATACGTTCATTAGCGAATAACTCCACCTGCCGCAATTAAATTGCAATGTTGGTTTCACCCTGTTCCGTCTTCGGCCCGTCAACCTCAACCTCCACCAATAACCATGCCAACGACGATAGATACGCCTCCCCATCCCCTTCGCTCCCATCGTCATCAGCTACGCCGATGGATCAGCCTGCCTTCCACTGCCCTGCTGCTCGCCGTCTCTCCCTTGACCCAACTCCGGGCCGACACCGCGGCTGGCGCGACCGACGAAGTCGTCAAACTGCCAGAGTTCACCATCAGTTCAGAAAGGGAAACGAGCTACACCGGCACCTCATCGTTGAGTACGACCCGCAGCGGCGTCCCACTGTCCGACCTGGCCCAATCCGTCACCGTGCTTAACCGGGCTTTTTTCAATGATTTCAAACCGTCCATCCTCGCCCACTCCCTCAACTATGTCGGTGGCACCCAGACCGGCACAATCAACTGGTCGGTTGACCGTTTTATCATCCGCGGCTTCGTGGGTGAAGGCGACTACGTGGATGGTTTCCGCACCATGACGGATCGAAACACCGACATGAACCTCGTCGACCACGTGGAAATCATCAAGGGCCCGGCCGCCATTTTTATTTCCAATGCGGTGAATAGCGCCGGGGGCGTGGTCAACAAGGTCTCCAAGAGCCCGACCGATTACAATGTCGGAACATTAACCGCGCAATGGGGTATCTGGGACGCCAACCGCGCCGATCTCGACGTCGGCGGGCCCATTACCGCCGACAAGAAGCTCATGTATCGCCTGCTCATCAATCGCCAGCAAGCCAAGGGCTATTCCGACCATACCTATGACAACCGGACGTCAATCGTGCCCATGCTCGCCTACAAGTTCAACAACAACACCCAGGTTTGGATCAAGTACGAGAACTTCGACTCCCACTATTCCTCTTACAACGGCATTCCGCTCGATGGGTCCGGCTATGTTCCCGGACAGGCCAACGCCCCGCACATCCTAGCCGTCCCGCGGCGATGGAATATTGACGGCGAGGATTCGCCCCGCAACTGGCGCACGGATTATTTTTACCGCCTGTGGGGTCAATTTACGACCCGCCCCGCCGACTGGATCGCCATGCGCCTTGCGGCCTTTGACTCCGCGGACACCCAGCGCCGCGTGGAATCGATTATTGGCACGACGAATATAACGGCAAACCTGGCTGGCGGCGGAACCACCACCCTTCCCACGGGCTATCAAATTCCCCCCGGCTACACCCGTGGCACGCTGCTCAATCGCACCACCACGGCCGTCGATGGGGACTATCAGCCTCGCCGCGAACTGCAAAACGACTATGTCTTCACTTTCGACACCTGGGACGTGAACCACAAGCTGCTCGTGGGCTGGGATGCCTACGACTCTCCTGACGACACCAAGACCTACAGCAGTGGCGGAACCAGCACTGCATCCAGCAGTGCGATCGATCCTTTCAATCCACCTTACAAATCCGGCGCGGCGGACACGGTCACCGTCAACACCAAGCAGCTTCCGACCAGCAACCGCCATATCCGGCAAAACTTTTCCAAGGCCTATGTTTTGGAGACCGCCAGTTTTCTCAATGATACGGTAATTCTCGATTGGGGTGCCAACCGCAGCCGCTACAAAAGTTCGTTGACCAACGACACCTATAACCAGAAGACGGGCGTATTTACACCAGCGGCTTCCGGCACTTCCAACCTTATTCCTAATTCGGTCGCCTATAAGAACCTGGTCCAGTACGGTGTCGTGTTCAAACCGCTGCCCAATGTTTCGTTGTTCTTCGACGACAATCGGAATTTTGCCTTCACTGGTTTTGGCGCGACCGGCCCACTGCCACCCAATGTCGGGCACCAAAAGGAAATCGGCATCAAATCCACCTGGCTCGACAGCCGGCTGAGCTTCAATGTCACTTACTTCGACGCCACCAGCGCCAACAACACGGTGCCCGCCTTCCCGCAACTCACTCCCCCCGTTTTCCTCACGTTGGGAACCGAGACTTCCAGGGGAATTGATGGCGACTGGACGTTTGCCGTCACCAAGAACCTCTACCTGCTGGGCTCCTTCGCCTGGTTCAACGCCAATATAGGCCTGACCGGCGTGGGAATTTCCGCCGCGGCGGGATCGCCCACCTGGAATCAAGTTATCCAGCCCTATGACGGCAAGGCGCACGGCAGCCTCCCGGTTGACAACGTTTCCCAGCGCAATGCCTCCTTGTGGGCCCGCTATAGCTTCACGGAAGGTGCCTTAAAGGGCCTTACGTTTGGCCTCGGCGCAAACTACCTGGACAAGCGCGCCATCACCGACAACACCAACAACGTGTTTTTCGGCTATATCCCGGCCCGCACCCTCGTGGATGGAGTCATCAGCTATGCTACGAAGCACTTTATTTACCAGATAAACGGGGAAAACCTGCTGGATACACGCTACATTTACTCGGCGCGCAGCCAGCTTGTGATCATCCCGGGTGAACCGCTGAACGTGAGTGCGTCCGTCACCTACAAGTTCCTTTGATTTTGGCTCCGGGGGTTACCCATCGGGAAAGGCCCGCGAGAAATCGCGGGCCTTTTTATTTTTCAACTCCAACTACATCGAACCAGCCCAAACCCGGATTTTGAATTCAAAAGCCAGGAACCCAGGAGCAGAGTTTTTCGAACTCATGGTTTCATGGTTTCCGAATCAATTTATCGCTTCAATACTTCACCGAGCAGCCATAGGGTTCGCTCACGGGCTTGGCGATGGGCTGGCCGGATTTGAGTGCGTCGAGCGCCGCTTTCACGTAGTTTGTCGCCTTCGCGACGTCGTCGACATTGGCCGAGCGGATGCTGTCGATCGCGCCTTTGTAAACAAGGGTGCCGTCGGCGTTGATCACATACATGTCGGGCGTGGTCTTCGCGCCGTAAAGGTGGCCGACTTTGCCGTCGGCATCGTGGAAGTAGGCGGTGGGCGCGGCGCCATTTTTTTGCAGCCAGGAGTTTATCTCCGCCGGTGTATAATCCCCGCCCTCACCGCCGGGCGAGCCGGAGTTGATCGTCAACCACACGATACCGCCGGCCGTGGCGGCCTTTTGCAGCGCAGGAATATTGCCGCTGTCGTAGTGCTTTTTCACGAATGGGCAGTCGGGGTTGTTCCATTCCAGCACGACGATTTTGCCTTTGTAGTCGGAAAGCGAGTGGGTCTGTCCGTTGATGTCGGTGAGGGTGAAGTTGGGCGCGGGCGAGCCCACTTCGACGCTGGCGCGAACCGCGACGGCCAGGGCTGCAAACGCGGCGAGAAAGGGAAGGAATTTGCTCAGGATATTCATAGGCAAGGAAATTTCGTCCTCATTCTAATCAAAATCCCGTCGATTTCCAGCCCACAACCCTATTTCATGTCCACATGCCCGGCTGGCTCGCCGACTTTTTTCGATTTTGTTGGGGATTGCTCTACTGGAACGCACGCAAAACCGTCTTCCGCTGGCGCGGCGGGCGCTGCCCATGCCAGAATCCAAGCGACTCCGGCCGCGCGCTCGAGACGACGTGCGACGCCTCCATGCACTGGCACCAGCCCGCCCGCTTCCGGCGCGTGTGCCCGCTTCTCGTCACCACGCCGAAGGGCCTGCGTTGCTCGGCCAACACCAAGGACGTGCGTCCGTTCTGGGGCCGTGCAGCCGGTTTCTACAGCGGGACTTTCGTGGCCTCCATCCTGGCCGCGGTGCTGGTGGTATTCGCCTTTATGCGGGCCATCGGGTATCCCGTGCGCCTCATGGCCGTGGCGTGGCCGCCGGCCTGGTCGGAGATCCGCACGGCCCGCGGCGAATATTTTTTTGCCGAGGCCCGGCACGCGCTCGCCGCCAACCAGCCGAAGGAGGCCGGGCTCGCGCTCAGGAACGCCTATGATTACAACCCGCACGACTATCGGGCCGGCCTTATGCTGGCCAAGCTCTGGCAGGTGGGCCAGCCGGCGCAGGCGGATTTCATTTACGCCCGCCTGCTCAACGACGACACCGCGCAGTCCACCCTGATCGCCGAGGAGTGGTACCGAAGCATGCTCGCCCGCGGGGATTTCGCAGAAATCGCGCAACTCGTACCGGTATTCATCGCCCGCGATGCGGCGCACGCCCAAGTGTGGATGCATGCGATGTTTTTTGCGACGCGACGCCTCGGTGACACCAAGCCGTTGCTTAAGATGCTCGAAAAAGACTATCCGCTTGCCCCCAGCCTGCGCCACTTGGTGGAAATCGAGCTGCTGGTCGAGACCGGCCGCACCGACGACGCACACCAGGCCTTGCGCGACCTGCACGCGGATTTGTCTTACAGCGCCTACTACCAGGCCAGCGAACTGACCGCCCTCGGGTTTCCGGATGAAGCGTTGGCGGCCATCAATGACAACGCGAACCTGCTGCCCAAGCGCGATGGCTTCGCCCTGCTCCTCGACGCGCTGGTTGCCAAGGGCCGGTTCGGCATCGTGTACGATCAAGTGCAGGCGGTTCTCCGCGCACCGTCCAGCGTTCCTGCCGTCGAGATCCTTTGCACACAATTCATCCGCCATCCCGACCCAGGATTGCTCGCCGCACTTTTCGAAAAGCTCCAGCGGGAACCCTTGCCGCCGGCGGCCGACACCTACCAAGCCACCGTCGCCCTTTTCTTTGCGGCCGGCGCCAACACCGACTGGCCGCACGTGCAGGTCGCACGCAACTGGCTCCGGCAACTCGGGCTCCCTGCCAGCAGCGACCTCGACCTGGCCGAGGCTTTTTTTCGCGGGCAAGCCGACCAGCGGCGGCTCGGGGGCATCCTGCCCTTGTTCCAGCCACCCCCATTCGAAATTTCCTCCGCGACCACGAATGGCAGCTTGTCTTCGCCGGTCATGATCCAGCCGCTCGCCCTCGACGTGACTTACGCCTTGTATGAACATTACAGCGGCAAACCGATGGCCCCCAATCGATGAATCCGGCCCCACCCAGCCCGCTTCGGCCTCTCCCACCGCTCGCGCGAATCAACCTCGCCCTGCTGGCGGTGCTGGCCGCCGCATTCAGCGCGCTGCTCTGGCCGCAATGGCGCCACAACCCGGAGTTGTCGCACGGGCTGTTCATGCCGCTGATTTTCCTGCTGCTGCTGCACGAAAGCCGCACCTCCGGCCCGGCGCGGTTTTTACCCGCGCATGGCGCCGCCACGGTCGCGCTGGCCGGGCTGCTCGCCGCCGGGCTGGCCGCGCTCGCGACCGGCGGCCTCTTCACCGCCGCGCTCGACTGGTCGCACGCCCTGGTGGACTTCACGCTCGCCCTTGCGCTCGTACTCCTCCTGCTGGCCGGCTTGCTGGTCTTCGCGAGCGAGCCGGTGCGCCTCGTGCCAGTTAACTGGATCTCGTTCACGGCCATTGTCCTGTGGCTGCTGTGCGCGCCCATTCCACCCGGCACCTACATGCGCCTCACGCTCGGCCTGCAGCTGTGGGTCACGCGCTCCGTGCTGGCCACGCTGCATCTGTTCGGGGTGGCTGCCATCCGCGACGGCAACCTCATCGAGCTGGCCAGCACCACGATCGGGGTCGAGGAGGCGTGCAGCGGCGTGCGCAGCCTGGTCTCCTGCGTCTTCGCTGGTTTCTTTTTTTCCGCGGCGCTCGTGCGCCGGCCGTGGTCGCGCGCCCTCCTCATCGCGCTGGCCGCGCCGCTGGCGCTCGCCATGAATTTCTTCCGTTCGCTCACGCTGACACTGCTGGCCAACCGGGGCGTGGATATCAGCCACACCTGGCACGATGCCACCGGCTATGCCGTCCTGGGCGTGACGGCGCTGCTGCTCGGCGGACTCGCGCTGGGGCTGGCCCGCGGCGAAAGAACTGAACCGCCGGCATCCTCCCCACCCGTTGCGCGCGCCCCGCAGGCGCTTCAACCATGGCTGGCCACCGGGCTCGCGCTCGCCGCCGCCCTGGTGATTTTATTCGTCGCCAACACGCGCCGCGCCCCGGCCGCCGCGCCCGTGCCGGACCTTGCCGCGATCGTGCCCGCCAACGCCGGCGGATGGGAGGTGCAAACGGCCACCGACCTTTATCGTTTCGCCGACACCCTGCAAACCGACCACCTGATTCAGCGCACCTATCTCAGGCGCGCACCCGATGGCAGCCTGCAGCAAGTCATCATTTACGTCGCCTACTGGTCCGCGGGCCAGGCACCCGTCAGCCTGGTGGCTTCACACACGCCCGACGCGTGCTGGCCGGGCGCAGGGTGGCAACCCGAGCCGACCGTGGATGCGCGCGCCAGCCTCTCGGTCGCCGGCCGCGTGCTGCCGGCGGCTGAATTCCGAATTTTTCGCGGCGACGTTTATCCCCAGCACGTCTGGTTCTGGCATCTCTATGACGGCCGATCCATCGCCTATGAAAACCCCGATTCGCCGCGCGAACTTTTGCGGCTGGCCTGGCACTACGGTTTTGGCCACGAAGGCTCGCAGTTCTTCGTCCGCGTCTCGAGCAATTGCGAATGGGCGGCCATCGCGGACGATCCGCTGTTTCGCGACGTGTTTAGTCGCCTCCAGCCCTACGGACTGTAGTTGGTAGTTTGTAATTGGCAGTTGGTATTTCGTACTTCGCTGTTCGACGTTCGGAGTTCAGCGTTCGACGTTGGAAGTTCAAGGAGCCCCCTTTTCCGTGTTATGCTGAGAACATGCCCTT
>Ga0210387_10001150_pt1 | contig 19782 bp, 21 predicted proteins | sample IncBWC7OmetaG_FD_160108 | JGI IMG/M metagenome (GOLD analysis project Ga0210387, IMG submission 160108) | Forest soil microbial communities from Barre Woods Harvard Forest LTER site, Petersham, Massachusetts, United States - Inc-BW-C-7-O ...
TGGTTCACGACGCAGCCGATCGACGAGCCGGACGAAGCCAAACATCTGCGCCAGCTGATCGAATGGATCGGCATCGATCGCCTGCTGTTCTCCTCCGACTATCCGCACTGGGACTACGACGACGCCCGCTTCGCCTTCAAGACGCCGCTGTCGGAAGCCGAGCGGCGGAAGATTTTCAACACCAACGCCCGCGCGGTTTACAAATTCTGATCCCTCACGGTGAGGAGGCGCGCAAGCGCCGTCTCCGGACGATGAGGCCCCGACGGTGGCTCTCATCCTTCGAGACGCGCGTTCCGCGCTCCTCAGGATGAGGGGATAGACCTGCGTCTGGCTCTTCCAAAAACATACATATATGATATATCTTTCCGCGCCAACCCGCGGAACCACACCCATGCGCCTGACCCATTTCTCCGACTACGCCCTGCGCCTGATGATGTACGCCGCCGCGCGCCAGGAACAGCGCAAGGACCAGCTCGTCACCATCGAGGAGACCGCCGAGCTGTACGGCGTGTCGCGGGCGCATCTGATGAAGGTCGCCAACCAGCTCACTCGTGCCGGCTTTCTGAAAGCCACGCGCGGCCGCAATGGCGGTTTGTCGCTGGCGAAAAAGCCGGAGAAGATCAGGCTCGGTGACGTCGTCCGCGCCACCGAGCCGGATTTCGCGCTGGTCGAATGTTTCGAGAGCGGCAATCAATGCCTGATCACCCCGCGCTGCCGCCTGCGCGGCGTCCTGCACGAGGCGATGGGCGCCTTCATGCGCGTGCTCGACAGCCACACGCTCGCCGACCTCCTGCTGTCGCCCGCTGATTTCGGCATCAAGGGGGCGGCCTAAAGCGCGATGATTTCAGAATGAATCATCATCGCGCTTTAGCTTATTGTTTGCGCATGATCTTTTCGGAAAACCGCTGCACACTTTTCCGGATCATGCGCTAATTGCTCAGGATCAGGTGCAAAAACTGGTTGAACGGGCTACGCACATAATCCGCAAACGCCTCGCCATCGACGAAGCCGTGCCTGCGATAGAGCGCAAGCGCGGGCTCGAAGGCGGGACCCTGGCCGGTCTCCAGGCTCAGCCGGCCAAAGCCACGCAAGCGGGCCTCCTTGATGATGTGTGCCAGTATCGCCGCGCCAACGCCCTGGCGAAGGTGATCGGGATGGGTGCGCATCGACTTGACCTCGCCGGAGGCGGCATCGAGTTGTTTCAGCGCGCCGATTCCGCAAACGGTTTCGCCCTTCCAGGCGCTCCAGACCGTCACGCCGGGCGCCTGCAGGCCCGACACATCGAGCGCGAAGACGTGGCCGGGCGGCGAGTTGGCATGCATGCCAACCAGATGCAGGCGCAACAATTCCCGGCTCGCGGTGCTCGAAAGATCGTCTATGCGGATTTCCATCCCCTCCCTCCATCACCGATCGAGCGCTGCCAGATTCGCATTAAACCAATTCCAGCCGGCCTCGCAAAATACCGCTCTTGCGCGATCAGTCAAAAACATATAGATTGAATATATCTTATAAGCGAGAACCAGCCATGGCTGCCGTAGACGACCCCGAAGGCGCTGCCGAGCGGCGCGCTCGCATCACCGCCGATCTCATGGAGAAGACCGGGATCGACGACGCCATGATCGAACGGCTGGTCCGCGCCTTCTACATGCGCGTGCAGGCCGACCCGCTGCTCGGGCCCGTCTTCGCAATACGCGTACATGATTGGGAAGCGCATATCACAAAGCTCTGCGCGTTCTGGACGTCGGTGGCGCTGATGACGGGGCGTTATCACGGTCAGCCGATGCAGGCGCATGCCAGGCTTCCCGTCGCGGCTGAACATTTCGATCGCTGGATCGGCCTGTTCGAGGATACCGCGAACGCCTTCTGCCCGCCGAAGGCGGCCAATCATTTCATCGAACGCGCGCGGCGCATCGCCGATAGCCTGGAGCTTGGCATCGCGAGCCATCAGGGCACGATCACGAGCCCGCGCTTTTCGGTCGTTCAGCGGCAATCCGTGCGCCCGGCAGCGCCCGAAGTCTCCTGCGGCTGATTTGCGCGCCTCGTCTGGTCGGGCTAAACTTCCGTCCCACGGCCGCCTCTCGCGGCGTTGGACCGGAACCAGCCCTGATGACCCGTCACATCGTCGCGCGTACCTCTGACATTCCGCCCGGCGGCAACAAGGTCATCGGTGTCGAAGGCCGCGACATTGTCGTGTTCCATGTCAATGGCGAGTTCTTCGCACTGCTGAACCGCTGCCCGCATGAGGGCGCGCCGCTGGACAAGGCGGCCTGCGTGGCGCGGCTGACCTCACCGGAACCCGGCGTTTATCAGCGCTCGCGCGTCGGCGAAATGTTGCGCTGTCCCTGGCATGGCTGGGAGTTCGACATGCGCGACGGCCAGTCTTGGTTCGATCCAAAGCGGTTCAAGGTCCGTTCCTATCCGGTCGCCGTCGCGAGCGGCGAGGAACTGCAGAAGGGCCCTTTCGTCGCCGAAACATTTCCTGTTCATATTGAGGACAGCTACGTGGTCGTCGAGATGTGAACGAGCTCACCACGCAAACTTGTCATGTGTCTGCGCTAAATCACGCGCGATCCTAAAATCGGAATAGATCTAATGTCGAAACAGTCGATGCGGGAAGAGGCCGAGCGGCTGATCCGCGAAACCATGGAAAAGCGCAACCTCGTCATCAAGGAGGGCAACACGCGCATCGAAGCCGTCTGCGGCAAATGCGGCGCGCCGAACCGGCTCTCCGCCGAACGCGGTGCGAGCCGCGTGAAATTCGCCTGCAAGAATTGCGGCCATAAGCAGGAGACGCTGTAGCCCGGCTTCGTAGGGTGGGCAAAGCGCAAGCGTGTCCACCATTCCAAGTGTGGTGTTGATGGTGGGCACGGCGCTTCGCGCCTTTGCCGACCCTACGAGATCAACCCTTCTTCACAAACGCCGCGAACGCCTCCGCATAATCCTTATGCCAGCGCGACAGCGGCGGTCGGTTCTCGACGATGTCCCCTGCCGCCCACAGGATGCGCCGCTCGTCGAGCTGTCGCGACACGTCATTGTCGGGGCAGAGGATGTAGAAGTCGCCCGCTTCCAGCTTCTCGATCATGAAATCGACGGTCTGCTCCGCGGTCCACGCGGCGGCCGGCTTCTCGGTGCGGCCGCGCGAGGTGAGCCCGGTGAAGACGAAACCGGGGATCAACAGATGCGCGCTGATCTTGCTGTCGAGCCCGCGCAGCTCGTGCTGCAAGGCTTCGGTGAGCGCCTTCACACCGGCCTTGGAAACGTTATAGGCGGGGTCGCCGGGCGGCGTCGTGATGCCCTGCTTTGAGCCGGTGTTGATGATGAGACCTGGCCGCCCGCGCTCGATCATTTGCGGGGCGAACACCTGCGTGCCGTTGATCACGCCCCACAGATTGACGCCGAGGATGCGCTGCCAGTTCTCGGCCGGCCCGAACATCTGGCTGCCCGGCTGGATGCCGGCATTGTTCATCAGGATATCGGTGCCGCCAAAGCGCTTCTGCACGGCGCTCTCCAGCGCCGCCACCTCTTCGACGCGGCTGACATCGGTGGCCGAGGTCATGATGTTGGCGGCAGCGCCCGCGACCGAAACGAGTTTCGCTTCGGCCTCCTTCAGCCGCTCCGCGCCGAGATCGGCGATGCAGACCTTCATGCCGGCTTTCGCAAACCGCATCGCCGCGGCAAGCCCGATGCCGGAGGCGCCTCCGGTGACGACGGCAACATTATTCGGCGACATCGCTGGCAGGGACATGTTCGTTCTCCGTCTCGGTCAAAGAAGAGCACAGGTGATCTATTAGAGTCACCGATCCATTGGCAGCAGCATGGCTGCATGGGAGGTCTTCGCGCCGCGGTCCATTGCGTCAAAGTTTATTTCCGAACAAGATGCGGCCCAACGACACCCAATAGTCACACAAATTCCGGGGCAGCCATGAATTTTCCGCATCTGTTTTCACCCCTCAAAGTCGGACCCTATCAGCTCAGGCATCGCGTTGCGCTGGCGCCGTTGACGCGGCTGCGCGCGGAAAAACCCTCGCTGGCGCCGCGGCCGCTGAACGCGGAATATTACGCGCAGCGCGCCACCCCCGGCGGGCTTTTGATTGCGGAAGCCTCCTCCGTCATGGCGAGCGGTTTCGGCCATCCCGGCGTCCCCTGCATTTACAGCGAGCTGCAGGTCGAGGGCTGGCACAAGGTCGTTGACGCCGTGCACGCCAAGGGTGCGTTCATCTTTCTGCAGCTCTGGCATGTCGGCCGCGTCTCGCATTCCTCGTTCCAGCCTGGCGGCGCGCTGCCGATCGCACCCTCGGCCGTGGCGATCTCCGACGACTTCAAGACATCGACCGCCGACGGCAAGGTTGTGCCGTATGAAACGCCGCGCGCGCTCGAGACCGACGAAATTCCCGGCATTGTCGCGGCCTACAAGCAGGCCGCGCGCAATGCGCTGGCCGCCGGCTTCGACGGCGTCGAGATCCACGGCGCCAACGGCTATCTGGTCGAGCAGTTCCTGCAATCGCGCAGCAATCTGCGCACCGACGGTTATGGCGGTTCGATCGAGAACCGCGCGCGCTTCCTGCTGGAAGTGACGCAGGCCGCGATTGACGTCTGGGGCGCCAATCGTGTTGGCGTGCGGCTGTCGCCTTACGGCATCGCCAACGGCAGCGGCGAGGCCGAGCCGATGCCGCTCTATAAATACGCGATCGAGCAGCTCAATCCGCTCGGCTTGGCCTATCTGCATTTCATCGAGCCGCGCTCCTCCGGCGCCGGCCGCGCCGAAGTGAACTGGCAGGGCGTGCCGTCGGCGATGGCGCTCTATCGTCCGATCTGGAAAGGCGTGTTGATCACCGCCGGCGGCTTCACCGGCGAGGCAGCGGAAGCCGCGATCGCCGAAGGCCATGCGGACGCTGTTGCCTTCGGCCGTATCTTCATCTCCAACCCGGATCTGCCGCTGCGTTTGCAGCACGGCTATCCGCTGACGCCGTATGATCGCAAGACCTTCTACGGCGGCGACGTGGCCGGCTACACCGATTATCCCTTCTACGACGCAATGGCGCCGGCGTAAGCCAGATTCGTCATTGCGAGCGAAGCGAAGCAATCCATCTCGCGGCGCGGGGAAAGAATGGATTGCTTCCGCCTTCGCTCGTTGAGCTTCGGCGGACACGTCGTCGCTATCGCTCCTCGCGATGACGAAGGGAGACATAGATGGCCAAAGCAGCTCCACCCGCAGGCACCGCCGCCGGCCAATGCCTATGCGGCAAGGTCGCCTTGGAGATCGACGTGCCGGCGCGCTGGGCCTGGCATGATCATTCCGCCGCGAGCCGTCGCGCGCACGGCGCGGCCTATGCCACCTATGTCGGCAGCTGGCGCAAGCGTTTTCGCATCACCAAGGGCAAGACGCTGGTCTCGCGTTACGAGGACGCCGCGGCCAAGACCGCACGCAATTTCTGCGCGAACTGCGGCACGCCTCTGTTCTACGAACGCCCGCGCGGGCCGCACATGGTCAACATCCCGCGCGCGCTGTTTACGGGTCGCACCGGCCGCCAGCCGCTCTATCACATCGCGATCGAGGAGCTGCAGGAATGGGCCTACACCGGCGAGCCCCTGGTGCCGCTGAAGGGCTTTCCCGGCGTGGTCTGGCAGCGCTCGAAGAAGAAGCGCCGCGCCGCCGGCGAGGACCCGTTCGAGCTCGCGCGGGATGAGATGTGACAGCCTCGTTGCGGCCATCCTTCGAGACGCCGCTGCGCGGTTCCTCGGGAGGAGGTCCTGACAAGTTGCGAAATGCCAGACCCTCATGGTGAGGAGCTGCGAAGCAGCGTCTCGAACCATGAGGCCCGCGTCCCGGCACCCGCAATGCAGCCATGAGCGCCATCCATTGCTCTCTCCATCGGGATCAGCATGATGCCCCAACCGCGTGGTCCGAGAGCCCCGCGGATGGAGGAAACATGAAGAATCGCATTACCGGGCGTTCGGCGTTCCTGGCGCTGCTCAAGGACGAGGGCATCACGCATCTGTTCGGCAATCCCGGCACCACCGAATTGCCGATCATGCATGCGCTGAAGGACCATCCCGACCTCACCTATGTGATGGCGATGCAGGAGAGCCTGGTGGTCGCGATCGCCGACGGCTATTCCCGCGCCTCAGGCAAGCTCGTCGCCTGCAACGTCCATGTCGCGCCCGGCCTCGGCAATGCGTTGGGCTCGCTGTTCAACGCAAAGTTCACCGGCACGCCGATGATCCTCACCGCCGGCCAGCAGGAGCAGGGCCATGGGCTGATGGAGCCGGTGCTTTATGGCCCGCTGGTGCAGATGGCCGAGCCGCTGGTAAAATGGGCGGTCGAGGTGACGCGGCTGGAAGACTTGCCGCGCATCGTGCGCCGCGCCGCCAAGATTGCGACCACGCCGCCGACTGGCCCCGTGTTCATCTCGCTCCCGGGCGACATCCTCAATTCCGAGGCCGGTATCGAGCTCGGCCGTTCCACCCGCGTCGATACGCGCGTGAAACCATCGGATGAATCGCTGCAGGCGCTGATGGCGCGCATCCTCAAAGCGCAGCGGCCGGTAATCATCGCCGGTGACGAGATCGTCAAGAGCGACGCGTTGAAGGAGGCAGCCGCGTTTGCGGAGGCGCTCGGCGCGCCGGCCTATCAATGCTCGACGCCCTATGGCGCGCATTTCCTCTCCGAGAGCCCGAGTTTCCTGGGCGCGTTGTCGCGGCTGCAGAAGCAGGTGCGCGAGGTGCTCTCGCCCTATGATCTCATGATCGTGCTCGGCGCCGATCCCTTGCGCATGTCGGTCTTCAGCGAAGTCGATCCGATGCCGGACGGGCTTTCCATGGTGCAGATCGGCCTCGTCGATTGGGACCTCGCCAAGAATTATGGCGCGGAGATCGCGATCAAGGCCGACGTGAAGGAGACGCTGCGCGCGCTCACGCCGGCGCTGAAGGCCGCCGGCGGCGCCGCGCTGGAAACCCGTGCGAAACAGGGCCTCGCCGAGCTCGCCACCAAGAACTGGACCGCGCGTCGCAAGCCGCTGATCGAGCAGATATCAAAAGCCTCCGGCAAATCGCCGATCGATCCGGATTACATGTCGCTACAGATCGTCGAGGCGATGCCGGATAATGCGATCCTGGTCGACGAAAGCCTGACCTCCGGCCGGCAATTGCTGTCGCTGCGGCCGCATCGCGACCGCTACGGCTATCACGCGCTCGCCTCCGGCGGCATCGGCTGGGGCGTGCCGGCTTCCGTAGGTGTCAGCCTCGCCAACCCTGATCGCCCGGTCGTCTGCATCTCCGGCGACGGCAGCGCGATGTATTCGATCCAGTCGCTCTGGACCGCCGCTAACCACAAGCTGCCGCTCAATGTCGTGATCTGCAACAATGGCGGCTATCGCATCATCAAGCAGCGCCTGCTCGCCTTCCATGGCGACGATCATTATGTCGGCATGGATTTCGTCGATCCACCGGTCGATTTCATCGCCATGGCCAAGGCACTGGGGCTGGAAGCGATCCGCATCACCGATCCCGCCGAGTTGAAGCCGAAGCTCACGGATGCGTTCAAGCGTCCCGGCGCGAAGCTGATCGAGGTAGTGCTGAGTAACGCGGTGAATTGACGAAGTTGTAGGGTCGGCAAAGCGACTGCGTCCGCCGTAGCTCAACGAGCGAAGGCGGAAGCGTGCCCGCCCTTTCGCAGCCGGTGTGTGGATGGTGGGCACGGCGCAAGTGCGCCTTTGCCGACCCTACAAGATCACTCCGCAGCTCTCGCCGTTGGCGTCGGCCGGTACCGCGCGGCAGGATGCGGCGCGCCCAACTTCGCGCGCCCCACACCGAACAGCTTCTCCCGCAATGTGCCTTCCGCATACTTCGTCTTGTACCGCCCGCGCCGGGTCAGCTCCGGCACCAGCATGTCGGAGATGTCCTCGAAATCGCCGGGCGACACCGCGAACGGCATATTCAGCCCGTCGACATCGGTGGCCTCGAACCAGGCCTCGATCTCGTCGGCGACTTTTTCCGGCGTGCCGACGATGACGGGGCCGATGCCGCCGATGCCGACATGCTCGGCGACCTCGCGCACGGTCCAGACCCGATCGGGATCGGCTCGGGTGATGTTGTCCATCGCGGTGCGGCCGGCGTCGTTGGTGACATGACGCACTTCCTGGTCCAGCGCCATCTGCGAGAAATCGACGCCGGTCCAGCCGGACATCAACGTCAGCGCGCCCTCGGGGCTAATGTGCTGGCGATAATCCTCGTACTTCGCCTTCGCCTTGGCCTCGGTCTCGCCCAGGATCACCGTGAACATACTGAACATCAGGATCTCACGCGGATCGCGCCCGCACTTTGCGGCCTGCTCGCGGATCGCGGCCACGCGCGGCGCAATCACCTTGGCGGATGGCCCCGACATGAACACGCATTCCGCATGCTGCGCGGCGAACTGCCGTCCGCGCGGCGAGGTGCCGGCCTGGTACAGCACGGGCGTCCGCTGCGGCGACGGCTCGGCGAGATGGATGGCATTAAGCCGATAGTTCGGGCCTTCATGGGTGACGCGATGCACTTTCGAGGGATCGGTGAAGATGCCGCGCGCGCGGTCGCGGATGGCGGCGTCGTCTTCCCAGCTTCCTTCCCAGAGCTTGTAGACGACCTCCATATATTCGTCCGCGATGTCGTAGCGGTCGTCATGCGCGGTCTGCTTGTCCTTGCCGGCGCCGCGCGCGGCGCTGTCGAGATAGCCGGTCACAACGTTCCAGCCGATGCGCCCTTCGGTCAGATGGTCGAGCGTCGACATCCGCCGCGCGAACGGGTAGGGCGGCTCGAAGGAGAGATTGGAGGTGACGCCGAAGCCGAGATGTTTTGTCACCGCAGCCATCGCGGAGATCAAGAGCAGCGGCTCGTTCGCCGGCGTCTGCGTCGCGTATTTCAGCGCGGCGTCGGGGCTGCTGCCATAGACGTCATAGACGCCGAGCACGTCGGCAAGGAAAAGACCATCGAAGCGGCCGCGCTCCAGCGCCTTCGCCAGATCGAGCCAGTAGGGCAGGCGATTATATTCGGCCGTGCGGTCGCGCGGATGGGTCCACAGCCCCGGCGATTGATGCGCCACGCAGTTCATGGCGAAGGCGTTGAGCCGGATTTTCTTGGTCATGGCGGTCGTCGTCCTTCCCCGGGCGCCCGTTATTTTGTGCGAAACCTTTCCGATCCCGCGCGCGCTTGCAAGACAAATCGCGTGTTTTGGCTGCTTCCAGCCGCGCCGATATCTGGATAGGCTGACCTGACAGTTGAAAAAGTCTCTTGGACGCAAAAGAAAAAGCAACAGATGACCCGGACCGACGCCATCGCCAATGCCCACCAACTCATCGCCTCCGGCGAGTTCCTGAAGACCTTGGAGCGCCGGGTGGCGTTCCAGACCGAAAGCCAGAATGGCGGTCGCCCCAAAGAGCTGCGCGCCTATCTGGAACAGGAGATGCGATCCTCATTTGCTGAGCTCGATTTCGAAAGCCGCATCGTCGAATCCCCGAGCGGCAAGTCGCCGTTCCTGGTGGCCCGGTATCAGGAGGACGCGAAGCTGCCGACCGTGTTGATTTACGGCCATGGCGATGTCGTCGACGGGATGGAAGGCGAATGGCGCGACAATCTCGATCCCTGGAAGACGACGAAAGTCGGCAACCGCGTCTATGGCCGCGGCACGGCTGACAACAAGGGCCAGCACAGTATCAATCTTGCTGCGCTGGAAGTGGTGCGCAAGGCGCGTGGCGGCAAGCTCGGCTTCAACGCAAAATTCCTGGTCGAGATGGGGGAGGAGACCGGCTCGCCCGAGCTGAATGCGGTTTGCGCCTCGCTGCGCGACGAGCTGAAGGCGGACCTCTTGCTCGCTTCCGACGGGCCGCGGCTTTCCGCTGATCGGCCGACCATCTTCCTCGGCTGCCGTGGCGGCATCCGCATCCATCTCGATGTGAATTTGCGCGAAGGCGGGCATCATTCCGGCAATTGGGGCGGCGTGCTTGCCAACCCCGCTACCATCCTCGCGAACGCCATCGCAAGCCTGGTCGACGAGCACGGGCGAATGAAGCTCGACGCACTGAAACCGCCGCGGCTGACCAACCAGATCAGGGCGTATCTGGCTGACGTGGAAATCAAGCCGACGGCCGATGAGCCGGCGCTCTCGGAGAATTGGGGCGAGGAGGGGCTCTCGGCGGCAGAGCGGCTCTATGCCTGGAACACGCTCGAAGTGCTGGCGATGTCGTCAGGCAATATCGACAAACCCGCGAACGCGATTCCCGGCCACGCGCGCGCGGTGTTGCAGCTGCGCTTCGTGGTCGGCACCAAGCATGAGCAGGTGGTGGATGCCGTGCGCGCGCATCTGCACGGCAAGGGCTTCACCATGGTCGAGGTCAGCGCGACGCAGAGCTTCATCGCTTCGCGTACCGATTTCGATAGCCCCTGGATCAAATGGGCCGCGGATTCGATCCACAAGACCACGGGCAGCCCGCCCGCGGTGCTGCCGAATTTCGGCGGCTCGCTGCCGAACGACGTGTTCTCGGAGACGCTGGGGCTGCCGACGATCTGGGTGCCACATTCCTATCCCGGCTGCTCGCAGCATGCGCCCGACGAGCACATTCTGCTGTCGGTGACGGAAGAGGCGCTCGGCATCATGGCCGGCCTGTTCTGGGATCTCGGCGAGCGGGCGCAGACGTAAGGGCGAGGGGGAAACTGGATGGCATTATCGGCGCACGCGGAGACGAGCGAGCTCGACGCATCGCCGCAGAAAAATGTGATGAGGCTCGTGGTCGCGACCTCGCTCGGCAATGCGCTCGAGTGGTTCGACATCTCGGTCTACGCCTATTTCGCCGTCTATCTGTCGAAGGCCTTCTTTCCGACGAGTGACCCGACCACCTCGCTGCTGCTCACCTTCGGCACATTTGGCCTGACTTTCCTGGCTCGGCCGATCGGCGGCGTCCTGCTCGGCACTTATGCAGATCGTCATGGCCGCAAGGCCTCGCTGCTGCTTTCGATTGCGATGATGACCTGCGGCACGCTCGCGGTGGCGTTGATGCCGAGCTTCGAGGCGATCGGCGTGCTCGCACCGCTGCTTATCATCGTGGCTCGCCTCGTGCAGGGCTTCTCGGCTGGCGGCGAGTTCGGCAGCTCGACTGCGTTCCTGGTCGAGCACATGCCGGGTCGGCGCGGTTTTGTCGCAAGCTGGCAATTCGCAAGCCAGGGCATGAGCTCGCTGCTCGGCGCGGGTTTTGGCGCGCTGTTGACCTCGACTCTCGGCGAGGCCGATCTGCAAAGCTGGGGCTGGCGCATCCCGTTCCTGTTCGGCGCGTTGATCGGCCCGATCGGCCTCTACATCCGCAACCGCATCGACGATGCGACGGCGCCGCCCGCCGACAAAGGCGACACGCCGGTCCGCAATGTTTTGACAATGCAGAAATTCCGCGTCTTGCTCGGGGTCGGCGCTATCGCGACCGCCACCGCGGTCAATTACCTCATCATCTACATGCCGACCTATGTGGTCAAAGCGCTGCATCTGTCACCGACCATCGGCTACCTCGCAGCCTTTGCCGCGGGGCTTGCCGGCATGGTCCTCAATCCGGTCGCAGGCTGGATCTCCGATCGCGTCGGACGCACGACCTATCTGATCATCATGGGCACGGTGTTGCTGTTTGCCGTCTTCCCGCTGTTCCTGCTGCTTGCGAGCAAGCCGAGCGGAGTTGTCATCGTACTCGCCGTGCTGTCTCTCGGTTCGCTGAAGGCGCTCTATCTCGGCGCCGTGGCGGCGCTGATGTCGGAGCTGTTTCCAGCCTCGACGCGCGCGACCGGCCTTGGGCTTAGCTACAACATCGGCGTCACGGCCTTTGGCGGCTCAGGACCGGCGATCGTGACCTGGCTCGGCACCTTCGCCGCGATCGGCGATCTCGCCCCCGGCTATTTCCTCACGGCGGTGTGCCTGTTCAGCCTCTGGGCGCTGATCACCACCCATGTCACGGCCGCGGACAAAACATTCACATCGGACCCGACTAAAGTGTAGCACCAAACCTGCCTTGCGACGGCCTCCCGTTCGGGCCATCATGGTTCCGTTGCCAGTGCCGGCATCGCAGGAAACTGCTCAAAAACGCATGACGCAAGCTCCAAACGCCGACGCCGTGATTGAAGCGTTTTCCGACATTCCCGCGCTGCTAAAGGCAGATCTAGCGCTCATCACCCGCGGCCGCTTCCTCGATTGTGACTGCCGGCTCGGGCCGATGGAGCAGCCGTTCTTCGTCGCGATCCGCGCCGGCCGCATCGTCGAATTCGCAGCCAAGCCTGCGCTGATGCGCTCGTGGCGCTTCTCCTATTGCGCGACGCCCGTCGCGTGGAGCGAATATTGGAAGCCGATGCCGAAGCCCGGCTTCCATGATTTGCTGGCGTTGACCAAGCGCGGCGAGGCGGTGGTCGAAGGCGAGCTGCATCCCTTCATGACCCATCTGCAGTATTTCAAGGACCTGTTGGCGCTGCCGCGGCTCCGTCAGGCGAAGGCCGCCGCATGAACGGAGAGATCGAGCCGATGGTCGGCCGCTATGTCCATGTCGACATCGGCGGCGACATGTACCGGATCTATTTCGAGGAGAACGGCTCGGGCATTCCGCTGGTGTGCCTGCATACTGCGGGCGCCGACGGGCGGCAGTGGCGGCATCTGCTTGCGGACAAGGAGTTTACGAAGAAATTCCGCGTCATCGCCTTCGACATGCCCTGGCACGGCAAATCCAATCCGCCGGCAAGCTGGAACGGCGACGAGTATCAGCTCACCACGAAGCGTTACACCGAGACCATTCGCGCCTTCTGCAAGGCGTTGAAGCTGGAGAAGCCGGTGGTGATGGGCTGCTCGATCGGCGGACGCATCGTGCTCAATCTCGCGATCGATCACGCTGCCGAATTTCGTGCGTTGATTGGCCTGGAGGCCGCCGACTTCCAGCAGCCCTGGTACGACACGACTTGGCTCAATCGTCCCGATGTTCATGGCGGCGAGGTCTGCGCCGCGCTGGTGTCCGGGCTGATTGCGCCGCAGAGCCCGAAGGCAACGCGCGACGAGACGCTGTGGGCCTACAAGCAGGGCGGGCCCGGCGTGTTCAAGGGCGACCTCTATTTCTATCGCGTCGACGGCGACCTGCGCGGCAGGGTGCAAAAGATCGATACGGACGTCTGCCCGCTTTATCTGCTGACCGGCGAATATGATTTCTCCTGCACGCCGGAGGACACGAAACGCACGGCGGCTGCGATCCCGGGCAGCCGCGTCACCGTCATGGCCGAGCTCGGCCATTTCCCGATGAGCGAAAACCCCGAACAGTTCCGCCGCTACATCGCGCCGGTACTCGCCGAAATTTTGAAGGCACAGGTATCACCCAAGCAAGGAGTACACGCATGAACCGCAATATTCTGTTGGGCCTCACGCTAGCCGCCGCGCTCGGCGCGAGCCAGGCCGGCGCAGAGGAACTGACCGGCACGTTGAAGAACATCAAGGAGACCGGCGCGATCACGCTTGGCTACCGCGACTCCTCGATTCCCTTCTCCTATCTCGACGACAACCAGAAGCCGGTCGGCTTCGCGATGGACATCTGCTACAAGATCGTCGACGCCGTGAAGAAGGAGCTGAAGCTCGACAAGCTCGAGGTCAAGCTCAACCCGGTGACGTCGGCGACGCGCATTCCGCTGATGGCCAACGGCACCATCGATCTCGAATGCGGCTCGACCACCAACAATGCCGAGCGGCAGAAGCAGGTCTCCTTCACCAACACCCACTTCCTCACCGCCAGCCGCTACGTCTTCAAGAAATCGAGCGGCCTCAAATCGATAGACGACCTGAAGGGCAAGACGGTGGTCTCGACCGCCGGCACCACCAACATCAAGCAACTCACGGAAGCCAATGTGTCGCGCAGTCTCGGCGCCACCATCGTGCCGGCCAAGGATCACGCCGAGGCCTTTCTGATGGTCGAGACCGACCGCGCGGTCGCCTTCGTGATGGACGACATCCTGCTCGCGAGCCTCGTTGCCGGATCGAAGTCGCCGTCCGACTACGTCATCTCCACGGATGCGTTCTCGACACCCGAGCCCTACGGCATCATGCTGCGCAAGGACGACGCGCCCTTCAAGAAGGTGGTCGATGCGGCGACATCAGCGATCTACACGTCGGGCGAGGGGCAGAAGCTCTACGACAAGTGGTTCATGGCGAAAATTCCGCCGAAGGAGCTGAACCTCAACACGCCGATTTCGCCGGAACTGAAGGCCGAATTCGCCAAGCCCTCGGATTCGCCGGATCCGGCTTCGTACAAGCCGTAACGAGAGATTGCATCAACGGTCGCAAACCGGGCCATTCCGGCCCGGTTTGTGCATGTGATCCGGGCAGATCACCCTGGGGAAGACCACAAATGAAACGATGGGCAATTCTGGGTTTTGCGCTCGCCGCGACGATGAGCGTGAGCCAGGCCCGCGCCGAGGAGCTGACGGGGACGCTGAAGACCATCAAGGAAACCGGTGCCATCACGCTCGGTTTTCGCGATGCTTCCATTCCCTTCTCCTATCTCGACGACAACCAGAAGCCGGTCGGCTTCGCGATGGATATCTGCTACGCCATTGCGGACGCCGTGAAGAAGGAGCTCAAGCTCGACAAGCTCGAGGTCAAGCTCAACCCGGTCACCTCGGCGACGCGCATTCCGCTGCTCGCCAACGGCACCGTCGATCTCGAATGCGGCTCGACCACCAACAATGCCGAGCGGCAGAAGCTGGTCACCTTCACCAACACGCATTTCCTGACCGCGAGCCGCTTCGTCTCCAAGAAGGCGTCAGGCCTCAACACGATCAACGACCTCAAGGGCAAGACGGTGGTCTCGACCGCCGGCACCACCAACATCAAGCAGCTCACCGAGGTCAATGCCGCGCGCAATCTCGGCATCACCATCGTGCCGTCCAAGGATTACGCCGAGGCGTTCCTGATGGTCGAGACCGATCGCGCCGCAGCGCTCGTGATGGATGACGTCCTGATCGCAAGCTTCGTCGCAGGCTCGAAGGAGCCCGCGGCCTATGTGATCTCGCCCGACGCATTCTCGAAGCCGGAGCCCTATGGAATCATGCTGCGCAGAGACGATCCGGCCTTCAAGAAGGTCGTCGATGCGGCGACGTCAGAGCTCTACACCTCGGGCGAGGGCCAAAAGCTCTACGACAAATGGTTCATGTCGAAGATCCCGCCGAAGGGGCTGAATCTGAACACGCCGATTGCTCCGGAGCTGAAGGCGGAATTCGCGAAACCGTCGGATTCACCGGAACCGGATTCCTACAAGGCGATGTGAGGGGCGAGCGGATCAACCGTGAACTATCACTGGAACTGGGGCATCTTCTTCGAGCCGAACCCGATGGGCACCGGCACCTATCTCGACTTGCTGCTGTCGGGACTGGTGCTGACCATCAAGACGTCGATGCTTGCCTGGGTCATCGCGCTGGTCTCCGGCACGATCATCGGTGTGTTGCGCACGCTGCCGTCGATGACGGCATCGTGGATCGGCTTCGCCTATGTCGAGTTCTTCCGCAACATGCCGCTCTTGGTGCAGCTCTTCCTGTGGTTCTTCGTGCTGCCGGAGCTGCTGCCGAGAGCGGCCGGGCTATGGCTGAAGCAACTGCCCAACGCGCCGTTCTGGACGGCTGCGATTGGCATCGGCCTGTTCATGTCGGCACGCGTAGCCGTGCAATTGCAGGCCGGCATCGGCTCGCTGCCGCGCGGCCAGCGGCTGGCGGCGACTGCACTCGGCCTGACCACATTGCAGGTCTATCGCTATGTGCTGCTGCCGATGGCCTTCCGCATCATCCTGCCGCCGTTGACCTCGGAATTCCTCTCGACCATCAAGAACACGGCGGTAGCGATCACCATCGGCCTGCTCGAGCTGACCGGCGAAGCACGCTCGATGCAGGAGTTTTCCTTCCAGGTCTTCGAGGCCTTCACCGCCGCGACCGTGTTGTATCTGTTGCTCAACCTTGTCGTCGTGACCGCGATGCGCCTCGTCGAACGGGCCGTGGCGATCCCCGGCTACATCTCGGGGAAATAGGCGGCGATGTTCGACAATTTCGATTTCGACGTCATCCGCCGCTCGCTTCCCTATCTCTTCGAAGAGGGGATGACGTTCACGCTGACCTTGACGGCGTTGAGTGCGACCGGTGGCCTGGTATTCGGCACGCTGATCGCGCTGATGCGCCTGTCAGGCAATCGGCTGCTTGGATATATTGCCGCGGCCTATGTCGATTTCATGCGGTCGCTGCCGCTCGTGCTCGTGATCTTCTGGTTCTACTTCCTGGTGCCCTATATCGGTCAATGGCTAACCGGCGGCTCGCGTCCGATCCATGTCGGCGCCTTTGCGTCCTCCCTGATCACTTTCACCATCTTCGAGGCGGCGTATTTTTCCGAGATCATGCGCGCCGGCATCCAGTCGATCTCGAAGGGGCAGCCGGCGGCGGCGCAGGCGCTCGGCCTGAACTATCGCCAGACCATGCGTTACGTCGTGCTGCCACAGGCCTTCCGCAACATGCTGCCGGTGTTGCTGACGCAGACCATCGTGCTGTTCCAGGACACGTCGCTGGTCTATGTGCTGTCGATCCCGGATTTTCTCGGCGCGGCCAGCAAGGTCGCGCAGCGCGACGGCCGGCTGGTCGAAATGTATCTGTTCGCTGCGCTGGTCTATTTCATCATTTCCTGTATTGCGTCATTCGGCGTCCGTTGTCTGCAGTCTCGTTTCGCCATTGTTCGTTAGGTCGGTCCATGGATTTGAGATTTCAGGATATCCCTGTCTTCACCTCTCCCGCAGGGAGAGGTTGGATCGCGGCAGCGATCCGGGTGAGGGGATTCGCTCTATCGATAGACCACAACCCCTCACCCGGCGCTGCGCGCCGACCTCTCCCCCTGGGAGAGGTGGTTACGGAGCCGAGCTTCCCATGATCGAAATCAGCCACGTCAACAAATGGTACACAGCGAGCTTCCAGGCGCTGAAGGACTGCACCACTTCTGTCGCCAAAGGCGAGGTCGTCGTCGTCTGCGGTCCGTCGGGCTCGGGCAAGTCGACGCTGATCAAGTGCGTCAATGCGCTGGAGCCGTTCCAGGACGGCGAGATCAGGATCGACGGTATCAAGGTCAACGATCCCAGGACCAACCTGCCGGAATTGCGCTCGCGCGTCGGCATGGTGTTCCAGCATTTCGAGCTGTTTCCGCACCTGCGTATCATCGAAAACCTCCGCCTCGCGCAGGAGAAAGTGCTGGGCCGTTCCCATGCCGCAGCGACAGCCAAGGCCGTGCAGCTTCTGGAGCGGGTCGGGCTCAAGGAGCAAGCCCAGAAATATCCCGCGCAATTGTCCGGCGGCCAGCAACAGCGCGTGGCGATCGCACGCGCGCTCGCCATGGATCCGATCGCGATGCTGTTCGACGAGCCAACCTCGGCACTCGATCCCGAGATGATCAGCGAGGTGCTGGACGTGATGGTCGACCTCGCGCGCGAGGGCATGACCATGATGGTGGTCACCCACGAAATGGGTTTTGCCAGCAAGGTCGCCAACCGCGTCATCTTCATGGACAAGGGTGAGATCGTCGAGGACGCGCAGAAGACCGATTTCTTCGGCAAGCCGCGCAGCGACCGCGCACAGAAGTTCTTGTCGAAGATCTTGTCGCATTGACGCAGGCGAGGGTTTATCGGCACTGGCCAATCGCCTATATGATGAGGCGCCCTCGCGCTGCCGACAGGAGAATTGACCTTGGACTCGATCGCTTACGTTAACGGTTTGTTTGTGCCCCTATCAGAGGCCAAGGTCTCGATTCTCGACCGCGGCTTTCTCTTTGCCGATGGCATTTACGAGGTTTCGGCCGTGCTCGACGGCAAGCTGGTCGACAATGATTCGCACTTGGCGCGGCTCAAACGCTCGGTCGGCGAGATTGCGCTGCCGCTGCCGGAGAGCCTCGAGCGCATCATCGAGATCCAGAAGGAGCTGATCGCCCGCAACAAGCTCGAGAACGGGCTCGTCTATATCGAGGTGACGCGCGGCGCCGACACCGGGCGCGATTTCGCATTTCCGAAGGGCGTGAAGCCGACCATGATCATGTTCACCTTGGTCAAGGACATCGTGAATGCGGCGTCCGCCAAGACGGGCATCGGCGTGATCACCGTGCCCGACATCCGCTGGACGCGGCGCGACATCAAGAGCGTGGCGCTGCTGGCGCAGGTGCTGGCCAAGCAGGCGGCGGCCGAGGCCGGCGCGGGCGAGGCCTGGATGATCGAGGATGGCAAGGTCACCGAAGGCGGCTCGTCGTCGGCCTTCATCCTCACCCAGGACGACGTGATCGTGACGCGCCAGAACGGCAGCAAGATCTTGCCGGGCTGCACCCGCAAGGCGGTGGTGAAGCTCGCGGAAGAACGGCAACTCCGGGTCGAGGAGCGGGCCTTCTCGATCGAGGAGGCCTTGAAGGCCAAGGAGGCCTTCATCACCAGCGCGTCGTCCTTTGTGCAGCCGGTGGTGAGCATCGACGGCAAGGCGGTGGCCAATGGCAAGCCGGGGCCGGTGGCCACCCGCCTTCGCGAAATCTATGTCGATTTCGCGAAAGCGACAGGCACCTGATCAGGCGGCGGTCGCGGCGCTGACCTTCACCGGCGGCACCGCGCGGAACGAGATCGCGAGCCGGTTCCAGGAATTGATGGTCGCGATCAGCATGGTGAGGTTGACGGTCTCGGCTTCCGAGAAGTGGGCGCGGACTTCGTCGTAGACATCATCGGGCGCATGCGTATCGGAGATCAGCGTCACCGCCTCGGTCCAAGCCAGCGCGGCGCGCTCGCGGTCGGTGTAGGCGGACGCCTCGCGCCAGGCGTTGAGGAGATAGAGCCGCTGCTCGGTCTCGCCGCGCTTGCGGGCGTCCTGGGTGTGCATGTTGATGCAGAAGGCGCAGCCATTGATCTGCGAGGCGCGTGTCTTGACCAGCTCGATCAGCGATTGCTCGAGGCCGGAGGCCTGGATCTGGGTTTCCAGTGCGGTCAGCGCTTTAATGGTGTCGGGCGCAGCCTGGTAGAAGTTCATGCGGGGTTTCATGGTCGTTCTCCTCTAGGTTTGAGAGACAGGTGGTTAGTGGGCGCCGCCGGCGTCAAGGTGGTCGGGCTTCTTCAGCATCATCGCGGCGATCAGGGCGATGATCAGCGCCACGCCGAGCAGATAGAAGGTGTCGCTGAAGGCGAGGATGAAGGCCTGCTTCTGCACGACATTGCCGATCGCGACATAGGCGCGGTGCGCGGCATCAACGCGGTCGATCACGCCATGGTTCATGAAATACTGCGTGAGCTGGTCGAGCCGGGTACGTGTCGCCTGTTCGAACATCGACACCGACTGCATCAGCACGTTGGAGTGATATTGCTCGCGCTTGGTCAGCAGGGTCTGCAGCGCGGCGATGCCGATCGCGCCGCCGAGGTTGCGCATCATGTTGAACAGGGCGGATGCGGAACCAGCGTTCTCGTGCTCGATGCCGGCGGTGGCGACCGCGGAGAGAGGCGCAAAACAAAGCGCCTGACCGATGGCACGGACGACGTTCGGCCAGAGCAACTGATCGGCAGCGTAGTCGTTGCTCATGAAGATGTTCATGAAGTTGGAGCCGGCGAACAGGGCAAAGCCGATTCCGATGATGATGCGGGGGTCGAAACGCTTCATCAGGCGCGGCACCAACGGGATCAGCACGAGCTGCGGCAGGCCGGTCCATGCCAGCACCATGCCGATCTGCTCGGAATTGTAGCCCTGGATGCGGGCGAGATAGACCGGCAGGAT
>Ga0210387_10001152_pt1 | contig 19775 bp, 24 predicted proteins | sample IncBWC7OmetaG_FD_160108 | JGI IMG/M metagenome (GOLD analysis project Ga0210387, IMG submission 160108) | Forest soil microbial communities from Barre Woods Harvard Forest LTER site, Petersham, Massachusetts, United States - Inc-BW-C-7-O ...
GTGAATGCATATCAGAGATCTCAAAAATGTCTAAATAGGTCAAGTAAAGCAAAGACTATTGCAGAAAATGCCAATGTACAACTGACCCATGGTGTGGACCGTGGTGAACTACTGTATTTGTTTATATTTGTAACAGTGACTACTAACAGGCCGCGTCATCATAATGTATTATGTAGTCACAAAGAAAGTTTTTTGCATCCAACAAATATATACAAATAAGCACGGTACCCAACATTCATCACGTGACCTGCCAGTGCAATGCCAGTAAACACTAGCAAACACCTTCATAATTCGACTTCTGGACTCAACTTGAAAGCACCGTTCAACGTTCAGCGTTCAACCCTCATTAGCCAGAATAACGATCAGTGGAGTCCTCCTTGACCTTTCCGGCCCCTTACATCATCGAGAGCACTGCACAATGGGTTGGCAAAAGACGTTTACCTTGTCTAAACGAGCGAAAGGTTGTCATTTAGTGACAGATGAAATCTTGGCCCAAATCCAACCAGGTTTGCGAGGTGTACAGGTGAGGAGTACATCCTACCATTCTTCGACATCTAACCAAGCGGCTCTCCTACCTATAGATTGGAATGTTGTTTCTCTTTATGTACGTGTTTGTCTTGTTGAATACAACAATAATGATGACCTTTCGAACCCTAAGCCAGCACACATCCGCTGCTTTGACTATTAATGAAAATTTCGATAAAGGTACTCACTTGTTGCCGAGACCCGTCCCACTGACACTTTTTGAACTGCAATATCAGACGTGCGCCGGGGTGATTATTTCTGATATCGCGGCTTTTCGGCTGTGTTTCACAAGATTTGGCAGATATGGACATGGCGCTCGACAATATCGTACCCGAGGATCTCAATTGGCTTCACACCGATGAAGGACCAGAGTACGCCTCTCAATACTCCCATTGCCACCTCTTTCGAGTAACCCAAGATACCCCTTTGCCCTATTTTGCTCAGTGATTCGTGAGTATTATTTATCGATGCTACATGCTGTATTTTCCTACTAATTATTTTGCTTTGTCAGTGTCTCGCACATGAAGACAGCCCTCATTGGCAGCTCCATCTCCGTTCCTATCACTGACGGCGACCTCAATCTAGGTACTTGGCAAGGTAGATTGACATATTATTCGTTTCCGTCGCAAACTCAATCAGTTGTTGATGAAGGAATCTACCTAACTGAATTCAGGCACGTAGCGCACTCTCGGCGCATTGTAGCAACTGTTTTGTGAGTCCTTCCAAGTTTTCGCATTCACTCTTGATGACGTAACCGAACCATTTTGGGGTTCAAGATCGTAGATGCACTGAGCCGCTGAGGCCTGAGGCTGTGTATCCTTCAACTGTAGCAAGCTCGGCAACATCGGCGAAAATGCGCAGCAAACTACCATCGGTAGAAGTAAACATGAGAATTCTATGACCGAAGTAGGTGACTTCCCGTACGACCTGTAAACTGGTTACCAGTTAGTAAACTCTGTACACTCTGTAGAGCTTAGGTTATGTGAAGGTTAAATCGCAAAGTCTGTAAATCCACTGGTATGGCATCGGGCTAGGAACGCATGCCCAACATGCTACGATAATATTCCAGTCTTTCAAGTTTACAGAGCTTCTTGCCAATCAAAAATTCGTTGGCTCCACTGATGGAGAAAGAATCCAGGTTATCGTCACTTTAAATTTTGGCGTCTCGCCTTCGCAAACGAACTGACTTGCTTTGATTTCTTTGATTTCTCAGGCTGACATCAGAAAGTCTGTTCCAAAAAATCTATTTCGAGGACTATCATGATTTTACCAGGGAGCTGCAACTGTGGACGGGTCAATTACACTCTCCAGCCCCGTCACACGGTTACGGTTCATCCAACCATTATTTTCTTTCGAACATAACGGGAAACGAGGCGTAAATCCGAGTCCAAGTTGCTGAATTAATTAACCATCGTGTAACCCCTGCAATTAGCACCTAAATTTGAATCAATTATCGCATTTGAGCCCTCCATTCAGAGTCGAAAACGACGTGGACAACGGGCAAATGTGCTCTGAGCCGTTGAAACCGGCCACTCCCTGTTTGTAAAAAACATATAGAACATCAGTGAAATTAACAGCCTACATAGTCTTATTCAGTACTCATTTCTCTCAAGTTTCTGTTTTATTATTGATCAGACTTTCAAGTTCAAGGTCGATGTGCCTTGACTTGTTATTGGGTCAGGCACGGTGCTGAGCTCGACTCGGAGGGTGACAGAACATTTCTTCACCCTTGAAACTGATGTTCGAGCATTAAGGGACGTGGTTTCAGGTGGCTTCGTGGTAGCAAATAAGCGAGACAATTGGGACTTGTACTGCTTATTGGATATGTATGTAGGACTTAAAGAGGTGCTTGAGACTTAGTATCAAAGAAATTTGGACTTACCGAGCGGAAAACGGAGACACACATCATGCAAATTTTATCTTGGTGGGATTCACTGTCAACCGCCGGAATCAACCCACTCAGGCCGACAGTCGAAAGTTTGAAGACAGTACTGGTACCGCAGAGTACTTGTGACCAATTCAGAAGTGCGCGACTTCAAAACTGGAGTTGGAAGAATTCGATCAAAGCTGTCTTCGATTATTAATCAGAAACTTGCGTTGAGCAACTGTTGCTCATCCGGATATCCTCGCGATCGTATGGGCTACATTCTGCCGTGTGCAGGTGGTGTGCAGCTGCCAATGGGATGTTGCCATATGGAGGTTCGTTGCCTGCCGAAGTATCAATCCTTGTGTAATGGTCATGGTGATAGGTCTCAACACACTTATCTCACTGAGAGCGAAGGATGGTTCCGAGAGTAGTAGGCCAGCCAAATACTGCAGGATCGCCGCCACGTGTTGGGTGGATGCTCTAGTACTGACTGACGCCGGGTTGATGCATTGATGCAAAAGCCAGTGTAGGCAGAGGTCATATCGGACAATGTTTTGGACTGTCCGGACAACTCGGGCCTTGGTCAGTGATCGACGTGCAAGTGCTTCTCTCCAGATCTCCTAGGGTACCCCCTGCTGATCACTACGATTTTCGCAATGGTTCAAACTGAGTTGCCATTTGAAGGACCTTGACAAGTAAACATATATTGAATCCACGTGTCAATTCTTATAAGAACTATCTGCGTGACACTCTTTGCTCAGCATAGCCTTCGCCCGACCTGCACGTCCACATTGACGGCAAAAAATCATACACCGGTTTCTCACCACCTGTGCTAATTCTCGCTATATATCATTTGCCTGCTTGCTGGATATCAGACTCAGATCCGCCTCTGGCCTTAGTTTCTGCTAAGACCCTGCTTCTCACATCAGCGTAAACTATGCCCAAGACCTCAAGCACCAACTCGAATCGACCTGCTCTCCGCAGAAACCAGGTGATTATAGATCTAAAGTCGCACACAAGGATATTAAAGAGACCTTCTTGTCCTGTCTCTAGGCTTGCCGTTCTTGCCGCAAGAGGAAACTCGTAAGTTCTGCAGTCCGTCCAGTCTCGATAATATCGATCAATTGACCATTTAGAAATGCGACGCTGCGCGCCCTCACTGTGGAACATGCGTAAAGTAAGTTGTGATTAACTTTTGGTGTCTAGCGGATAAATGAACACAAATTGTATTGTGAAATGAAGACAGTGGCAGGCGTTGGTCAGTGTTCCGGCACCCGTGGGCTACGCGTATGTCCTCCGCCACATTCCTACTTCGCGGATTTCCTGATGGCATTCACAGACACCCAAGCGAACCGCAATGCTCGTACGATCCAGTGGAAGGCTTGACGCTAGCTCCCGATACCGATCCAATCGAGAAAATTAAATCGCTTGAAGACCAAATCTGTAAGAGTCTTCCATCTGTAGACTTGAACAGATTCTTACTCGAGTTGCGATAGCTCAATTAAAAAACAAGTTGTATGAACAACGGGTTCCTTCCCGTTCGGCTTCACCGAATCGCCGACCTACCCTTAGCCATCTTTCCACTCCATCCCACAGTCGACAGCTATCTGACGGAGGAATATCACTACCTCATGCTTCATTAGCGATGATGAACTTGGTATCTTCCGAGAGCCCCGACACCCGATTTCGAAGCGAAAGCGGGAGTCCGGAGTTGCTTACCCTAAATTCAAAGACCACTCCCGATCCATTCATGGACTTGCTTTTCTTGGGTTGGAATCCTGATCTACCTGATCCTGCAACCCTCCACCACTAGTTAGTATTTGACATATTCACCAATTTCCAAGATCGTTGATAGTATTTTTTCAGCATAGATTTATTTTTTAGATGCGACCCTTGCGGATCCAGAGTACTGCACCGTCCGTCATTTCTTGCTTCAATGCATCTGCCTCCTAGAGACCCGGGATTTCCTCATTCAGCTATCCTGCACTCTATAGTTGAGCCTAACCCATTGTTGATCTTCTTGTATGACACTCAAATGCTGCATCGGTATTAGTGTGCTGCAGCATCACGTTGGTCGCCTCAAAATGTGGTAACCTCCCCTGACGGAACACGACGTGACCAGTTCGCAGAGTTTCATGCAAACAAGACCCGACAATACATCGACAAGACTATGGCCAGCGGGGAGGATATATTTTCTGTGATGCAAGCCTGTATACTACTGTCTTGGTACTTCTATCAAGAAGGTCGATGGGTCGAAGTCTGGATTTTCGCCGGTTTTCAGACGCGGGTTGCAGTTCCACTTCGACTCAATTATCCTGGCACGTTTTCAACACACGGAAATAACTCTCCTGGCGCGTACTTGGCACCTCCCAAAGATTTCCTGGATCTGGAATCCAGAAGGCGGACCTGGTGGATGACAATTGTATTTGACCGTATCGCCTCAGTTGGCGGCTGGATTCATGCCGTGGATGAACGTGATCTCGGTACAGAACTTCCGTTGCGGAACGATGATTTTGAGTCCGAGGTGGGTCATTAAATGAATTTGCTGATTGTATCTGGTGTTCATTAGTTACATGGTCTACAGCTACCAGTGGCTAGTAATCCCCAAGATCTGTCGACCATGGACGTCTTTATCCGCCACCCTCCACAGTATACAGATTCTTTTCTCCTTCTCATCAAAGCTGTCATGTTGTTCGGGAAAGTGACAGATTTTAACGTCCGAGGCAATCTGCGTGCTCCTACGGCTCCCAGTAAAAGCCAGAATCCCTTCTTTCTAGAGGGATTCGAAATACTTGATAAACTCGTTTGCTCTGACTTTCTTGAGAATCTTCCCCAAATCTTCAGGAACAATTCCGGAGTCACCGATGCTCCCGAAGGTAGCGCCCTGGACACAGACTTGTACATGGTTCATATTATTCCCCACGCGTAAGTGATAATATCTCCTTCAAGATCTTTTGTACTCATATCATTGTAGTGCCACTATTACGCTTCACAACCCGTACCTTGACTTCACTGACCCCCAGTGCATATCTACGGCGCGCTGCGTGAACTCTGCACGTTGTATATTGGCGGCATACTACATGTTATCGGCAACATCCTTGGATATCACCCGGTTACATCCATTTGTTACCGTAAGTCAATTAAATTCAGAGATTTGTCCAGTGTTCACCATTTGCTTTAGATCTGTTGGTATCTTGCAGCTGTGGTCCAAGTTCAACTGTGTAAATACTTCATCGAGATTGGGGATAGCGAACGGGAGTCGACCGTGTGGGGTGAAATCAACGTCCTGAGGTTCGTTTTTTTATCCGGCCTGATTTTTCTTCCTTGTATTAACGTTAGAGCATCTAGATTTGCCATGTTGGAGTATGGAAGTAGATCACCCATAGGAAGTGAGTATCTCAGTCAGTGGCCAATCTTCAAACCAATTAAGCTTACTTTAAAATCACAGCTCGACAGGAACGACTTCTCCAAGGCCTCATGCGAGAAATTGTGCGTATGACTGCACAAAAGCAGCCGCTTGAAGTTGGCGTGCCACTATTCCCCTTTTCACACGCAGGATTGTGGAGGAAAAATGAGGCCTCGCAAAGTTCGCCTGATGCAGCTGCAGCAATGCCTTTGCCTGTCAGTCCACCTTATGAAGAACGAACAATGTCACCACCTTCTGCACCACACCCTTCTGTTGTTACTCCCGATGCAAGAACTGTATCTGCGTCTGGTTGGTCGATTCATGACATGTCTCTCTCTCCAGGCAAGGTTGATGTGGAGATGCTGGGTGGCGGATCTGGGTTTTGATACTGGGAAATGAATGATCATTGTAAATGTCTTGGACTGCAGGTAACCCAAGGATCTCTAATCGTAGTTCTCGGTTAAACTTGTTAGTTGTACCTTCGTATACTACTGTACATGTACGATATAAACTTGAATGGAGAGTGATGTATGGACAGGTATGACTACAATGGAAAATTGGAAAATTATTACTTGCTTATGTTCCTCTCTTTCTCCAGCATCGCATCGAAACGTGCTTGCTCTGCCGCTCGATCGTCATTCCTCTCATCTACACCTCCTTCTGTTTGACCGTCGTTGGAACTGGAATGCAAGATACGTGTCCGTTCGTGATTCTGGCGAATCACATCCCAAGAAGAATTAGAAGATTTGCGAGAGTTGGCGGATCGAATCTGATCCCACCGTGTGGGGGATTTCGGCGACATTGACGGTGTCGTCGTGTGGGGATGTCTTGGTGAAGCTAATATGCAAGTCCAGGGAACCATAGCACGAGCAGAGGAATGCAAGTCGACCTACCCTTTGATAACTCCCTGGCGGTACCGGCTGCCTCCTTGAGCACCCAGTCGTCAACTCCTGCAGCAATTACTGGACTCTCCGGTATAACGCCGCCAATGTTCGTTTGGATATTCGCCATCGCTCGGGAGAACCCTTCCAAGTTTTCGATTGATCGGAGGAATGTTAGATGTGCGAATATAAGCGCGCAATGGCCACTCAGGGTCCCAACCAAACCGCAGGTGGTTATAGTGAACAAAGTCCGTAGGTTTGTCCACGATCGATTACGCGCAAAGGCCATTGGGATGCCAGCTCCGACAATAGTTCCAGCTTTCTGTTACAGATGGGCCTGCTGAGATTATGGAGTATATGGAAGGAATGCGCGAGGACGAACGCGATAATGACGATGAAGGCCTGGGAGGAAAGCTGTTGCCAACTCATAATCATGGGTTGTAATATTCCCGTTTTCGCGTTCTGGAGATAATAGTGATTGAGTGGCTAGTTGAGACGAGAAAGTGCGGTCCATCCATTTGAGGTTGTAATCGATTTTTGTCTTTGACATTGAGGAAGAGCCTGAGCTTGGACTGAGTGAGCCGGGACTAGACCTAGTCCACGTGCGATCCAGACTTACCAAAACTGATAGTCCCTGCAAATTTACCAACACCAGTGCACTCAAAGAACTCATAGCTTTGCAAAGGGTAACGACCAACGCTAATAGTTACTCCTCTGCCATTATCTCCCATGACCACACTGGCTCTCGATCTCAATTATCCCAAGCCCCTTCCATCCCCGGGCAGGGACGATAAACTGCCTCTACCTCCTCACTCAGATTCAACAGATTCTACTCCTCTGCCTCCACCCCCTCCGCCACCAAAGAAAGTTCAAGATGAATCCGATAACCAATCTCAGTCCGCCATGCGTCCACCGCAAATCGCGACCTTACCATCCTTTGGTGCTTTAGACCCTGGTGCGCACTCCAGTGCATCGGACATGCCTTGCATTCCCTGAGACTGTTTATTGCCCAACTGTTAGGTCTTGTAGTCCCTTTGACGCCTTCAACCCCAACTAGTCCACCCAGTCCCTCCTCCGCGGAGGGAAGGCCGAAAAAGTCAAATCCATTGACTGATCTTATTGACACGGAGAAAGCATACGTCGATCAATTGACAGGTATCATCCGTGTACGTTGTCTCTCTGAACAAAAACCTTGGTATGGGTTTCAAACCCTTCACCCTTCTTGCAGAAAATTGCCGCGGCGTGGTCTCGGTCGAATCTCCCCCCTCCCGACCTCGACATGATGTTCAGGAGTATAGAGGGTGTATATAAGGCGAACCGTTCCTTGCTCTTGGTGAGACAAATGATTGGAATCCACAGAATCCTCATTATCTGAATTTCCTTCAGAAACTCAAAGAAATTGGAGCCAGCCCTTCATCACCAAAGGCATTGGGAGACTTGTTAATGCGATGGGTCAGTGCAACCCATTTTGTTCTATGGTTCAAACAGAACTCATTTTGCATTAGATTGATGACTTGGAAGATCCGTATACCACGTATTGCGCTAAGTATTGCTGCGGGTTTGACACTTGGGAACCTGTCCAGTCCAATCCCCGGCTTGCATCCATCATTGGCAATTTCTCTGCCTCTAATCCACCTTCGACAACTGCTGTTGCATCAAGTACGTCTGAGTTCCCGACATGGACACTGGACGCACTCTTTCTGCTCCCAAAGGCCAGACTCAAGTACTACAAAAAGCTCTACAGCCGCCTTTTGAAAAGTACCACCCCAGGGAGAAGCGATCATCGGTTGCTAATAGGTGCTCTGGACAAACTGGACAAGCTACTGGATACACTGGAAAGCAGGGAAGACGTCAAGGTCGGCTCCACTTCTGCTACGATGTCAGTGCCATCTGTTACGGAAATCGAGGATGAAGTGGTCATTGATTTGAGGTCACATGGTGGGAATGGGACTGACCAAGGCAGACAAAATGGTGATTTGCGCACGAGTGAGGTCGATACGGCACCTGGCAGCGAAAGCAGTTCTGCTCGCGGAAGCATTTTTTCAAGCCAGTGAGTGCCTTTCCTTCCAACGTTCATATATCCACCACACCTAATGTTGGATGCCAGAGAGCGTTCATCGCGAGAGACAGCATCTACATCCATCAGTCGGGGATCTTCTACTACTCTGTCGATGCCTATCTCTGACCTCGAACGACGACTTGCGACGCATCGTACACTCGACATTTTTACCATGAAACCCAAGGTCATTTGATATTCCCTGTGTCGTCTTACCATATTGCTAAGGCGTGAATTTAGGCAGTTCGCCTTCAAATCGCACCACCTTCGCTTCCTTTTACTCGCGAACTGCGTTTTTCTGTGGACGTTGTCGCCAGTGTAACACCGCGAGCGACAGGCGTAGAAGTTGTCCATCGCCAAGGGCACGTGTTTTTGTTGTCTGATTTGTTTCTGGTGTGTGAGCGGATGACCCCCGAAGAACGAGCGAAAAGCGGATCAGAAGGTGCGGACATGTGGTTATGCTATCCGCCTCTTGCTGGGAAAGTGTTACGGGTCTCCGAAGTCAGCGGCCAAGGTTCGTACACAGTATTGCGTGTTCACAATTTGTCTGAAAACATTTCCCAGAAACTGCAATCCACGTTGCCATCATGAGAAAGGAAACCTTAATCCTACAGACGGAATCTGTGCAAGTCCGTAATTTTATGATGGCAGAATTCAACGAATGTATCGGATTCGCTGGTTCAGGTTAGTACTATCCGTTTTGTGCCGCCTAACTGGTATCGATATTTACCCTTGCCCAGTATCGCCACTGACGAGACAGCCACCTCCGCCTATGCCGCCTCTTAATGGTTTGCCCCGGTCACCATCCGCCTCTCTTCCGTCTGTTCGTTCACTCCCTCAAGTACCGGGGCGTAACAGCGGTAGCACGAGCCCCCCAATTCAGAGGTCCTCTTCACCATCGATGATGCAACAACCAGATGTGAATGGAGTAGCTCCCCTCCGGTTTCAGGAGAATGACCAACCACTTGCATACCCAAATTCGGATAGGCAGACGGCCTCGAAACTTGTGCTTTCACCGGAAGCACAGGTGCAACAAGGGGCACAGCGAGTACCTTCATTGCGTGATCCCTTGCCAGGCCCAATGTATCCTCGTACGTCCTCATCAGCTCAGGCTTACTCCAGCCCAATGTCGATTGGCCCTGGACAAGTTATTCCTGGGGTGAGAAGTACTGGTTTCGTATCACCTACTCACCAAGACCCCACTGTCCGAGCCGGGCCAAGCTATGGGCCTTATCTGCCAATGGGACAACACGGGTCTCCATCATCCTTTCAACAGTCCATTCCCAACCACTCACCCAACCAACCCTTTCCTCCACGCCACCAAAGTCCATATGGACCCCCACCTGGCGCGTTACCCAGCCATTCGCATTCCGAACCGTCCTCGTTTCAGAGTGGTATCCGGAAGACGCCTTCGACCCGCTCTCTCGCATCTCAATACGAACAACCGGCTTCAGCGCCTCCATTGCCAACATTCCCCGGCGGATTTCCACCAAACAATAATAACCTCGTTCCAAGAAATGACTCCTACGGTTCACTACATGCACCTCAACCTCGTGCCGTGTTACCATCTGTCCAACTCAGCTCTCGGTCAGTCTCCATGGTTGAGCCATCTTTCCTTGAACCAAGTCCACCGAATTCGCCTGTCGAAGAAACAGCACCAAGGGGTCCAGTAACCTCTACGATCTCCGCGCAGATGAAATGCAAAGTGTTCCTGCAACAACAGCATGCCCAGTGGAAATCCCTAGGTTCAGCGAAACTCAAACTCTATCAACAAGATCCAACTAATATCAAGCAACTCGTGGTAGAAGCTGAGAATAAGGAGAAGTCAGTGTTGATATCCACAATCGTATTGACTGATGGTGTAGAGCGGGTTGGTAAAACTGGTGTCGCGATCGAGTTGAGTGACAAGGGAACACGTACGGGTATCGTCTACATGATCCAGCTGCGTAACGAGAAATCGGCAGGCGGGTTATTCGACAGTCTTCTGGCAGGATCTGATAGGGCCGCTACTCAGGGCAGAGCCTGATTATTGGACAACTGTATTGTTTCATTGGACAGTATTCTTACCCGATTTTGATACCAACCATCTTCGATATCTTTCCTTATTCCAAGTTCTCCACAATCCGTTACACTACATTACTGGTATCCCACATATGCATCGCAATGCTTTCTGTACTCGCATTGCTCGGAAGTTCGTGTTTTAAGGATCGTCCACCCAAATGACTTCCGCACTCAATGAAACATGATCACTACCACAGACGCCCTTTCGTGGAATGCCCAGTACAAGATCTTCAGTTCGATGAGGTGTCAAGATCCCGGTAACGACTGATCGATGGTTGGTTGGATCCAAGATGAAAATATAGTCTTTGTCGATTGTTAGTTACAGATATGTATTTCGGATGTAAATTCGTTACCTAATACGGTTTTCCAATAATGAGTATAGCTGGTCCACTCAGGTTCATATGCACCTTGTCTGGCTGATGGCAATGCGACTCTATCACCAAACGTTTTCACACCTGCAAGTGAGGTTCGACACCTGCGTAGTCCATCATTGTAGGCACTTCGCAAGGGTGAATCACTGGAAAACAATGCGACCAATTCACAGATCGAGAGCAAACCGTCTCCTGGCGCAGCAAGTCGCGCATTGGTAATCGTTTTGTCGGGGTCCGTTGCAGTGGCATCGTTGCCTTCCTCTTCTGCGGGCGCCTGTGTGGTTGAAAGCACGCTGGGGTCAATTGAAACGTGGACAACGCGCGACGATGCCAAGCTTTCCTCTTGGTCGGGTAGTAATGGGTCTCCAACCAACAGTGAGTACGCTGGGTCGTCGGGCGCAAAGTTAAAATCTGAGGAGGAAGGCTGTAGCGCGGCGCACTGCAAGGAACATCAATTATATCAAAGGTACCTCCACTGATAATACAAGGCCAGCTTTGACGTCCAATGCCAGAGCGGAATTTGATGGTTTCTCGGACGAGGATCCCAGCTTGTCTAGCGAAGAAAATAGTCGAGAAATGTATGACAACGTCGTGGAATTGCTAACCTCGCTCTTTCATAGGTATACCTGTGCGTAGAATTTATGACTCATTGAGCACCAAAATCAAGAATTTGAAACATACTTTGGGTGCCAGAAAAGATGTGTAGTGGCCATGATCACTCCTTTGCTTTCGTCGTTGAACAATTGCAAGGCCACTAGAGACCCAATATTTTTGGTTCGAAAACTACTCGCCCGACGAACTCTTTCATCTCCGTCTTGTCGAACGTCTTCTTCGTCGTATTGAATTAATCTTTCAGCTATCTTGGTATATGCGCTTTTGTTAAATGCGATCAGACATCCGTGCTTCTTCCTCGGACCTGCTGCATAATGGTGGGAGTACCCTGCGGCTTCGAGGACTGGTAATATCTTCTCCAGCCGGTCTACCTCCTGAACAAAAAACGGTTCAACATATCACGAAATCCAGAAAGATATGTACCTGGAGGCACATGATATCTGCTCCTTGAGACAGGATCTCCCGATAAAGCATGTGTTCCCTTTGGCTTGCTTTCAAGCAATCGCTTGTCGGGAACAGTTCACGCCCTGTTGAATTCACTGTATAGGCAAAACAGCTGGCGAGCTCCCGTGCAACTCACGGATCAAGCATTGGGCAAGTAACTTTATTCAACTGTCAACTCCAATATATGTATTGCGAACGAGAAGAAACATGAACAGACATTCCACGTCAAGACTTTGATGCGCTGCACAACATCTGCATCCTTGGTCTCCTGCAACGTTATCCATGTCCGACTGACAATCTGGCTTTTATCGTCCGTGTCCATGTGGGGGCTTAGTTTTTTATTCTTGGCTTTGCGTTCTCGGGACAGAGCGAGTTGGTCAGAGGTAGGTTGGAACTGCTTGGACGCCATTCATGTAAGGGATTTGAAATTCTGGTGCAGGCAAAGGTTTTGAAACCGCAGAGATCAAGCAGAGATTGAATATGCAAGCCAAATGCAAAGGTGAAGTTAGAGATCAAGGTCCTTGTGTCACGTGCGCTTGCAAAGTGACCGCGACTCCACTCCGACAACTTTGACTCACTGGCGCTTGCTTTACTGTATGCAACTTCTGTCGGCGATTTGGCGACGATCTTGTCTCCTAACTTCTGTAGCTGGACGAGGTAGACCTCATCTTGCCTCCCGCTTTGCCATACCGCAGTTCGGTAGGACAACAAGCCTTTCGAACCGGAACTTGCTCATTCGGGATAGTCATACCATGTCTTCTGCCACCACCCCCCGACCTGTTTTCGTCTCTGATGCGCCAGAAAAACACGGCAACTTTGATCTTGTCAAACGAGTCAAGTTGGATTTCACAGATGTCGTGGTTTCGAAATGGAAAAGCCGCGTCACCGGGCTGAGTGTAGTACATCTTGATTGTGAAGGCAAGTAACGAAGAACTTACAAGAGGGAACTGAAACTCTTCACATTGCATATCAGCTCCCATTGTAAACGGTTACTTTGTTGTTGCTACAGAAAGTTCGTCGTCTGATTTCTCCGCCGCAATCCAACTGACTCATGATTTTCAGTATTCGACGACACTGGCTGTCCGCACACCCTAGAACAGTAGGCTCCCATGGCTCAAGTTTTCAAAACATATTTATCATTGTTTAAACAGCCTGGTTTTTATGGGCTCTGAAAAATATCCCTACAAAGGTATCATCGATCATCTGGCTAATCGTGGGTTTTCAAATGGGACGAATGCGTGGACCGATAATGATCATACCGCATACACCGTTTCTACCGCCGGGGAGCAGGGCTTTTTACAACTATTGCCTATTTATGTAGATCACATTCTCTATCCGACTATGACAGATGCTGGATTCGTGACTGAAGTACCTCGTTATTTTCGCATGTTTTTGCCAGAAATTGTATTGATTTGGTGGGTGCAGGTCCATCACATAGATCCGAAAGGTCAAGATTCTGGTGTGGTTTACAGCGAAATGCAAGGGCGAGAAAACTCATCCGGAGATTTGATGGCCCTTCGGTTCGTCGTTTGGGATTATATACTGAACACTGATCATCATGGAACTTGAAATAGTTTGCAACGCCTGTTGGATCCCCCTGGAAGTGCATACCGCAGCGAAACTGGAGGGTTGATGGAAGCGTTACGGGTATTAACGATGAAGCAAAGTACAGTCAAACTATTGTCCATCATCTCTTCCACATCTGACCAGCCCATCCCATCCAGTTCGCAACTATCATAGCACATATTATGTACCCCACAATCTGTCACTCATTGTTACTGGCAAACTCTCCAGTGGAACCTCGTCTCTACTTACAGTTATCCAGGATCAAGTGGAGCCTAATCTGATCGCACACGGACAAAACTTGGGTTCTCGTCCTCCAGGTTGGAAGCGGCCCTTTGTCGAGACTCCTAGTGCCAACAGGCCTCCTCTGCTCAAAACAATCAAAGAAACTGTCGAATTCCCGGAAAAGGATGAAAGTAGGTGAAACCACATGCATGTGACCTTTCCCTCTTGATTATGGTCAATCAGGTATGGGAGAACTGATCGTTAACTTCTTGGGACCCTCACCGAATCAATTTTTGGAGCGAAAGGCATGCCGGTTTCTTCTCCTCTGCGCTGAAAACAGAGCTTGAACTATTCATCTCAGGCGCTGGACCTTCTTGGGACTTATATGACGTCTTCGGCAGTGGCACCACTGAACAAGGAGTACATAGAAACAGAGTCTCCTCTTTGGTACGTTTGGTTATCAATGTCCAGTCTTGCTACCAACTAACCGCTGCCTAGTACCTATATCGATTTCGGAGAGGACACTCGTGCAACTCTCGTTAATTTGCCTGTATACATAGGATCCGTACCTACGGAACATCTGTACGATTTCGACGAGAGGCTTAAGAAAAGTTTCAAGTGGATCGTAAAAGAAGGAATAGACATGGAGCGGATGGCTATGGTCATCAATAGAGATGAACGTCAAGTGCGCAACGTTTTTATAGTAACATTTACCCGTCATCGAAACACTACCCACAGTTGCGTAGTAAACTCGAATCTGCCAAAGGCGACACTTTTTCTGGGACCGTTATCACCGACTTCTTGTACGGTGCTGAAGATGGCTCGGAGTTGAAATCCTCAATGGATGAGATAAACCAGTATGCCGATTTACGACAGTGGTCAGGTGATATGTGGACGAACCTCTTGCAGAAGTACGCTTCATCGGACCGAGTTTTTATGAGCGTGAACTGATCGAATTTTCATCGCTAGATACTACATCGATCCACCTTGCGTTGTTGTCTGTGGCAAGCCCTCCGCGAGTCTGGCTGAAAAGCTCGAGAAAGACGAAAAAATACGCATTGCTGCCCAAGTAGAGAAGCTGGGACCGGAAGGTTTGAAAACGGCTGAGAAGGAATTAGAAGAAGCCAAGGGGGAACATGATAAGCCGATTCCGACTGAACTACTGACAGCATTCCCAGTCCCTGACGTCAAGAGCATTTCCTGGATACCAGTACAAAGTGTCCAAGAAAGAGGTAGCGGAAGACACAGTCATGCGTCGCAGACGAGCGCAGGAGATCTGACCAAACACATTGATGCGGATGGTCCCCCTCTAACGTTTTTTGTGCAGTATGACCATGTTCAGGTGCGCATTAGAATACATTCCAAAGACTATTTCTCATTCACAAGAATAGTCTGATTTTGTCTCCATCCACGCTTTCTTCTCTTTGGCTAAACTACCCGATCGACTGCGCCCGTAAGCGCACACTTTGCAGTCTGAATGCTCGTCATAATAACGTCATATTTCAGTCATATTTCGACATACCTCTCTGCATTTTTTGCTTTACCAATTAAGAGACAATCTGGAGAACATCTTACGCACGAGGAGGTCATCAATAAGCTCGATAATGAGACGGTATCGTACGAGGTCGGTCTAGGGATCTCGAATTCCTTTGCAGAGATTTTCCGCGTCAGCATCAAAGTAGAAACAGCCCTTTACGAAACCGCCATTGCTTGGCTGAAGGACCTCGTTTATGGGGCGGAATTCAACAAAGACAGGTGAGTAATTTGTTTGTTGTTCCTCTAGCTTTGTCGCTGATGTTTTCCCTATTCAAGGCTACAGGTTACAATCGCCAAAATCCAGCAATCTTTACCCGAAATGAAGAGAGATGGCACCACTGTCTTGGGGTCTGTGTGGGCCGATCTCTTATACAAGGAGAACTCGACCTCCAGGTCCGGAGGTGTCATCCCGCAAGTGGAATTTATTCCTAAGCTCGCCAAGCAACTCCAGGATATTCCAGACGAAGTTATCACAGATTTCGAAGAGATCAGAAAACTTAGTGGGTTTGTTCCATCGCTCCACCGGGTTCTTCGGGATTGACATGGCATCACTTTTAGTGACAGATCCTTCTGGCATTCGGTTCTCGGTCACTGGGAATATTTTGGGTTTGGATAAGCCTCGGAGTGTATGGGGAAAGTATTTTGGGCAGTCGTTGCCTGTAGGTTTAATACTCTCCCAATCCCATCCAAATGGCTTACGCACGTTTGCCAGGATGTTGAGCTGGTTCCAGTGCCCCTGTCGTCAGAGACTCTCAGCAAAGTGGGCGAGAAACCTGTCAAAAAGGTTCATAATTTGGTTCATATTGATCCCTCTATCTAGTAGCTGATGACTTTGCAAAGGCCATTGTCCTCAGCCTTCCGACTATCGAGAGTTCATACGTCACCCACACGACCAAAGGCGTGAAAGGTTTTAATCATCCGGAATACCCAGCCCTTCGAGTCGCACTCGAAGTCCTCAATGCCACAGAGAGCTACCTCTGGGTATGTTTTAATTTTGCAATTTCGTCAATGTTTCTCATTTGTCAACATTCATTCACCAGCGTTATATCCGAGGATCAGGTTTGGCGTATGGAGCCTATGTATCGCTGGATCTCGAAGCAGGTCTCCTCAGCTTCTCTCTATATCGGGTATGTATCACGCCTGCTGGGATGTCCCTCGTCTGACAAGGATTTCAGAGTTCAAATAGTATGGGAGCCTTCCGGGAAGCGGCAAATGTGTTGAAGGGTCTTGTTGATGAATCAGTATAACACTTTCTCTTCGAATGATTTGTGTTTCTCTGATATATCCCGTGGTAGATAACCCTTGATACAACGACATTGGATGCCGCCAAGAGCAGCATTGTCTATGGAGTAGCGAAGAACGTGTCGACTGCTGGACGTGCCGTGAGCAGATTCTCAAGAATTCCGCCTGACCAACGGAACAGACATTTAATTTCGTTCTCTATTCCTAGGCTATCGTTTCTTTCACCAACCAAGCCTTGAAGGGCGTTCCCGGGACCTACCAAGTTGATTTACTCGAGAAATTCCAGGCTGTGACGAAAGAGGATGTCTTAGCCGCTTTACGTGCCCATTTCCTGCCCCTCTTCGACTCATCCACTTCTGTCGCCGTGGTAGTCACTGCGCCGTCCAAGGCTGATCAGATCGGAGCAGGGTTGGCTAGTGCCGGATTTGACGTGGAGAAACGGACGTTGGAAATTGATCCTAGCGAATTTCTGGAGGAAGACGGGATTGACAGTGAAAGTGGCAATGAAAGTGACCCGGAGAGCGATGGTCGGCAATAGTGTAGGGTTGGGACCAGCATCGAATCACGTTGCTATATTATCAACAGAGAAGTAATGTTACTGCCCAACAGACTGATAAGTTTCATGGCAAAGCGGATTCCTCCAAGGGCTTTCGTTCTTTGCCCTCCATGAGAGACCCGATGACCTCAATCATCTGCTCAGCCCCCTCCCCAGGTTTCAATTCTACACCGTCTAGAAAATCATTATCGACCAAGAATCGGGCGGCCTGTGAAAGATTGGAGATCGTCATCCGAATTTCTGGAAGAAGTAACTGGAGAAGTTCTTATCAGACAAGTGCAGAGCATCCGGTCATTACGACTCACATTGCGTAGGAGGGTAGGGCGGCATGCAAAGGGATTCCGAGGAAGTTTCTTCGGCTGTTGCTGAGAAACCTTTTTGGTTTGACGCTTGGCGTCTTGAGAAAGTTCAAGCACCGCATTCTCACCGCAACCTCCACCTTCCATTCCAAGGTTTGCCGTGTCCCACCTTCCTGCGTGTAAGGATATCGCACCACTGATTGATCCCAGCAGTGGTTTGGAGGAGATGACTTCAGGCTCACCGCCATCGTCATCGGAACTAGAATTGGAATTGGCCATATCATTCTGGACAACTGACTGCGTGATATGGGCAGCCTTTGCCGCAGAAGAAGATTCGATAACATCTCTGGAATGGATGGTCGTTTCTGCACGCCGTCCTCGTCCCCGCCATCCAGCATCTGCGCCCCTGCCTCTTCCCCTCCCCTTGCCCCTCTTATTGTCCTCCCCATTCCGGTGACCCATCTGACGTCCTTTAGTTGTGCTCTCGTTCATTCTCCGCCTCTTCATTCCATGGAGGCCTGAATCGTCCATAGAAAGCTGACCACGGGCAACGGCTTCTTCAAGTTTCCTTTTTTTCTCCTCCACGCGGGAAGTACTTGGCCAACGTTTTTTCCGCTCAGCAATCCATGCCTCGAGAACCTCTGGCGTATCCAAAATGATAGTTGTTCCCTGGATAGGAATAGGTTTCCTACATAGTAGAATTAATTAATTATTCGGATTTATAGAATGACAGCCTCACGAACCCTTTGAGACTGGGATCAGCATCCCAATCTGACCTTTTCGTTCTGTTCTCCCATCCAGGAGGATAAATTAAATGGCGGTCTATCATGTGTATTTCTACAACCTTTTGCGAACCCGAGAAATTACAAGCCTTGTATGTGCATCGAATATCCCCGGGCTGGTACCAATTAGATGATGATTGGTGAATGAAGGACTGCGAGCCACAATCTTTCACCCCGGGCTTTACATTTCGGGGAGGATAGTTTGACCCAGTCGAGTACGTAGCAGGGGAAGAACTAGACATTGATGGGTCATATGTAGAAGACAGCGCATAGCCCTGTACTGTTGTGGGGGACCAACTGTCTATGCTAGACTGCAGATATGCTTGTGCATAGTGAGACGAGTAGGCTGGTTGGAATTGACTGGAGGACACCCGAGGATATGGGTTTGGAATAAAGAACGTGGAGGCATCATTCAAGGTAGCGGCAGGCAAGATAGGCACTGCTGGAAGAGATGGATGGGCCGGAGGAAGTCCTCGTCGTTGCATTGGTAGGACTCTCAGGCTTGCGTTCTCGGTCAATTTATATGTAACGGTCACTTGAACCACGTGCAAGATGTGTGACAAATAACGCGTAAACAGAGTCACTCATTCTTGGATTCCAAAATACTTTAGAAGATAGGCATACTTTTATGTCTTTGCAACAGCACGAAAGCAGTGCGACGGTAGCCACCCCTCAATGCGTACGTAGTTCTGGGAGGGGCAAGAGGACGGATGATAAGGAAATGCAACAAGGGAGGGGGACGGAGGGGAGGGATGAGAGGGAAAGTGGAGCGTTTTGGGTTTCGGGGAACAACTTTTTCAGTTTTGGTGAGGTTCAAGAAGGGTGGCGGGAAGTTATGGACAGAATTCGAGTCGATGGGAGAAGTTGCACATCACAAAGTGCGGGAAAGGACGAGGGAAAGGACGGAGAAGTTAAGCTACACGAGTTGACAGAATGTTCGGTAGTGCCTTGGTAGACAGTCATGGCTATTGGACGTGCCGGACTGTCCATAAGAGACGAAAAGGCTGGAGGGTGACCATTTCTCAATCCTGCAATTCCTGTTGCTGCTGTGTCTCCCTTCCAACTCTCCTCTCCTTCTCGTTCTCTAGTTGATTGTACAACAAGAACAGTGCTTTCTCATTAGCCTCGGGTGTGCCAACGATCGTGAACATCCTCTCTCCCGTCTCATCATGAGGTGCTTTGGCAATGGATATCTTGGAACCTGAGAGGCGGCGGATTTCGGTGATCTTTGTGCCACTCCGGCCAATGATACAACCAACCATATCGGATGGGATGGAAATGTTTTGCGTGCGAAGGTTTGTGGCTTGGGGTGAGACGGGAGAATGGGCTAAGGTCGGCGATGGAGGAGG
>Ga0210387_10001153_pt1 | contig 19771 bp, 15 predicted proteins | sample IncBWC7OmetaG_FD_160108 | JGI IMG/M metagenome (GOLD analysis project Ga0210387, IMG submission 160108) | Forest soil microbial communities from Barre Woods Harvard Forest LTER site, Petersham, Massachusetts, United States - Inc-BW-C-7-O ...
CCGTACCCCGCCACGCCGGGATCGCCCGTCCTGAGTGACGAGGCTGGTGTGCTGGTGGGCGAAGCCGAAGGTGAGCATGGAATAACGCTCGCGACGCGTCTCGGTGGCGAACGTGCGTTGCCGGTGGATCGTGGGATGGTGCTGCTCTCCGCGGATCGGCTGCGCCGGCACTTGTTGGTGTGTGGTGCGACGGGGTCCGGGAAGACCGAGACGGTGCTTCGCCTCGCGTGGACGCTCGCCAAGACCAGCGACGCGCCCGTGTTCTACCTGGACGGCAAGGGTGATCGTGAGACCGCGAGCCGCTTCTGTGCCCTAATGAGCGACGCAGGTCGTACGGCACGGGTGTTTCCGAACGAGCCGTTTGATGGGTGGCGCGGAGAAGCGCACGAGATCCACGGCCGACTCATGGAGATCATCGACTACTCCAGCGAGGGACCCGCGTCGTGGTACCGCGACATCGCCAAGAACGTGCTGCGACTGGTGTGTGAGCATCCCGATGGTCCCCCACGTTCCTCACAGACCGTGCTCGAGCGGATGGAGATCGGCGGACTACGCAAAGCCCACGACGGCTCCAGTGCTCTGGGCGCGTTGACGGGCGAGCAGGTCAAGCAGGTCCGGTTGCGCTACGAGGCGTTCTTCGGGCAAACCCGCGGAGTGCTCAACGGGGACTGGGCGTGGGAGGACACGACTGCCGCGTACTTGTTGCTGGACAGCCTCGCGCTACGGGAAGAGGCGAGCGGGCTGGCGCGGTTCCTGTTCGAGGACTTCGCGCACTATTTCACGACGCGTAAGGAGCGTGAGCGGTTCTGTGTACTGATCGTGGATAAGTTCTCCGCACTCGCGCGGGGCGCCGCGATGGCCGCACGCATCGAGCAGGCCCGCGGCTTCCACACCGGCCTGGTGCTCGCACCACAGGTCGTGCAGGGCATGGGCGATGAGAACGAGACTGCGCGCATCCTGGGGAGCGTGGAGACGGTGATCTGTCATCGCGTGAACACGCCCGAGGACATCATCATGCTCGCCGGAACACGCTTGCGGATGGAGTATTCGACCCATTACGAGCCGGGAGGCAGCACCGGGGAGGGCTCCGCCCGGGTACAGCACCAATACAAGATCGACCCGAACAAGGTCCGGGGACTACCGCCGGGTGCGGCGTATGTCATCAGTCGCGGACGCGCGATGCGAACACAAGTCCTCAGAGCACCCGACATCCGCGGGACGCTGCCCGAGCCCATACGCCCGGACGGAGAACACAAGCCTGACAGCGAAGACTCCGGGGGACAGGCCACGAACGGTCCGGACGGACCAGCACAGACGACGGTTGAGAAATCTTGTGTGGAGGGTGTCCCGGTCACGGTGGACATGTCGGTTAGAGAGGTAAGCAGCCTCCCTTTCTAACCAAGGAGACGGACCCTCATGCGCGGTTTCATTCAGAGCGCCCTTGACCACGCCCTGACGATCCTTGAGCGGGAACAGCCTTTCTTCTCGCTCGGATCACTGTCGATGTACACGTTGTCGTTGATCGCGGAAATCCCCGTGATCCTCGCCCGCCTCTTGCTCGTCACGATCATCACCGCGATCGTGCTCGTCATCGAGAACAAATCAACCAGCACGTTCAACTGGCTGGATCTCGCGCTCATCCCGACTGGCTGGTCGATGCTCGCATTGATAACCCCGATCGGTAGCGCATGGTGGTGGCAAACACGCGCCGGTGGCCGCGCACCATCTAAACGAGAGCAGCTTGTCTATGACGACGCCGTGGAGTTGCTGCAAGCGCACACAGATCATCCGTTGCCACTGCCCAAGCGATGGTTCGTGATCGACACACCCCAACCCGACGCCGCCGTCTGCGGAAACGCGCTCATGCTTTCCCGTGGTCTACTCGAAACGGACCACGTCCCCGCCGTGCTCGCACACGAGTTGGGACATCTCGGCACACCAGACGGTCGCCTCACGGCTGCGATCAACCGCCTCGCACTCTTCACATCCCCGTTCGGCAACAGCACCGCACAAGACCCTGAGCAGCGAGACGCACCCCGCGAAAATCAGCGGCCGCGCCCATACCGCCGCGAAGCACCACAAGGATACGGATACGAAGCCGAGGAAATGCTGCGCCAACTCCTCTACGGCTTCCTGCGATTCCTGTTCATAACCTCGCTGATCGCCAAAGGCGGCTTCGGACTATGGCTCACCAGCCCCGCATGGGGCGCCTACTGGCGCAAACGCGAGTACAACGCCGACCAATACGCCGCACATCTCGGCCAAGCAGACGAGCTCGCGGACTTCCTCGAAGTGCACGCCCTCATCCACGACCAACCCGTCCCCTTCATCTGGCTCACCGAGCATACCCACCCCCCAACAGAGCTACGCATCGACAAGCTCCGCAACAGCACCATCAACGAACAAACACCAGCAGCGCCAGGCACATCCGCGCCCGCGACATCGGACACCCGTCCCCTGACCGCGTAAGGAGGAGAACCGTCTTCCTCTTTTGGGGGAGACACGAACGAGCCAGTCCCTTCGCACCAGCCCTACCGGTGCCGGTCACCACACGTTCTGGCACCAGTAGCGGGCCTGGCAGAACCTGTCAAGGGAGCCCTGACGGGCCGCCTACGGCGGGGCCTGACGGCCCTCCCTTGACAGAACCTGCCAGGCCCGCTGTAGAGCACTCACTTCGGCAGGGCGAGCCCTGCCGAGTTCGACCAAAACAACATTTTGGAGGCCACAATGCAAACGCTTACCATTTCATCAACGCCCCGGCGAACAAACGCCCCGACCGCGAGACCGGGAGCGCTCGGGCGGGTCCGACGCGCCGCCGCCGAGATCGCTCCCGAGACGATCGAGCGCATCGCGCAGCGCGTCGTGCAACTCCTACACCACGAACGAGATCAGCTCAACAACGGCGCAGACGCGCCGCGAGACCTCATGGACGCCGGAGAACTCGCACGACATCTCGGACTCACACGCGCATGGGTCTATGAACACGCCCAACAGCTCGGCGCGATCGCCGTGGGAGACGGACCACGACCCCGCCTACGCTTCGACGCCCAAACCGCGATAAAGGCCCTCAACGCCCGCCAACGCCGAGACGAAGCCGTGACGACGAAAGCTGACGGGCCCCACCCGGGACGCCCACGCCGTCGCCTAGCGCCATCGACCGTCCTCCTGCTACCCGTCCACGAACCACGTACCCGCGGCATCCTCACCCGCTGGCAACGCCACACCCAACGCAGGAGAGGCTGATGGCACGCCAAGCAACAGGACAAGTCATCGAACGCAGAGGCAAGCAAGGCATCACCTACGCCGCCCGCGTACGCGCCTACGGACAACGCCACTACCTCTCGCTCGGCTATTCCTGGGAGGGGTGCACGCGCCGCCAAGCCGGAATCGAACTGCAGAACATCCTCGCCGACATCCGCCGCGGCACCTGGCAACCACCACAACCCGCCCCCACGCCAGCCGGCCAGACGACCCGACCTTCCACGAGTTCGCCTCACAATGGTTCGAGGGTCGCCGCCACGAGGTTTCGCAGCGCTCGGTTGAGAGCGACAAATGGGCGCTGACCCACCACCTGCTGCCGTTCTTCAAAGCCCACCACCTTTCGCAAATCACGATCCCCGAGGTGGACCGCTACAAGAGCGCCAAGGTCCGCGAGCGCGAGCAGGGACATGTCGAGCGCCCATTGAGCAACCGCACGATCAACGCCACACTCGCGCTGCTCGCGCAGGTCCTGGAGATGGCCGTCGAGTACGGACACATCCAGTTCAACCCCGCGCGTGGCAAGCGCCGGCGCCTGAAAGCCGCCCAGCCCAAACGCACCTGGCTCGAACCCGAGCAGGTCAAGCCACTGCTCGACGCGACCGTACGCGGCCTGCGCGGCGGCAAGACAAAGCCCGATCCGAGGACCCGCGCGCTGTTCGCGACAGCGATCTGCGCCGGACTGCGCATAGGTGAGCTGCTCGCGCTGCGCTGGGGAGAGGTCAACCTCGCCCAAGGCCGCCTCACAGTCCTCGACTCAAAGACAGAAGCGGGTGTGCGCGAGATCGACATCTGGCCCGAGCTGCGCGATGTCCTCGCGGCCTACAAGGCGGCAGATCGCAACGCCAAGCCGACTGCTTACGTGTTCGCCACCGCGACCGGCAAAGCCGACACCCGCTCGAACATCGCCAAACGCCTCAAGCGCGCTGTAGACCGAGCCAACGAAGCGCTCGCCGACCAAGAGGACATCCCGCCGATACCCGACGGACTCTCCCCGCACTCGCTGCGACGCACGTTCGCCTCGCTGCTCTACCTACGCGGCGAGAACCCCGTCTACGTCATGCACCAAATGGGCCACACCGACCCCAAGCTCGCCCTGCGCATCTACACGAAGGTCATGGGCGAACAACGCCGTCGAGGACCTGGCGCCCGGCTCGTCAGCGTCCTAGACGGAGCACGATGGACGGAGGTCCAGACCCAGGCCGAGTCCAACGCGGATGCTGCGACGATCGCGGTAGGATAAGTCCATCATGGCCACTCGGCAACGGACTCCTTCGCACTCTGTGCCCCGGAATGGTCGGGTCACTGTCGATTGGCGCTCGCGTGTGCATAAGCCCACCGAGACCGACCCCACAAAGCGTGCCGAATCGGTCAGGCGTGCCGCGTCTAAAATCAAAACTACCGCTCGAATAGACACCATCACCCTCGGCCGGGACTAGTCGCTACGTGGTTGCCCGCGGCCGGCCGCCGCTTCCTCGCGGCGTACTCGCGTTCGACGCGCCCGAGTGGGAGCCGCCCGAAACGGTCGTGCTCGACACCAACGTGGTCGCCGAGGCGCTGTTGCCCAAAGAGCCAGAGCACTTTCCCTGCCTTGCCGTTCTCGAACGCCTTGCCACCAGTGGCACGACCGTCGTGTTCAGTGGCCTGCTTGAGATCGAGCTGTGGGAGGTCGTCTTCAACCTCGCTCTGCGCGAGCGCCATCCCCGCAAGAACCTTCGCCACGTCCGCTACGACAACCGTGTCAGGCCGCGCGCGGGACGCCTCCTGCAACGAGCGCGCAAGGCGTGGCAAGAGGATCTGCGGAGTCCGCTGGCCTGGTCACGGATCGAGATGCATGAGATCGCAGAGGACGTGCCCAAGCTGATGCAGGAATACGGGCTCCAGTCCTACGACGCTGTGCACGCCGCGACGCTTCTGGCAAGTGAGGTCACGGACTTCGTCACGCGCGACGGTGGATTCGCCGTCCTCCCACCGGCTGTCGCCACACTGCACACGACGCAGGCGCGGCTCGCAAGTACACGCGCCCGCCGGCGTCGCCTGGGCCATTGAGTGTTCTGCGATCAGCTTGCGGCTAGTAGATATAGATCGCCGTTAGTGACGTCCGCCACGGCCCTTACAGTCCAGCATGACGTTCAATCGTAGTGGTATACCGCCGCAACGCTGACCTTCTGTTGTAGGGAAGCCAGTCGAGCGGGACTGGGATGATCTGGTATGTACTCCAGCCCAGTTAGCTGAAGTGCTGCGGTTGCGTCACGATCCTGGTCCCTCGGCTTTCTAGAAGTCGGGGGACCTGCCTTTGGTGCGGAGCTATCGTCAGTTTCTCGCTGTTTGCGGGGAATCCTTTACGCACCCCGGGAGGATCGCACCCGCGGCGGACAGAACTATCTGTCATTTGACCCACACTACGCTCTCCATCTCCGATCTCAAACGAAGGTCAAGCGACTGGACGAGTCTGAAGGCGATCGAATGGCGTGGCGCACCGTTCTCTTGTCACTTCTCATTGGGCACAAGCTCGGATTTGTGCCCAAACCCCCCAATATGGGCACAAATCAGGCCCTATTTTGGGTTCTCCAGACGACGTCCCAATGCCCCGTTTCCCCTGTACTGGAGCCAAAGACTGGCGGTCGTCCTGCTCGCTACAGCAGAGATCGCACCCAGGAGGTCGCGAGTTCGAGTCTCGCTAGCTCCATCGTCTCTGCCGGCCGTCGATCCGCTCAAACGCCGCTGGCGAGAGTGGGTCGCGGCACTCGGCTCTCGCAGAATCCTTTTCGCGATCGTCGGCCTCTTATGTACGCGCGCCGCGCCCATTGACCGAACCGGAGACCTTTTTGTGATCGTCGTCTATCTCATCGCCGCCGCAGTCATCCTCTGTGGCTGTGTCCTCTTCATTCGCAAAGCCCGCTCTCGTGACTGACCGCATCGCCTCCCCCTGGCCGACCGAGCAGGTCGTCGGTGCTGCCCAGCAGGGGGATCCCCGTGCGATCGCTGCTCTCCTGGACGGCTCGCACGCGCATGTACGGCGCTTCGCTCTCACGCTCTGCTCGACGCCCGAGGACGCCGAGGACGCAGCGCAAGAGGCGCTGATCGTGCTGTACCGCAAGATCGGCACTCTGCGCGTCGCCGCAGCGCTCGCATCGTGGATGTTCCAGATCGTGCGCAAGGAGTGCATCCGCAGGGCCCGACTCGCGCTGCACGCGACACCCGCAGCCAGGGTCGAGCCCTCCGCCGAGGACTCCGCCCTCGTCCGCCTGGAGATCGAGCGGGTCGTCGCCTCGATCGCGAAGCTGCCTCCCGACCAGCGCGACGTCCTTGTTCTGCGCGACCTCCGGGGACTGTCGGGAGCTGCCACCGCCCGGGCGCTCGGTCTCAGCCGCGCCGCCATGAAGTCACGTCTGCACCGCGGACGCGCGACGCTCCGCTTACAGATCGAGGCTCCCCAAGGTGCGAGCGGGCAGAATGGCGGCGAGCATGCCTGATCGGAGCGTGCCCGGCCCGGCTCTCGCGGCGCATCTCCTGCGGGGAGCGATCGGCTTCGGCCTGATCGTCTCGACCTTCGTGCTGATCCCGAGCTTCGGGGCGCCCGCGCTGTTGCTCCTGGTCCCGGGAGCCGTCGCACTTCGCGGCTGTCCCACCTGTTGGCTCCTCGGGCTGATACAGACTCTCTCGGCAGGTCGCATCGAACGTGCCTGCACCGACACCGGCTGTGCGCCACGCCACGGGTCTCGAGAAGACCGAGCGCCTCAGCTGTAGTTCCGGACGCTCTCGTATGCCCATTCCGTCCCCGGTTGTGCTGCTCGTGATGTTCCCTATGCTGTCCGCTTGATGGCCGACGTCAACGAGGGTCCATTCCACGAGGGCCAGCCCGTATGGGTAATCCAGGGCGACGGCTCCCAGCGCGCCGCCGAGTACGTCGGCGAGGGTGAGCTCAGCGCCTGGTTCGGAGGTTCGCCCACCGTCATCGTCGTCTTCCCCGACGACCACTCCGGCGCCGCCGTCGAGATCGACCGCGTGATCCCGCGCCACGCCTCCGCCTAGACTCGCCCCATAGGAGCCTGCGGGTCCGCCACGGTGATGGATGAATGGGACTGCACTTCGAAATCTCCCAGCACTTCCTCGACGAACCGGGCCAGCGTGCCGGGTTCGTGGTGCTGGGGGCCTTCCTGGCGTCCTTCCTCTTCATCCGCACGAGCGCCCGCCTGATCCGCAGCCCGCGCGTGACCTGGTGGCCGGGCAGCGTCGAAACCAAGGGTGGGCTGCACATTCACCACCTCGTCTGGGGGATCGTGCTGATCCTGAGCGCGGGCTTCCTCAGCTTCGCCCTCGAACCGGGCAGTCCCGGGAACGAGATCCTCGCGGCCCTCTTCGGCATCGGCGCGGGCCTCACGCTCGACGAGTTCGCTCTGTGGGTGCGCCTCGAAGACGTCTACTGGGCGCAAGAGGGACGCGCTTCGCTCGACGCCGTCGTCATCGCCACGCTGCTCGGCGGTCTCATCGTCCTCGGCCTCGCGCCCTTCGACCTCGCCAACCAGTCCTCCGCGGTCTCCTCGCTCGTGCTCGTGATCGCCGTCGATCTGTTCCTCTGCACGCTCGTGATCCTCAAGGGCAAGCCGATCCTCGGCCTGCTCGGGGTCTTCATCCCCTTTGCTTCGCTCGCCGGCATCCTCCGTCTGGCCTCCCCCACCTCGCCCTGGGCACGCCGGCTGTATCCACAGGACGGACACAAGTTGGCCCGCTCGCGCGCCCGCTTCGCGCGCATCCAGGCCCGCCGCCGCCGCGCGCTCAACGTGATCGGCGGGGCTCCCAGTCTGCCGGCCGCCGGTGTCGCCGACACCGCGCCCACGGGCGAGCCCCCGGCTGACGCCTGAGCGACTGACAGGCTTCGCCCACCACAAAGTGCCCACCCAAGCCCTAGCCCTGGCGCTCGCCGCCTCCATCTATCCCCCTGCCGTCGCCGCCGTGATCGCGCTTGGACGAGGCGCCGAGGTTCGCTCGCGCGTGTTCGCCTTCGTGCTCGCCGCCGGCCTCGTCACCTACGCCGTGGGCGCCCTCATCCTCTACGCGCTCGTCGAGCTCGGCGCGACCGGCGCCCACCATCTCACGCCGAGCGCCGCCGTCGAAGTCGCGCTCGGGGTGCTGCTCATGCTGCTTGCGCTGCGCCTGCACCGCAAGCGCCCCGACCCTGCCGCGGCCTCCGCGTCCGCCGACGCGCACGCGACCCCCTCCAAAATCGAGCGCTACCTGCAGAGTCGGCGGCTCGCGTTCGTGCTCGGCATCGTGCTCTACGTCCTGCCGTCCCCGATCTACATCGGCGCCGTCAAGGCGATCGCCGACGCCAATCTCTCCACCGGCGACGAGCTCGCCTCGCTGGTCGCGGTCGTCGCCGTGATGCTGTGGATGGTCGAGCTCCCGATGCTGATGCTGCTCGTCGTGCCCGACCGCGCCGCCGACACGCTCGAACGCATCAACCTCTGGTTCGCCCGCCACGGCCGCACGCTCGCGATCGTCGCCGCCATCGCCGTCGGCGTCTACCTGATCGTCGAGGGCCTCGTCAAACTGCCCGGCTGACGGTGCGCTAGGGCTCGGGCGCCGGCTCGGTCTTCGTCCCGCCGTGGCGTTTGGCGCGCCGTTTGGCCTTGCGCTCGGCCGATTTTTCAGAGGTTTTCTGGCGGGCCTCCGTGTAGGACTGCGAGACGAGCGTCTTGCCACCCGTCCAGCCGAACGCCCGCACGAGCACCACGATCGCGAACAGGATGCTCCAGCTCGTGACCACCAGCTGCTGGGCCACCGAGTAGGCGGTCGCGTTCGAGGCGCTCGTGATGCCTCTCAGCGAGACGACGTTGAACGCCTGCGTCACGCCCGCCCCACCCGGGGTGACCGCGGTCATGTTCGCGATCGAGTTCCCCGCCACCACGCGCATGATCGTGTGGAAGCTCACCGGGATGTCGTACGCGCCCAGGAACACCGCGATGATGCCCAGGCCCGCGGCCCAGCTGATCGCCTGCGGGAGCACCACACGCCCGAGGAACGCGCGCGGATGCACGACCAGTCCCCCGCCGACCTTCGCCTGCTCCCACCACTTCGCGATCCGCTCGCGCAGCGCCTGCGCGACCAGGAAGATGATCATCGCCACGCCCACCAGCAGCAGCGCTGTGGCCCAGGGGTGTTCGCTGACGAACCCGAGCTGCAGGTCGAACGACCCGCCCACGGTCAGGAACAGATACACGTAGCAGGCCGTGCCGATCAGCGTGAAGAAGATCTTCTCCACCGCCATCGCCCCCAGCACCCCCGCGAACGTCGCGCCCGCGATGATCGTCGTGAACATCAGCAGCATCACGAACGTCCCCAGGTTCGCCGGCAGCACCCAGTTCAGCGCCACGGCCGCCGCGTAGCAGGCGAGCACCTGTACGAACCGCACGCCCGCGTCCGGGTAGGCGTAGTGCAGGATCGAGTACCACGAGGTTCCCACCATCGTCGTCTGCAGCGTGATCAGCAGCAGCGCCCCGATCAGGCTGGCGATCGGGATCGCCGTGATCGTGTCCCAGATATGGCGGAACCAGCTTTCGATGTCCCAGCCGAATAGCGTCGCCGCCGCACCGATCACGACCAGCACGAGCGCGCCGATCAGCAGTCGCCGCACGGCGACGCGCCGCGAGCCCGACGACGAGCTCGGCGGATCCGAAGTGCCGCGATCAGCGACCGCCGGGGACGGTGTCCCGCTGCTCTCCATGTACGCTCCCACATGCTTAGATTAGGCTCTCACCAGTCGCATCGATATCCAGACGCATCGCGCGCCCGTAGCTCAGTGGTCAACGGTTCTCTTCGGGGAGCCAAAGAGCAGCGGTCTTTCAAGCCGCAGGCCGCGGGTTCGATTCCCGCCGGGCGCACTTTTCAGCCAAACGCCCCGCCTCACGCTCTCGCGCCTCATCCCTCCCGGATAGCCCGCCAAGCCCCCTCGGCCCCCATGAACGGGGCGAGCGCGATGTACACCACGTGATCGGCGAGCTCGGGCAGCCGCCGCGAGCGCCCGCGCAGGACGTAGTCGTGGAGCAGCTCGAACACGCCGCCGACGATCGCCTCGCCGACGACCGGGGATGGGAGCAGCGAGGGCGAGTCGCGCGCGGTGCGCAGGTCGAGCAGGCTGGCGTAGAAGTCGTTGGCCTGCCGCGCGCGCTCGGCCATGTGGGGGTAGGCGATCATCACGTCCACGAGCGCGAGGTGCGCGTAGGAGGGCTCGCAGGCGAGGAACTCGAGCAGTGCGGCCGCGCCCGCGCGCACGGCGCCGATCCAGCTCTTCTGGCGCGCGAGCGTCTGGTTGACGACGGCCATCGCGCGTGCGTGGCCGGTCTCGTAGGCGGCCACGAAGGCCTCTTCCTTGCCGGCGAAGTGGGTGTAGAAGGTCTGTAGCGACACGGCCGCCTCGGCGGCGACCTCGTCGAGGCTCAGGGCCGGGTAGCCGCCACTGGCGGTGAGGTTGGCGATCGCGTCGAAGATGCGCTCGCGCTGGTTGTGGGTGACGAATCCGCGCGGCAGGTTGTGCTCGCCGCGCGGCAGCCCGCGCTCGCCCGAGAGCGCTCGCGCGGAGAGCGTGCCCGGCGCGCGCCCGCCGAGCTGGGCGCCGACGGTGCTCGCGCGACGAGCACGCGGGCGTAGCGGCAGATCGCCAGGGGAGGGGTAGTAGCTGGAGATCCACGCGAGCAGGTCGGGCACGAGCGCGGCGAGCTCCGCGCGCAGCGACTTGCTGGAGCGGGCGCGCCCGACGCGCGTGTACAGGATCCGGCGTACCGCGCCGACGATCGCCCTGGCGACCGGCTCGGGCACCGTGCCCGGTCCGTCGGCTCGCTCGAACCCGGCGGTGATGAACTGCTGCAGGCGCTCGGCGCCTTCGGCCCAGCGCTGCACCCCGATCGGGCCGGCCGCGCCCATCTCCACGCACACCAGACGGGCCGCATCGGGGCGGTCCCCGGCGGCGTCGAACAGCGTGCGGATGTAGGACTCGAGCTGTGCGTCCCAACTCTTCCCTGGATCCTGAGCCTCCTCCAGGCGGCGGCGCAGCCGCGTGACCACCGTGTCGTAGGTCGCCAGCAGGCACTCGTCCTTGTTGCGGAAGTGCTCGTAGAAGCTGCGCCTGGAGATGCGCGCTCGCGAGACCAGCTCGGAGATGGTCGTGCCCACATAGCCGTGCTCCTCGACGCACTGCACCATCGCCAGGTACAGCCGCTCGCGCTGGTGGGAGGCGACCTGCTCGCGGGGGAGCGCCTGCGGTCCGCGCGGGAGCCCCGGCTGTGATCGCCGGCCACCGTTTGCTCGACCCCTTCCTGTAGCTCCCACGCAGCCCTCCCCTCGTATGACGACACTTGACAGACTAACGTGCCTTCAGGTTGACAGACTGAGTAAAACATGATTTATATGTTGGTAGCGGGAATGTACCTGCGCATGGTCGGAGGGCTTTGGCTAGGGTGCCGTGCGGGGTCACAAATCGATATGGGGGCCAGGGTATGGGTCGATGGTCAAGCAGGAAGCTGGGACCGGATAGGAGGGAGAGAGGGTGTGTCGCGGAATGGGCAAGTCTGCTCCCGTTCTGTAGGCGCCGTACTATTAGTTGGGACGTTCCGTCTCGTTGCAGGGATCTCTGTTGGCCGGTTCGGCCAACGGGTCGCCCGCGAGGCGTCGCCGCTTGCGGGTGGGGGCCGTGCACGCGCCGGAACGAGCAGAGAGGTAGGGAGAGAGGTCGATAATGAGATTGCTGACATGTGAGGAGCAGCGGATGCTGCGCTCGCTCCACCAGCGCTGGCCGTACCGGCGCTCGCACTGCCGTCACGACCTGCACTGGCTCGTGCGCGTTCGCCCGCGCAGGCGCTGGTGCGCGTCCGGACGGGTGCACTCGGTCGCGGCGCTTCCGGCCTGTCGGCGCCGGCCCCACGCCGGCTAGCGACCCGAACGGGAGGGGGACGATCCTGGAGGCCGCGTCGGGACGGCGCAGCCTCTAGGATCGAGCCGTGCCCGCAATCGATGCAAACGGGATAGAGCGCCTCTCGATCGACACGATCCGCGGTCTGGCGATGGACACGGTGCAGAAGGCCAATGCGGGGCATCCGGGCACCGCGATGGCGCTCGCGCCGCTGGGCTACACGCTGTTCGAGCGCTTTCTGCACGCTAACCCCCGCGACCCGCTGTGGCCCGACCGCGATCGCTTCGTGCTGAGCGCCGGGCACGCGTGCGTGCTGCAGTACTCGCTGCTGCACCTCACCGGCTACGAGCTGGGCCTCGAGGATCTCAAGCAGTTCCGCCAGTGGGGCTCGCGCACGCCCGGGCATCCCGAGCGCGGTCACACGCCGGGCATCGAGATCACGACCGGGCCGCTCGGTCAGGGCTTCGCGAACGCGGTCGGCATGGCGATCGCGGAGCGGTTCCTGGCCGAGCGCTTCAACCGGCCGGGCAGCGAGGTGGTGGACCACCACACGTACGCGATCTGCTCGGACGGGGACATGATGGAGGGCGTCAGCCAGGAAGCGGCTTCGATCGCCGGGCACTTCGGCCTGGGCAAGCTGATCGTCTGCTACGACGACAACCGCATCACGATCGACGGCAGCACCGCGATCTCCTTCGACGGCGAGAACCACGCAGAGCGTCTGGCCGCGGACGGCTGGCACGTGCAGCGGGTGTCCGACTCGGAGGACCTCGACGCGCTCACCGCGGCGCTGAGCGCCGCGCGCGAGGAGCCCGAGCGGCCTTCGTTCATCGCGATTCGCTCGCACATCGCCTACCCGGCCCCGAATGCGATCGACACCGCGGCCGCCCACGGCGCGCCGCTGGGCGAGGAGGAGGTCAGGGCGACGAAGGTCGCGATGGGCTTCCAGGACCCCGAGCGGACCTTCTGGGTGGACGAGCGCGTCAGCGAGCACATGTCGCTGGTGGCGGCCGGCGCGGACGCGCAGGCGCGGTGGCAGGAGCGCTTCGAGCAGTGGCGCGAGGAGCTGCCGGAGCTGGCCGCCGAGTGGGACCTGGCCTGGAAGGGGAGCGGTCTGCGCGAGGGCTGGCGCGAGGCGCTGCCGAAGTTCGAGGCCGGCACGGCGATCGCCACGCGCTCGGCCGGGCAGAAGACGATGGCGGCGTTCTCGCAGTACGCCCCCACGACGATCGGCGGGGCCGCCGATCTGGTGGAGTCGACCAAGACGGTGTTCGAGGGCGCGGGCGAGTTCTCGCGACCGCACGCCGGGCGCAACGTGCCGTTCGGCATCCGTGAGCACGCGATGGGCGCGATCGTCAACGGCGCGGCCGCGCAGGGGGGGATCGTCAGACCGTACGGCTCGACGTTCCTGATGTTCTCCGACTACATGCGCGGATCCGTGCGCCTGTCGGCGCTGATGGAGCTTCCGGTCGTGTGGGTCTGGACGCACGACTCGATCGGTCTCGGCGAGGACGGGCCGACGCACCAGCCGGTCGAGCACTACGCCTCGCTGCGCGCGATCCCCAAGCTGTGGGTGATTCGCCCGGGCGATGCGAACGAGACCGCGCAGGCGTGGCGGGTCGCGCTCGAGCGTGAGGACGGGCCGGTGGCGCTGCTGCTGTCCAGGCAGAGCGTCCCAGTGCTCGACCGCGACGGCGAGGGGCTCGGGCAGGCAAGCGAGCTCGAGCGCGGTGGGTACGTCTTGTGGGATTCCGCCCCCACGAGCGAGGGCGCGCCTGAGCTGATCCTGATCTCGACCGGCGCGGAGGTCCCGCTGACGCTGCAGGCCGGGCGGGCGATAGCCGCGGAGGGGACGCGCACGCGGGTCGTCTCGATGCCCTGCATCGAGCTGTTCGAAGCGCAGCCCGACGACTACAAACAGCAGGTGCTGCCGGCGAGTGTCGGCCCACGTCTGGCGGTCGAGCCGGGCGCGAGCCTGAGCTGGTGGCGCTGGGTCGGCGACCGCGGCGATGTGCTCGGGGTCGACCGCTTCGGCGCGAGCGCGCCTGGCGCGAAGGTACTCGAGGAGTATGGGTTCACGACCGAGAACATCGTCGCGCGCGCGAAAGCGCTGCTCGGAAGAACGACACGGGAGGGGCGTGAGCCCGATGGCCGGTAAGCCGCTGCAGGAGCTCTCGAAGCTCGGGCAGAGCGTATGGATCGACTCGCTCTCACGCGCGTCGATCAGGGGCGGGCACCTGCAGGGGCTGATCGACGACTTCGCGGTCGTCGGGGCGACGTCGAACCCGACGATCTTCCAGACGGCGATGGCGGAAGGGGACGCGTATGACGAGCAGTTGCGCGAGCTCGCCGATCGTGACGTGAACGACGCGTTCTGGGCGCTGGCCGTGCGCGACATCAAGGACGCGTGCGACGTGTTCAGGGGAGTGTTCGATTCAACGAACGGACGTGACGGGTACGTCTCGCTGGAGGTCGATCCGACGCTCGCGTACGAGACGCTCGCGACCTATCGCGAGGCGATGAACCTGCACGAGACCGTGGACAGGCCGAACCTGCTGGTGAAGATCCCGGCCACCAAGCCGGGGCTGGCGGCGATCGAGGACGTGATCGCGAAGGGCCGCTCGATCAACGTGACGCTGATCTTCTCGCTACAGCGCTACGCGGAGGTCGCCGAGTCCTACGTTCGCGGGATCGAGCGACTGATCGCCGCCGGGGGCGACCCGAGCGGGGTGGCGTCGGTGGCGAGCTTCTTCGTCTCGCGCATCGACACCGAGGCCGACCGCCGTCTGGATGAGGTCGGCGGGCACGACGAGCTGAAGGGCAAGCTCGCGATCGCGAACGCGCGCCTGGCCTACGCGCACTACAAGACGGTCTTCGCGGGTCCGCGCTGGGAGTACCTGGCGGGCAAGGGCGCGACACCGCAGCGCGTGCTGTGGGCGTCGACCTCGACGAAGAACCCGGCCTACCGGGACACGCTGTACGTGGATGAGCTGATCGGACCGGAGACGGTCAACACGATGCCCGAGCAGACGGTCGAGGCCTATCAGGACCACGGCGAACCGCGCGCTCGGCTGGAGCAAGACCTCGGGCAGGCGCACGCGCTCCTCGACGAATTGGCCGCGGCGGGCGTGAGCTATGACGAGGTGACCGATACGCTCGAGCGCGAGGGGGTCGCCAAATTCTCGGCCTCCTTCGAAGACCTGTTGAAGGGACTGCGCGACAAGCAGGCCTCGCTGAAGTCCTCCTGAGCGCTGCGACAGCGGGGTGGCTGTCGCTGGGAAACCCATAGCCAGTCCAACCGCCGTCGTGGTCGGCGCCGGTTACCGCAGCCGCCGGCACCGCGTAGGCGGACGGGCGCGGCGGTGAGACGACGCTAGGAGTAGGGGATCGGGATCAGCACGACGATTCGCAGCGGCCCGGATGGGAAAGCCTGGGCGTGCAGCGTGTACACGCGGAAGGTGCGCCCGCGGTAGTGGTAGATCCCGCTCGCGGGGACCTTGCCGGGGGCGGGGCCGAGGCTGTTCTTGACCAGCTGCGAGCCCATGTACATCAGCACGTCCAGCCCGGCCAGCCGTCCCGCGAGGCGCTTGTAGCCCTCGTCGTCCTGGATCGAGAGCTCGATGTCGCCGATCGTGCGGCCGTTCAGGCGCAGCGGCGCGTGCACCGGCGCGAGCACGTAGGGGCCGCCGACGTCGCTCAGCAGGCGACCGCCGGCGCTGACGCGCAGGCGCACGACGTGCTCGTGCAGCAGATGTTCGACCGCGAGGCGGGTCGCGCGCGGGTCGCGCGCGGCGACCGCGCGCAGCAGTGGCTGGTAGTGCTGCACGCGGTGGACCTGGACGAGCGCGTGGGCGCCGCCCTCGCTGGTGTAGATGAGATGCGCGACACGGCTGAGGGTGTTGACGAGGGTGTCCTGTGCGGTCTTCCCGCAGAGCGGCGCGAGCGAGGAGATCGACTTGAGCAGGTATACCCGCAGCGGTTGTCCGGTGGGGTAGGTGGAGGCGGTGAAGGAGGTGTAGGCGTAGACGGTCCCCTTCACGGTGATGGTCCCGCCGGTGGCCTTCGGTTCGTCGGCGCCGAGCGGGAACGAGCCGGCGATGCTGCGCCCGTTCTGACGCAGCGCGGCCACACCCTCGGCGATCCCGTTGACCTCGTCGACGAACCCGCTGTCGGCCCAGACGCTGGTGGAGAACGTGGCGCTCGGCACGCCGCTCGAACCGGCGATCGTGCCGTGCAGGGGCGCCAGCGCATCCGGCGCGCCGACGTCGGCGAGCACCCGCCCCGCGCGCAGGATCTGCAGGCTGGTCATGTGGCCGGTCGCGATCAGCGCCCGCGCGGCCGCGCGCGTGGCTGCCGGATCGCCGCGTTCGACGGCACCCCGCAGCATGGCCGAGCGGGCGATGAAGCTCAGGGCCGAGCGGGTGCGTTCGCTCGCCACCCCCTCGCGGTAGACGCGCTTGGCGATATCTCCGAGCGCGCTCAGCACCGTTGTCGAGCAGGCGTCGGAGACGGCAGACGGAGAGACGGTGGCACTGGCGCGTGCGCTGAGGCCGCCGCGCACGGCCGAGCCACAGCCTGCCAGCAGGGCGAGGACCGCGCAGACGATCGCGACACGTGAGGCTGTCGAGGGCTTGCCCACGCGTGGAACCATCGGCGTAGATCCTAAGCGGTTGCTAACCGCGCAGTGAGACTGCTCATATCTGCCCGCACGGGTGGGTGCATCTGCACGTGGAGCGGGTGTCCGCGGTCTGCTCTCCCGATCCGCTCTCCGCTAGGGTCGCGCGATGCGGACGGCTCTGATCACGGGCGCCTCGACGGGCATCGGGCGCACCACCTCCCTGCATTTGGCGGCGGCCGGATGGCGGGTGTTCGCCGGTGTGCGCGACCCGGCGGTGGGCGAGCGTCTGCAGGCCGAGGCACGGGCCGGGCAGGTGATCCCGGTGACGCTCGACGTGACCGACGCGCAGCAGATCGAGGCGGCTCGCGCGCGGGTCCAGGAGGAGACCGCGCGCGCCGGCGGCCCGCAGACGGGCAGCCTCGATGCGCTCGTGAACAACGCGGGCATCGGCGTCGGCGGGCCGTTGGAGCTCGTCTCGTCCGAGGACCTGCGGATGCAGTTCGAGGTGAACGTGTTCGGCCAGGTCGCGGTCACCCGGGCGCTGCTGCCGGCTCTGCGCGCGGCGCGTGGGCGGATCGTGCTGCTGTCCTCGATCGGCGGTCTCGTGTCGGTGCCCTTCAACGGTCCCTATGCCGCGTCCAAGCACGCGATCGAGGCGCTCGGCGATGCCTTGCGCGGAGAGCTCTACAGCTCGAACATCCAGGTCTCGCTGGTGGAGCCCGGATCGGTGAAAACGCCGATCTGGGGCAAGGCGAAGGACACGGCGAACGCGCTGGAGATCCCACCGGAGCTACAGCGGGAGTACGGGCGCGTACCGGCGGTGTTCGCGAAGGTTCTCGCCGACACCGAGCGTCGCGGGGTCTCGCCCGAGCAGGTCGCGGCGACGATCGAGCGGGCCCTCACCGCGCGCCGCCCGCGGGCCCGTTACATCGTCGGGCGCGATGCCCGCGGCATGGTCCTCGCCCATGCGCTGTTGCCGACACCTGCGTTCGATCGCGTGCTGCGGCGCGTGCTCGGACTCTGACGAACCGCGGCCGCCCTGACGAATGCAGCCGCGATAACGAACCGCAGCTGCCGTTTATACGCCCACAGCTGCCGTTTATACGCTCCCGCTACCGTGGTGGGCAGGGCCAGACATGAGTGAGAGGACCACTTTGACCACGCTCGCGCGCCGTCTGCGGCCGTCGCTGAGTAATCGACCCGTGCCGGTGCCGGCGTTCGAGCACGTGCCGACGCCGCCCTCCGAGCGCGGCCACTGGCTGCTCGCCGGCACGATCGCCGCGCTTGGCGTCGCCGTGCTGGTCGCGGTGCTCACGGGGCTCGTCGGACATGCGAGGAACGCTCCGGTCGCGCCGCCGACGGTGCTGGTCACGGCGGCCACTCCGGCGCCGGCCTCGGCCGGCTCGGTGAGCGCGACCGGGACGTCTGCGCAGCCGGCGATTGTCGCGCGGCCCCCCGTCCAGGGACAGTCGCTGACGCGCCTGGAAAGTCCGCTGCAGACACGTGTGTCGCAGAGCTGGATGGAAGGGTTCTACCCGATCTACTCGGTCGCTCAGAGCACGTTCGGCGTGAACTGGTTGCTGATCGCCTCGATCCACGAGCAGGAGACGGCGTTCTCGACGGCGCCCTCGACCTACCACGGGTTGAACTTCGCCGGCTGCTGCGGGGGGCCGATGCAGTTCAACGTGACCAATGGTCCGGTCTCCACGTGGGATCTGGTCAGCGACTCCTACCGCTACGGGGCGCGTCCGGCGGCGTATGACCATCCGACCGCAAGACACCCGTCGATCTACGACGACTTCGACGCGATCATGGCGGGCGCGCATCTGCTGTCGGCCGACGGCGCCACGCTCGTGCTCGAACAGGGCGCGTGGAACGCGGCGTACGATTACTACGGTCACGACGCGGCCGGGGTCGCCTACGCCGATCAGGTGCTGGCCCGCGCGATCGGCTGGTCACAGCACGGGTTCTGCGCGAACTGCGGCCTCGAACCGGCGATGGTCGCGGCCGTGCACGCCGCCTACGGCGCGCCCGTGCTGGCGTCGCTCACGCCGGCGTCCGCGACGCCTCGCGCCACGAGCGCCAAACACTCACGCGGCCGTAAACGTTAAGCCGCGTCGGCCTGCGCGATGAGCTCTCCGGCGACCCGGTCGGTCGCCGCGCCGGTCCCGCCGAGCAGGCGCCGTGAGAGCTGGGCGCGACGGAAGTACAGCGGCGCGTCGTGCTCCCAGGTCGCGCCGATGCCGCCGTGCACCGAGATCATCGTGCGTGCCGCGTGGTCGAGCGCGCGCCCGGCGACCGAGCGCGCGGCGCCGGCCGCCAGCGGGAACTCCCCGGGCGAGCCGTGGCGCGCCCAGCCGGCGTAGTAGAGCAGCGAGCGGCCGTTCTCCAGCTGGCGGAGCACCTCGGTGAGCGAGTGCTTGACCGCCTGGTATGAGCCGATCGCGCGACCGAAGGTGTGGCGCTCCTTGGCGTACTCCACGGTCACCTCCAGCGCGGTCTCGACGCTGCCGAGCGACTCGGCCGCGATCAGCGCCTGCGCGAGATGCCAGGCCGCCGCGAGCGAGTCGGCCGAGGCGTCGAGCACGCTCGCGGGCGCGTCCTTCAGCGAGACGTGCCCGAGCGAGCGGGTCGAGTCATAGCGCGTGGTCGCCTCCACGCTCACGCCCTGCGCGCCGGCCTCGATCGCCACCCCGACCGGCTTGCCGTCGAGCAGGGCAACGCCCACGAGCAGGTTCGCGCCGGGCGCATCGGGCACGAATGCCAGCTCTCCGCTGACGCTCGCCGATGAGCCGTCGCCGGAGGCGCTCGCCGTCGGTGCCGCCGGACGCGCGGCGCCGTGGCGGGGATCGACGCTCCAGCGCTCGTCCACATCGGTGGGCGGGCTCACAGGCAGGTAGGCCGCGCGGCGCTCTCCGCTGGCCAGCGGCTCGAGCAGGGAGGCGGCGTTCGAGGAATCGTCCAGGATCGCGCCCGCCGGGGGGGGT
>Ga0210387_10001154_pt1 | contig 19768 bp, 16 predicted proteins | sample IncBWC7OmetaG_FD_160108 | JGI IMG/M metagenome (GOLD analysis project Ga0210387, IMG submission 160108) | Forest soil microbial communities from Barre Woods Harvard Forest LTER site, Petersham, Massachusetts, United States - Inc-BW-C-7-O ...
GGTCATCCTGCTGGCAGTGGGGTGGTATTTGCGCTTTTCCCTTTCGTACCGCGACGTCGAGGAGTTGCTCGCCGAGCGGGGCCTGCGCGCCGATCACGTCACCGTCTGGAGGTGGGTCCAGCGCTATAGCCCGGAAATGGAACAACGTTTGCGTCGGCGACTCAAACCAACCAACGACAGTTGGCGGGCGGATGAAACCTACATCAGGGTTGAGGGCAAGTGGGTGTATTTGTACCGGGCTGTGGACTCCACCGGTGCGACGATTGACTTCCTTCCGAGCCTGCGGCTCGCGCCTCTGTAATCTAAAACCGTCGCGCAGCACTATAATAGACGGCACAATTCATCCAGTTGGCCGAATTGGTTTCGATCCTTTCCGCTTCGCAACACTTCCTGCATGAATTGCAGTTGCAGCCGCCTCTCCTCCTCCGACTGAGACACCGGGTGCATCGCCAGGAATTCCGGCGAACCGATGTAGAGGAAAATGCCCTTGGGCGCTTGCCAGGACCCGTCTAGCCGTTCGCCCTTGGCGAAATAATACTCCCACTGCGTATAAGAGCGCCACGCTCCTCCGGCCGGAAGCGCTGTTTCCTCTGACTCAAAGCCATAGGCATCCCCGACAAGCGCTAGGATGCGATCGCATGAGCTGATGTAGCGCTCAAGCTTCTCCAGCAGTGAAGCGCCATGCTGCTGGAAATCCTCCTGCACCACCACTTCCGCGCCTACCGCGCTCAGATCGCTACGCAGCGCGGCGCGACAGGCCTTGAACTGGCCAGAGACGGCTGAGAGGAAAATCTTCATGCTCTCGCGGCGTTGTGCATTGCAGTTTGAAAAGAGCCCGTCTTCCCCTGAGCACGGCTTCTACGCTAGCAATACTATCTGCCTCGCCTTTGCCATCGAAGTCTATTCTCCATTCGAAGTATGTTTTCTAAAGTTGGCAGTCGCTACTTCAGGTCAGTTTTTCCCAAATTCTGAACGTGAAAAACTAACCACACAGGCTTTTTAAAAGTCGCATTGCGTGGCACTGCGCAACCGGCGATCCCGAATTGAAATGTCGTAGCCCAGTTGCGCAAGTTTGATTGCTCGGGCTCCCGCAGGGAAAACGTGTTTCAACTGCACCTGAGGGCTTTCAGGGCTTGTATTGTGCCATTGGATCCATCGCGCTGCCCATTTGGTCGAAAGTAAGATGTTAAGCATGACCGGTAGACGTGTGGGATTTTTCAAACGACCTTAAACAGTCAGAGTGGAAACACGTAGTATGGCTTAGCTCCAAGGAGTTCGGTCGGCTAGCGAGTGCATCAGAAGCAACCGCAAGGTTAAGATGGCCTGTTTGGCGGGACCGTCGTTCCACGAGGGCAGTGGCTCTTGGGCTTTTGCCCCGGTGGCGCCACCCACAACGAGCGCCAGCACGGCGATGGTTGAGAAGAACATTTTCAATCGTTGAGTCTTCATATTGGGTTTCTTTCGGACATAGCGCTGTCTCTCAGGAGCGCTTCAAACGGATCAATCGGAAGCTCTCGCCGCACGTCCGCGGTTCTGCCTCTTTTTCTGACAGGCGCTCAGGGCTTGAACTCCCACTCCTTGAGTTTCTTCCGAGCTGTCCCGAAGTTGCCGAGTTGGTAAATGGATGCCCCCGCTGGTGAGAACGTGAAGACATTAAACGGTTCGGCGAGCATCTTCTTCAGGTAGTCCTGGGACGCGATGCCGACGGTGACATGCGGATTGAAATCCTTGCCGCTCGCTTTCGGAACGAACGTCGCGACGTAGTCTATCGTCGGCTTATTGATATCGGGATCCTCAGGCGTCGTAACGAAGGCTGCAGCGGTCCCTGTTTCAGCCGTGAAAGGGGCAACTGCGTCGATCAATTTTTGTTGGAGTTTGAGCAAATCGTCTGTCGGCTCGGCTACAATGCCCGCAAGGCCAATGTCCTTCCAAGGGATGTAGTAGTACTTGAAGGCTTTCAAGCTCCAGCCGGCCGGCTTCTCGTCGGCCAGGACCTTGTCGACCGCGTCGTAGACTTTGTCGAGGTCCGCCGTATGGACGTACCGCTGCAAGATCGAGATGTGTGGATGGTGCGTCGCTCCCAGAGCGAAACCCTTCGGGAAGACCTTAAGCAGGCGGGCGTTGACGGCCTCCGCGTGCTGGATCATCGTTGCATCCGGCTCCAGCGCGATGTCGATGGCCGTTACCGAGTTTTGCTGCGCGCTAGACGTCTCCGCAGAGCCGAGCTGCGATGCCAGGCCGATGCTGAGTGTGGCCAAGACTTTCATGTATCTAAGCAGCATACGATCCTCCTGTTGTTGGTGAAGACTGGAAATCCCCAGCCTTCGCCGATGAGCGCAGTCGTGGCTGTCGGTAAGGACAAGCCGTTAGTGACTACTTTTGGTTTATGTCTCATTAGTTTTTGTTGTTAGTTCTTTGGGTTATTTTGCGCCAGAAGCCGCCTATTTTGTGAGAGAGGTTCGCTTCCAACCGAGCGGCTAATTAGGCGTTGTCTCCAGAGATAGTGTATCGGAGGCCTGTGCAGGATGAAGCTATTGTTGGGCGGCGTCCCTCGTTGCGCTGGGGGGAAAAGTCGGTTCAGTTCTCGAAGGCGAAAATACGCTTGCAGTCTTTCTTCATCCTGATGACGAACCAGCCATCCTTCTCCAGTCGCGCGCTGGTTGCCGGCTTTGGTGTATTCGAGCATCTGCCGCGAGTTTGCCGAATGCCGCGTTTCGTTGTTCCTCCGGGGGATTTATTGTTCGTCGGCTAACGATCTGCTGCGGCCTTGGTTCGGCGTTGTCGGCCGCATCACCCGCATGGAGCGTTTTACACTAAAGATTTGTAATAGCAAGATTTACCAGCTGCGTCGTTTAGCGACTTGCATCCTCCTGCTGATTTCGCAGCCCAATGTGGCCCCCATGGGGGAGGCCGGATGTCCCGGCTTCATTTCTCCGTCGGTGCCCGCTACAACTACCTCGGACAACATGAATTTAAAACCTTCAATTCGTCACTTCGTGGACGAAACTGCACGCAGACAGCCCCGATGTCTTAACTTTGTCCTAGGAAGTAGTACAGTAGTCTACGATTTAAGTACAGTGCGACATCCGTAAAATGAAGAGGATTCAAATCGCCAGGTTCATGCTCTTTGCGGTTGCCAGCCTGGCTCTGGTCTCAGGTTGCACCTCTGCCGGACCGCCCAACGCCAGCAGCGCTCCCAGGGCTTCTTCGGGGGCGTCAGACGATGAATTCGTGCCGCCTTTTCGCGGCGAAACACGAGCTCAGGTTATAACTCAATACGACGAGCCAGACCAGGTATTCCAGTCAAGTGAAACCGTAGAAACCTGGGTCTACTTTTTTGGTAAAGCGAAGCAATTCATTCCCTTCTACGGCCCGTTTGCCGAGCGTCGAATGCTGGCGATTCATTTCAATCGTGGTCGTGTAATCGGTTGGGAGACTCGATCGAATGGGCCTTCAGAAGTTCCTTGAGAACTCTAAAAAAGGGTACCTGTAGCGGCCTGAGAACATAAACGCTCTGGCCCGAAAACATCGCCATCCCGGACCACATTGCGTGAGAATGGGCCCACATCATTTGAGAACAGCCCGATAATTGCCTGGCGCGAAGTTGCCCGCAATCAGCATCTGCTTGACGTGTCCAACGGCGTCGCCGAGCAGGAAGATGGAGGCGGCACTCACGGCCGCCGCCTTGAAGCCCAGGTCGCGCCAAAAGGCGATGCAAGCAGTCGCACCTATGGCTAAATCCGCCATGCCGACTTCAAATTGGAACGGGCTCACTTCCCATCCAATGAGTTTCGCAGCCGTAGCGGGAAAGAAGACGTGAAAAGCCCCGGCCCACAGCCCTGTGATGCCAATGGGGAGCAGCAGTATCCACGATAGGAACCGCTCGGCGACAGGCCCGTGGCGACCTCGAGCCGCCGCGACCAAGAGCGCGACCACAAACAATAGGGCGGGAAGATTTTGCAGCACAAAGCCGATGATGTGAGCGACCATAGCCGGTAGCCTGGCATCGAGAACCTTGTGAGGCACCTGCCGCGGCAGTCTGTGGCTACCTGATCTGCGGCTTCGTGCAAAAAAAGGCCTCCTCGAAGGGCAACGCTCGCCAGTCTCCTAATTTTGTGAGACCGGTAAAAACCTGGGGGCCTGTTGACGGTTGCGGCCACGCAATGTTTGGCTGGCCAATGGAGGAAGAAGCCTCTCCGGTATCGGAACTGTTGCCCGAGCGGGTAAGTCCCGAACTCCGCCATCTGCAAGCCAAACTCGCAGCGCAATTTCCTTACCGTCAGGCCGCTGCGCTCCTGGAGGAGCTGTTGCCGGAAACCGGCGGTCTAAATTATGCCATGACACGCAACCGAACGCTCGCTGTCGGTAAACGCATTGAAGAAGAGATCCGCGCGGAAATCGATCACCCCCGTGTTGTCCCCGAACCGGCTGAGCGAATGGTGGTGGGAATCGATGGCGCACTCGTTAAAGCAGGGCATACTCGGCCGGGCCAAAGGCATCAGTTTGAGATTCTCACCGGGCGCGTCGAGACATCGGAGCGGGGCGGCGAGGCATTCGCCGTGGTGAGGGACCTGGATCCGTATGCAAAGAGGCGGGTGCAAGCCATTCTCCGGCGTTGCGGTCGAGGACAAGACACGGATGTGAGGATCCTGTCGGATGGAGAAGACGGATTGCGAGGAGTGGTAGGCACCTGGTTTGGGAAGAAATGTCAGCATCGTCTGGATTGGTTTCATGTTGCGCGACGGATCGCGCGAATCGAAAAGGAATTCCTCTAACAGTGAACGGTTTTGAAAGTATTGAAGCGAAGCTAGACGAGCTCCTAGGGAGACTCATCGGTTCTCAGTCTACGTTTTAACTGAAATCGACAATGGGCTGACCGAATTCCTACCGCAACGCCTTAAGCAGTTTTTACCAGGTGACGGGAGTATTGAAAGCGCGAAAGAGATGCTAATTCGCAACTAAACTTACGGTCGACACTAAGTGGTGGCCTGCCCACTATCGAGGCTCTGGTGTCGCTTGCGATTCCAAGCCCTGAGCTGTGCCGGGTTCTTTGACGACAAGAACGGGACAGAGCGTGCTATGAAGGATCATGTCCGCGCCGCTGCCGTGAAGAATACGTTCTAACCAGCCGTAACTATGCGATGAAATGACGATTACGCTCGCTTTGATGTTTTCGGCTTCATGCACGATTTGTCTGAAAGGACTTCCGACTCGAAAACGGCTTCGGCAATTCCGATACTCCGAGCGTAATTCTTCCTCCAACAAGGCCAGTTCTCGTTCCTCGTTGTTCTTCTTCAAAACCGCCAATTCTTCTGCGCTCGGCTCCAACTCTGTGTCCGAAGTGTACGGTTCCTCCAAAACGTGGAGGAGCGTGATGTTGGCATCGAATTGTTTCGCCAGCGCAAGCGCGTATCGGAGCGCAATCATTGACTCCGGCCGGAGGTCAGTTGGAACAAGAATCGTCTTAATCTCGACTGGCGACAATCGGCTGATTTTGGCTTTATCTTCCACGTGATTAATTAATCGAGAGGGGGTTGCTATATAGTTGTTTGAGCTACAAATTCCCGTGGCAGGATCGAACAGCGGGTCCAGCCCCAAATACCGTTGCCCTAAAGGTGCACCGATTCAAAGCCGAATCAAACATCTCCTTCAGCAAAGCGCTCCGGGTTGATATCGCAGACTGCAGTGAGCCGCATGCGCGGCACTTTGCCTTCAAGAACCGAACGCGCATGCAATGAGCCCATATTGCCCAGACCGATGATGCCCGATCTCAGGTCTTTTTTGCCGGTTCCGAGAATGCCCAGGCGAATTGTAGTGGTAGGATTGTTGGTCATAGAGTCAGATTTTTGATTATCGAAGTCGGCCATTCCGAACGCGCTAAATCCATTCTTGAGCCGTACAGAACCATTGATTTCAGCCTCAGTAGCCTTAATACACCAGATTCTCTTTTTGGAATCGTCATCTGTCACTTTGGTCGGGAAAAGGTAAGTACCTTCGAGGTCAATAGTGCGCAGCGTGGCGTTTCGCAAATATATCGTGCCTTTGATGCAGCACCGTAGTAAGCGCAGAACAACATTAATGGACGCATTGTCTAGCCGCAATTCACCCTCAATCTTGGCGCCTCGAATCTCTATAACGCCGATTCCTACTGGATTCCAAGATTGGGATATTTCACAGAGCCACGTGACAACTTCTGCACGCAGGCTGCGATCGGAACCCCAGTCATCCGCACGTCCTGGGCTGTTAAGTCGCTTCGATTCAGCGTTCGATGAGTCCACTCGATCCTGCAAGCAGATCTCGCGATGAAAGAAAAAGCGCTCGCTGGCTCCCTCGCAAACGAAAGTGGCCCGGTTCAAACCTAGGACTGATGAAATGGCCAGTTAGGTACATCCGGGCTATGCGGCGATCACCTAACCGGATCATCGGTACGGAATTATTTGGATGGGCTCGCCAGGAATTTTATATCGCTAACGCAGGCCAAAGGCCGCGGGAAATAGGCGACATGGCTGAGAGGATTTCACGTCTCATGCAGTCTCCCGATGTATAGGTGGCGGACAGTTTAGGGCGCCGAATGGCGACGCAGAGCGATCTGGCGCATCTGCCAGACGATCCGTCCCGTCTCCGCAAAGCCGGTACGTCCATCTAGCTCGGTGGCCAACCTCTCTAGGTGGCCCGGAGGATAAGTAGCCTCCACGTAACGGTCATGGCGCCAGTTGGACAAGTTCATCGAGAACATCCTCGCGGCTTGTCCAGTACTCGGGCTCACCTCCGTTGTGCGATTGACCTCTATCCACAGATCAGCGTCCCATCGGCTAGTGGCGAGTCGGGCGCCGACGTACAGTTCGTTACCATATTGGGCAAGCACCTCCGAGACGATCTTCAGGTACTCATCGAACGCTGGGACCTCTGTGCTTATACTGTCCACCTCCTCAAGGAGCAAAAGACCGCCTGCTGCAAGTTCTTCAGCCCAGCCCGCGACCGCCTGCTCCGGCTCGGGTAGGTGGGAGGAGAGAAACCGGGCGTAGATCAGATCCGGCTGCGCGCCGATGCCGGCGATCCGCCAGGGTGCCACCGCAACATCGGCGGCGACGTACTCCTCGCCAGCGGCGGCGCTCGCTCTCGCCTGGCTCAAAAAAGCTTCCGAGCGGTCCACGCCTATGGTCTTCTGCGGTCTTGCTATGCGAGAAAGAAGTCGGGTGGTGAAACCGGGGCCGCATCCCAGGTCAAGCGCCAGCTGTGGACGGTTTCGCACGGTTTCGAAGACAAAGGCCTCACTGGTCGGATCGAAGACATCCGAGACAATCCGTAGCCGTTCGGCCGCCAAGTTCGTTTCGCCGAAGGAGTAAATCGAGCCCGACTGGTCTGTTTGGTCATCACTCATGCTCTATTGGTAAAGGCCAGAGGGTCACTCTTCCGTTTGTAAAGAATTGTACGTTTACGAACAGGCGATGCGATCGTTTCCGGTCCAGTGATGCTTATTGGGTCTTATCGGAGCTTCCCTTGTATAGCCCCTTGAACAGTGAGCGACCGGCTGCCCATGCGAGGGTGGGGGATCGGCCAATGGACTTTTGGGTCAGCCGCTATGCTCGCTACTCGACCTGGCAGCTGAACGAACGGCTTTTTGTATCCTGTTCCGGTTCGGTGCACCTGAAACGCTCAAATTCAAACGAAGGATGCGTTTCAACTCGCTCACAGTCTGAGGAAGAGCATAGGAACCGTGTGGGCCGGGCACGATTAGTTCCGACTGGGCGCCCGTAAGGTGCGAACTCCAATAGGCTACCACGCCGTCCGAACTGTTCGGCGTATCGCCCTTGCCACGGTCGCCAACGATGGTGTGGTAAGGCGCATGGATCGCCAGCGTATCGAGCCCACGAAGCAGAGGGGATCGTGGGGAAAGGCCATTGATGCCCGTTGGCATGTGCTTAACGCCAACGTCCTTCTCGAGCGGAGCGCTGACCACGTTCGCGGCTCCGCTTAAGAGTTTGCCCGGCAGGCTAATGAGACCCACGCCGAATGAACCGATCCAGTTGGTCGCCAGATCGCTGCCGCGATGGGGGACGCAAATGAAAACGATCCTGTGCACCCTGGGGTTCGCGTCGAAGATCAGTGCCCGCTTAACCGCATTGTCGGGCGGAACCTTGGCGTAGAGCCGGTCCGCATCAGTCTGGAAAACACGGTCCCAGAGGACTCGTCCGGTCGTTACCGCCTGCATTTGGGAGAGCAGTCCGCCCATGCTGTGGCTAATGAGCACCATGTCTTTGGTTTTGGGATAGAGTTGATAGACTTGCGCTAAACTCTCCCGAAGCTTGAGCGCAGACAGTGCGATCGGATCGCCCGTCGGGTAGGCAAAAACCCAGAATTGGTAACGGCCACGTAGCTCCGGATCGGACTCGATGGCGCTGATCGTGGGGATCCACATCTGAGGTATCGACGTCAACCCGTGGATTAGAACCACGGGAATCCGGTCGGGATCGTAGGGTTCAAGCATGTAGAGCCCCGCCCGGTTCTCGTAGTTTGCCGGTCGGAGCATCGCCATGAATCCCAGCAATTTGGGCTCGGGATAATAGGCAAGCGGAGCGCCGAAGTCAGCGGCCAGCGGCCGCGGGGTGCCCACAACCCGGATCGTGGTCCGTCTGGTGGGATCATAGAGCGCGAGCATGACGTCACGCACCCGCCCGGCCGTGGAAGCTGAGGGCGTGAAATCGAGATCGGCCGTGACCGGAACGGCCAGGCCAACCAGCGGCAGAAAGTATTTCCTGGGGTCCGCTGAATTGTGGACTCCCACCAGCACCCCGCCCCAATCGTTCATCCGCGCCTCCTGGTGGGCGACCTTTTCATGTACTTGCCCGGGGGTACGAAAGAAGTCGAAGTAACCAGGATCCCAGGTGCCCTCCTTATGCGAACCGGCCGCGAAGCGCAACCGGTAGGTGCCGTCGTGGGAAGGGATCGTTTCGGTCCGATTCCACAGCTCAGCGCGCGACCGCAGCAAGACCGCAACTTCCTGAGATGCGGCGTTGTAAATCGACCGGGCTTCCGCCTCGTTCCCCGAAGAAACGCCCAGCGACCGCACGACCGCGTCCGCCGCATCGAGGTAATGGCCCACCGCAGTCTTCGGATCGGACTGTGTCTTTCGCGCTTCGGCTAGACTCAGCCGGGCTTGCGAGACGATCGCTTTGGCGGCCGAACCCTCCGGCGGCACCCCTACCGAATCAGCCGCGCGCCCATCGGAGACTGCCAGGTAACATAGTATCAGGAGCAGCCCCGCTACTTGGCGAGGCAACCCGAATCGGAATATAGTTTTCATGATTGTAGGGTCCATGGTCCTGCACATGTCCAAAAACTGGGGCGGTTACTCCAGTCGAAAACCGTTCTTCAATAGCCTCTTACATTGGCCTCAGCCAACTTCTCCGAAGTTCGATCCCTCAATAAAAAATGCCGCATGAATCGATCAATCTTGCGGCTCAATTTCGGAATTTGGGTTTAGTTAATAGAACAGTGGCCAATGGCCGCGCGAGCGTGACGCGTAGAGGGTTCCAGATCTCCGCCACGGCTCTCAATCTGTAATCACGTTCTGGCTAGCGGAGATCTACTCGACTTTTAAGTTATCGGTCAGGCATAAGGCCTACACCAAAAGCACCCACGCCTCACTCTACACGCTCCACACCCGGCGGACTCCAGGTGCCGTTAAGGATCGAGGGCGTGGTTTCCTTCGGCCAGTACATGCGCAACATCGGGATGAAGTCACCTTTCGGTGCCGGTAGCCAGTTGGCTTCATTGTCCTTGCCGGGCGACTCGTTCTGGAAGTAGAGGGTCAGCGAACCGTCGGCGTTGTACTGAAGCTGGTTGCGCGGGCTGACGGTAAACTTGTTCAGCGGGTTGGGAACGAACCACCAACCGTTATCGATCTCGTACATAGTGATCGACCAGAAGCCATCGACCGGCGGCGTCTCGCCCTTGGCGAAGGTCAGTGTGTACTTGTTCGCACCGCTGAGGGCCCGCCCCTTGCTGTCCACCTCGGTGTATGGATACACGGCATCTTCCTGTAAATTGGCCGGCCATCCGTAGGCGGCAACGACCGCCCGTTTCATGTAGTTCGTCCCGTACTGGCCTAGGCCCTTAGTCACGACCCAGCCGTGCACCATGGCGCCAAGGCTGTTCTTGTTTTCTTCAATGCGCTTCATGGCGGCCGGGTTGATGTCCTTGAGAACCGCTTGCACTGCTGGATCGAGCTTGGTCATATCGAACGTCTGGCCGGGGACCAGGCCGATCCTGGCCATGCGGGCCAAAATCGGTGCGTCTTCCGGGGCCGGTGGGGCAGCTTCGCCCATCAGCTTGGCCATCATGTTGAAATAGGTGGAGGTGTCCATCGCGTTGATCACCTTCTGCGGCGCGTCGGTCATGCTGAAGCCCGGATTCGGGTTTACTGGCGGCGTTTTGTACTCGTAGGGCTTGCCGTAGGCGCTCAATGGAACGATCTCGTACTGCGCTTGCAGTGCATTGACTGTCTTGTAATCTTGTTCGGTGCCGTCAGCATACGTCCGCCCCAGAATGACCATGTAGCGGGTCGCCGACTCGATCTGCTTGAGTCCGGCCGGGACCGTGCCGTTCCAGCCTGGGCCAGTGATTAAATAACTGGCGGCCTTCTCACCCGTGGTACGTTTGCCAGGCGTCTCGAAATCCGTCATCCACAGATCGGTCATCTCGAACAAGTAGAAGCGCTCGCCCATGTCCGGATGGCTGAACACCTGCGGCTCGGCAAGGTCAAGCCAGGCTACTGAGTACAAGGTATCGGCGTTGGGCGCGGACACGCCGCGATAGTCGGCTGGCGGATAGCGCATGACATTACTGAACTGCCCCATCGGGGCATGCATGTTTTCCTCGATCTTGGGAACATTACTCATCTGCACCCGCGTTATCTCGGTGGTGATCAGCGAGTAGCCATAAACGTAGGCATCGAGTCCGATCGCGTAGGCCTCCTGCGCGGTCGGGGGCTGTTGCGCTTGGGCTGTGTTTATAGAAATTGGCGCTGATACAAATGTGAGCGCCACGGCCGCCTTCGCGAAAAATGGCCAAAGGGTCCTAATTACGTGGAAGGCTTGCTTTTTCATCGGGTGCATATCTTTGTTGAACGGAGCAGACTGGTTCTTTTCGTGGTGACTGGTGGTTAATTTAGCTATCTCGACCTGCTGCGGGATTGCTTCGTCGTTGTCGGCCGCATCGCCCGTATGTAATGTTTTTCATTACACCATATCAAGCTCTACATTGCGTTCGTTTGGCGACGTGAATCCTTCGTGCCGATTTCGGGGCCAAGGTGGCCCTCATAGCGAAGGCATTTCAAACGGTCACGTCCCACAAACCTTCATTTTTGATACACCTCGACCGGTACGCGAGCAACATGGTAAAGATGCGTCCTATCATCCCTATGTAGCGGCGGATGCCGTCGCCTTCGCGCAATCGACAAAGGAGTTGAGCGAAATCGTCAAGATCTGCGCGCACCACAAGGTGCCGCTGATCCCTTTTGGTGCTGGCACTGGTTTGGAAGGCAATGTCCTGGCATTGCGAGGCGGGGTGTGTATCGATCTTTCGGGGATGAACCAGATCCTGCAGGTCAATACCGGAGATCTCGATGCGACGGTAAAAGCGGGCGTTACACACGAGCAGCTCGACGAACGTCTTCGTCACGAGCACCTTTTCTTTTCGATAAGGAGGTATTGCACGGATGGAGCAAGCGTTGGCGGCCGGCAGTCGCATCGCTTGGCTGAGCCTGGCGGCCTCGGCGGTGGCCCTCACCGCGGCGGTCTGCGCAATCTTCGTGCACGTGATTCACTGACTGAACCACTCTTAAAACCGGAACGTTATAACGATAATGCCTTTGTCCCCTGGTCCGCCGTAATCCCCTCGCCTGCTTCGCTGTATGGAAACCAAGGTTCCCGTTGCCCTTTCCTTTTCTCGTCTTTGAAACAGCCTTCGCATATTGACCTTGGTTTTTGTAGAGGCTCGCCAGATTGTTGAGGCTGGTGGCAACGTCGGGGTGCTCCGGGCCCAAGGCCTTTTCATAGATCGCCAGCGCCCGTTGGTAAAGGGGCTCGGCCTTCGCGTATTGACCTTGGTTGTCGTACAGCAACGCCAGATTGCTAAGGCTGGTGGCAACGTCGGGGTGCTCCGGGCCCAAGGCCTTTTCCCGGATCGCCAGCGCCCTCTGGTAAACGGGCTTGGCCTTTGCGTATTGACCTTGGTTGTCGTAGAGCCCCGCCAGATTGTTGAGGCTGGCGGCAACGTCGGGGTGCTCCGAGCTCAGGGCCTTTTCCCGGATCGCCAGCGCCCTCTGGTAAAGGGGCTCGGCCTTCGCGTATTGGCCTTGCTTGTTGTAGAGCAGGCCGTTAAGGCTATGGGCCACGTCGGGGTGCTCCGATCCCAGGGCCTTTTCCCGGATCGCCAGCGCCCGTTGGCAAAGGGGCTCGGCCTTCGCGTATTGGCCTTGCTTGTTGTAGAGCAGCGCCAGGCCGTTAAGGCTGGTGGCAACGTTGGGGTGCTCCGGGCCCAAGGCCTTTTCATAGATTGCCAGCGCCCGTTGGTAAAGGGGCTCGGCCTTCGCGTATTGACCTTGGTTGTCGTAGAACCCCGCCAGATTGTTGAGGTTGGTGGCCACGGCGGGGCGCTCCGGCCCCAGGGCCTTTTCAAAAATCGCCAGGGCGCGCAAGGTAAGGAGCTCGGCCTTCACGTATTGGCTTTGGGCCTGGTAGAGCTGCGCCAGGTTGTTGAGATTCGCGGCCACATCGGGGTGTTCTGGCCCAAAAGCCTTTTCCTTGATCGCCAGCGCACGCACGAGGAGAGGCTCGGCCTTCCCATCTTCGCCTTGGGCAAGGTAAAGCCCGGCCAGGTTGCTGAGACTCTGGGCCACGTCGGGGTGCTCCGGGCCAAAAGCCTCTTCTCGGATCGCGAGCGCACGCACGTGAAGGGGCTCTGCCTGCGCATATTGACCTTCGGTGTAATAAAGCAGGCCCAGGTTGTTAAGGTCCACGCTCGCTCGAAGTCGTCCAGGACCTTGACGCTTATCTCGATAGCCCTAATGAGGTCTGGGTGAGGGTGGCCGGAAAAGACCCATCATTGCAAAAGCCAATTGCCAAACACTGGGTATTGGGGTTAGCCCATAGTGGGCGCGGCGCTGCATTCATTCGAATCAAAGCATGGACACGCGCGCCTGATCGCGCAGGAGTTCGTAAGTGCGCGGCTCGGACTGCGGACGGACAGATCATCAGCGGAGCCGCGCGTAGGCGAACAGTCCAGGGCGATACTCGAAGTGCATCGTATCAAAGTGATACCACTTGCCACCCCAGATAAACTGATGCCGCTCGAACGCCTCTATGATCGGCTGCGGAAAATCGAGCCGTGAGAACGTCGACATGGCAGATGCGGGCTGCCAGCGCCAGTAAGCAGATTTCTTGACGTTCAGGTCGATTGCGGTTCCAAACGAGTGATTGCTGAGGTGGTCAGTGCCCGCGATCTTTCGCCAGTTGAAAGTGCCTCCGAGATCCTGCACGTAGGTGCGAATTTCGGGGTGCGTCTTGGAAAGTTCCGTCAGTTCCGCGCTTACTGCGCGCAATGCTTCAGCCGCACCGTTGCGCCGATTGAACACCACCTGATTGCCGCAGAAATCGACCTGTCCGCAATTCTTCGCGACCGTGGCCTCGTTCTCGCCGTAGATGGCCATGAACATCGCCTCGATGCGAAACCGCCCAGGATCGAAATTCCCCCCCATACGATCCGTCGGATTCGTCAGCGGATAAACCTGACTGAACATGTCCTTGACGTCAGGTGCATCGAGTTGTTGCTCGAATGTTTTGGACCGGCCGTCGTCGTAGGGAAAACTCGCGCCGGTGGCGAAGAGCATTTGAACCGGCGCATGCGGCGCGATCGCCACGCCGACGAAATCTTCCGGGTAGCCAGCACGGAGCGCGCGGATGGCGGCGGTAAAACGCGCGTCGCTCCGGAGAGTATCCGGCAGAGCTTTGATCAGGCCGTCGGCGTCGGTGTGATCCCGCAGCATCAGACGCTGTGGAGGCTCTTCCGGACATCCGGTGAGCGTGAGCAACGCGGCGGCGAAAATCGAGGACAGGACGAACTTCATTCTGCGGATCTTGGGTTTCCGGAGGCGGAAATCTCCGGTACGGTTTTCATAGTGATTTGCGGTGCAAGCCTCATTGACGCTGGCTTTCCTCCGATTTGATCAACACGACATTCGCCTGCTCGACACCGTTCATGCGGTTGAACACGCGGTCTTGATCGGGATCGAAGCCATGGTAGGCGGTGCCAAGCGAGTGGGCAAACTCGATCCCGCGCTTGGTCTGAAAGATGAGCCCGCGGCGCGCATAGATCTCGTTGCGCGCACGCCAGAGTTGGTCGTCACTGAGCTTCTGAATCTCGACTTCAGTAAGCGGACGGTAACTGGAGTCGGGGAAGACCCATAGCACGGACGGGAGCGGGGAGACGGTCGGACTGGCTTTCTTGTTAGTGGTCGCGCCAGCTGAAGGGGGCTCAGGCGGTCGCCCGGCGATCCACCAATCCAGAAGTTTGCGCCAGCGAGGGTCTTTGACCTGCCATGTGGGCATCTCTCTCCGGAGTTTGATCCGATCTTTACGTTCAATGGAAACAAGCGCTCCGTTTTCATCGTACTTACGATCCACCAGTAGTTCGACCAGCTTCCGAATGGGCTCTTCGATTTCCATGGGCGGATCCCATTCGAGATCAATATATCCGCGGTTTTCGCTATAAATGCGCAGATAGCGTCCATCCCCGCTCCAACCCACCGTGGAAGGCTGGTCATCCCAACTGATCACGACCGCGGGATTCCATTGATTAACGCCTGGCGAGACTTGGACGCACTGTTCCACACCGATGTCGGCTTTCCACTTATTGCCGTTCCATGCTGGTGCCACCGGCAGTGGCTGCGGCGGGTCGGCGTACCAGCGGCGTTGTTCGGGGCGCAGATCCCATAACGTCAATTCGTACCTATTTTCGGCACTGGCAATGAGGCCGCGAAAAAGCGACAAGCGCGCAGTCACGGGTCCCTGCCACCAGCGGAAGGGACAACTAATTGGATAACCTGTCTCGGGATTTAGGACCTGGTAGTTCCGCTTCGATTGAATGAACAGAACCTCGGAGCCATCGGCGGAAAACTGCGGTTTGCTTGGGTCTTTGATTGGCAAGGGACGTCCATTTTTTAAGTCTGCATCCAAAATCACCGCGGGACCATCGCCGACGGGTCGCTCCAGAAGTAGAGAGCGATTGGGGATCCAAGCTCGGAATTCGGCTTGTGCGCGGGCTTTGGATACCCATCCGGTTGGACTGGCCTTCCAAACTTCAAAAAGAGGCTTGTTGCCGTTGGTATCCTTCACGAGGAGCAGATCGCCGGATACGTCGAACGAGAGCCCATTGACTGCCGTCGGAGTCGGAGGTTCACTGGCAGCGCGGATGGGAGCCACCGCCTTGAAAGCCTCAATGGCCTTTGGCTGCGGGCCGATGCCCGCAGTTTTGGAGATCGCATAGACGTTGATCATCCGCTCTGCATCCGCCAGCGCGACGCGGTCGCCCTTCGGGCTCCACGCGACGATCCCGCCCGTCAAGGGTGCGCCAGCGAGTTCGAGTCCGTGATCATCCGGGATCGTCGTTTGGACAATGCGAGGCAGTCCCCCGTTGAGCCGGCTCACCGCCTGCATCCCATCGGGGCTGAACGGATTGCCATCAAGAAGCGATTCTCCGGGCGGGGACGTAAAGATCACTCTCTTTTCCGAAGTGGAAAAAACCTCCCATCCTTTGTTCCGCGTGACGACAAGGGCTGCTCCGTCCGCAGAAAACCGCAGGCCGGAAACGCGGCCGTCGCTGTGGTCGATCTGGGCGACAGGCTTGCCAGAAACCTCAACTGAGTCTTTGCCAGCCAGGCTCCAGAGCAAGACCTGTCCTTCATTCCCGCCGGTGGCAAGCAGTGGCTCGGTGGGACTCCAAGCCATGTAACCAATATCCTTGGGGCTGGTGACGAAACAGCGCAGGAGCGGGGCGCGCGAAGCCGGGCCATAGCGCAATTCCGACCAGATAGCGGCGGCGGCCCGGGCATTCAGTGCTGAGTAACGCGCGGCATGTGAGTAACCGAGGGCGCGATAGAGGTGGACGAGGCGCGTGGCCCAATCCTGCTCGGCGATGAGTTCGTCTGCTGCTCCCAGATCGACTTGAATCGCTTTCTGTACCAGGTCCTCAGCGATCGCTGTCTGATTCGTGGCAATCACTTCCTGATCCTTTGCGTGTTTTGCCTCATACCACCCGTAGATCGCCGCCGCGACGGCGAGCAGGAGCAGAACCGCGAGAATGGCAAAACGCCGGCGGGCCGTTCGCATCTTCTCATCGACCTCACGCCGCTGCCGCTCAACTTGGGCCTGCATTTCGCGGGCGATACGGGTGTCACGGCTGGCCTTGATGACAGGTATGAGAACATCATGCGTAAGTTCCACCCTGCGTGTATTGTGGCGATCCTCATAGGCGAGGAGCCGGCGGTTGACCAGTTCATTGAGAATGGCCTGAGTGACATCCTGGCAGGAGAGCGCATCATCGAGGGCGCAACTGTCACGATATCCAGTCGTCGTGAGAAGCTTGTCCTCGATAAAGGTTCGCACGCCCACGGGAAAGTTCTGAATGGTCCGGAGGTAGAAGTCCTCAAAAATTTTCTGCTGTTCGACGTCGAGGAGATCGGGGGTAATTTTCGCGTCCGGTCCGCGCGCGAGGCGCCGCTCATTGAGTTCCCGCAGCACCAGACTCAGTAGCGCGGGAGCAATGGTGATCTCCGCGGCGGCGTCGTCGCCACCAGCGACAAACTTGAGGATGCGATCCTCCACGCAGGGTGCAAGCAGCGGCGCACCCAGGGCGATAACCTGGCGAGCCTGCCGCTCGCCCATCGGCAGAAGGCGCTGGCGGTTCTGGCCGAGGGCGCGGAAGTGGGAGCGAATGCGGTCGAGTTCCGCGAGGTAATCTTCCCGCATAACCAGGAGGACCTTGAGCGGCGCGGGCTTGAAGCTGAATTCCTTTGCGCCCAAGGGATCGTCGCGCAGCGCTGCCGGGGGGCGGTTTTCCACCAGATCGGCGAGTTCGCTGATGAACGCTGTGGTCCGCGCGACGCACTCGGGCGTCTCGCGGCCAAGGGTGAAGAGTTCCTCAAACTGGTCGAAGGCGAGGAAGGGAGTGACGAGGTCGTTGTGCGGACTCCAAAAGTGGTTGCCCCCGCGATGGAGATACTCCCAAAGTGTCTCGTCCGGGCGGAGCTGGGGAGCCTCCACTCGTGCCGCGTCTGCGGCAGCGATGATGGCGCCAAGCACTTGCGCCGTGAGCGGGGCCGCGCCCTCGAGATAATCCAGCCGGATGGGGACCGGGAGACAGTCTTCGGCCCGAAGCGCCGGGAAGAGGCCCGCCTGAAGGAGCGAAGTCTTGCCGAGGCCCGAGACGCCATAGAGCAGCGTGAGGATTTCGCGTCGCACAAGGCGGAGCAATTCGTCGACCTCCTCGCCGCGCCCGGCGAAGAACCCGCGCTCGTCTTCAGTAAAGGAGGCCAGCCCGATCCACGGGTGCTGCGCATCCGCAAGCTGGGCCGTATCGTTAGTCATTGGGAAGCAGCCTTGAGGCGACGCTCGCGGACAATGGCGGTGAGGGTCTTAATGAAATCTTCCTGGGGTCGACCACCGGCAGCGCGAGCGTAATGGAACTCTCGAAAACCGCTGAACGTGACGGCACCCTCCGCGGTGTCATCGACGATGACGGGATGGATGAAGCGGGCGGTGGCTTTGTCCATGTCCCGGAGCCGGTCCAGCGCCCGATTCCATTCGCGGATGAAGATGCCTTCTTCGCGCCTGTTGGTGTTTGCGGAGATCACGGCGACGAAAACGTCGCAGGTGGCGATGTTCTGCTCGATGACCGGCCACCAGGGATCGCCGGACTCGAGGCGCCCTTTGTCAAACCAGACATCCAAGCCCACGACACTGAAGCTGGCCTGCAGCCGCTCGACAGCCTCGCGGTCCTGGCTGGCGTAGCTGACGAAAACCGCGGGAGGCTTGGCGGCAGCAGGGACTGCAGCAGCTCCCGATCTGGCAGCCGAGGGCTTGTCGGGGAAGGCGTCCCATTTCTCTGCGAGCTGGTCCACGAACTCGATGGGATTGGCCACGGCAAACGACTTGGTCTGCGGGCTGAAATTTTCCAGAAAGTCGTGCAGGTGGACGTCCGCAACAACTGCTCCGTCGGCGACAAATTCGCGCGCTTCGTTGCCACTGTAGAGGCGGTCGCGGCGAGCCAGCCGGAAAAAGAACCGCGCAAGCCAGTCAGGGTGGGCGTTGCCGATTAGAAGCAGGCGCTTGGTGCGCAGTTCGTCAAAGAGATTGGCCAGGCGCACGGACATGGACTCTTCGTGAAGTTTCCAGATGAATTCCAGCGTCTCTTCGTCGATGAGCGCGCTGTCAGGAATCCCGGAGATCCTGCCGAAAAGATGAAAGACCACGCGGTGGGGCGAGCGGGCATAGTCGCGCGGGATGTCTACGAGGGTGGAGTTTGGCGAGTAAGCGAAAACGTGATCAGCGGGCGAGCACAGCGCATTGGCGAGGAGTGAATCGACGGTGGTGCTGAGGAAGAGCCGCAGAGCCTGAATGGAGCCAAGCTTGCGGAGCGGTTCGGGCACAGGGAGATGGCCTTCGGCAGCGCCGATTTGGGTGAGGATCTCAAACGCTTTCAGGTTGACGTCGTCTCGGGAGTTCCGCCGGCTGGCATTGAGATAGGCAGCGACTACCTGGTCGATGCTGGCATAGGGTTCGCACTCGACTTCGAGCTGGGCCGCGAGCTGCGCGGCGAGGTATTCGTAAAGCAGTTGCTCGCGGCCATCGACCTCGATGCGAAGTAGATCGCGCCCGACAATCGGAATGACGACGCCCTTGGCGATGGCCTGCAGAAGCTTGCTCCAGTGTTTTAAATCGTCACTCATCGTTACTCAAGGTTGTGTCTCGGTTTCCGCGGACGAAAATGCCGCAAGTTCTACAGCTCTTCAGTGCATTTCCTGGTTGGTCTTGAAAGGGTTGTCCTGCGACAAGGCACCATTCGTCCAGTCACGGTTTTACACCTTCTGTCTGTAGATTTTTCCGCGATGCGTTCGACCAAGTCCTTGTCCGCACTGTTATGGGACAGAAAGATGTCAAACGTCTCCACAGCCCTTGGTCCTCGGAGAAATATCAACGATTGTTTCGTTATGGCAGAGTAGTCCGGCACAAGAACGGCCTGTGAATGCTCTGGGAATCCAGTGTTCTCTCCGCTAAGGACTCTCGAAGGCCCTTCCGGCATAGTCGTAAGTTAGCAAAATAGCCAACTCACCGCCGCATGTCACTCCCGAAAGTGCACTCTTACTCGATCGGGTAAGATGTGGGAGGTATGGGCGGCAAGGTCCATTAGATCTTATCGCATCGTCCCTCTCGCTGCCCTATACTGACCGAGATTGCTCGTGCGGCGTTAAGATTGGCTAACGAAAGGCCGCTCAAAACCACATTGCGTGAGAATGAAACCACATTATTTGACAGACCGATTACATCGGCTCTGGACCAGATTAATGCGAATAGGTAAAGCGGGATCCACCGCCAGCCCGAATAGTCGTCTTTACAGCGTGTAACCTAACGGCCCGGCTTCGTAAACCACCACCACTTGCTCGGCTCGTTCACATTGCTTCTCGACGTGGAGCAACAACGCCTCCTCGCTC
>Ga0210387_10001156_pt1 | contig 19754 bp, 17 predicted proteins | sample IncBWC7OmetaG_FD_160108 | JGI IMG/M metagenome (GOLD analysis project Ga0210387, IMG submission 160108) | Forest soil microbial communities from Barre Woods Harvard Forest LTER site, Petersham, Massachusetts, United States - Inc-BW-C-7-O ...
CCAATTCTCCATCCCGATGTCGACGATCGCATCGAGTTCCGATGGCGCCACTCGTCTCGAGCCTGAACCATAGTGCCTTGCATCGCCTTTATCAACGAAGGTAGTGAGTGAACATCTCGATCCGGCGCGCAATCGGCATCGTCAGTACATCGTCACCAGGCATCATCGCCCAAACCTCACCGACCGCGTCCCATTGACTCTGTTGCCCCTGTTTGCCGCTCACGGCTCACCTGCTGTTGGTTGGTTCGTGACCTGTGCGCTGTTTGCGATACTCGTGCTCATCGCGGTCTTCGGTCCAAAGGGTGCAGCCGGCGAGAGCGTTAGATGAAATATCGAGAGTGACACACATATTCGATCGCCTAACGATATCGGCACACCTGCTTGCGAAGATTTTGGCGGGAAAAGTTGGATAAAAAGGCCGAAGTGCGGCCCTTGCACTGGCCAAGCGCTCATCCCGCGAGAGAAGACGGATGCGGGGAGGGGCAGGGCAGGTTGGCGTACCTCTCGCGAGAGACGGTTCGAAGGTTAAAAGTGTGGCTTGAGCCATGCGGAAATCAGCGCGGGCGCGTATTTCGTCGATTGATCGGTCGTGATCAAGTTGGCGGATGTCTGAATCTGGGGAGCATTGCATCAATCTTCAAATGAGTGGCGCAATGGACCAAGGTCAAATCCACGAGACGTGGTACCCACAAGCGATCCTCGAACATTGCTAGTTCTACCAGCGCTCTGACCCCTGAGATCGCAATTATCTCGCGAATCTCTGACACCATTCCATGGCGCCTAACCATCGCAGAAACTTTCGGACGAGAATTGTGATCAATTTAGCAATCGCGATACGCACGAGATCCTCGCAAAAAAACACAAACACATGCGCGTACCCACTCGCCAAAAGACGAGAATCGATGTTCCAAACGGCCTAAATCTGTTGCAAAATGAATCGCGAAATCTATGATGCGCTAACGGTACCATCGAAAGAGTTTTGCACCATGCGAATCGGCTATGCCCGCGTCTCGACAGACGATCAGACCTTGGATCTGCAACGCGATGCGTTGAAGCGCGCCAAGTGTCGCCATACGTATGAAGAGCACGCCAGCGGCAAGAACACCGCGAGACCAGAGTTGGACGGGTGCCTTAAGGCTCTGCGCAAGGGCGATACCTTGGTGGTGTGGCGACTCGACCGGTTGGGGCGGAGCCTGCGAGACCTGATTCAGCTTACCCAGGATCTACAGGGTCGCGGTATCGGACTCGAATCTTTGACCGAGAAGATCGATACCGTTTCAACAACGGGCAAGCTGGTCTTTCATGTTTTTGCCGCCCTAGCCGAGTTTGAGCGCAACCTGATTCGTGAGCGCACGCTCGCCGGTCTCAAGGCGGCGCGGGCGCGTGGTCGTAGTGGTGGCCGGCCGAAGAAGCTCAGCCCGAAGGAACTGAAGACGATTCGCACGCTGCTGCGTTCGAACGAAGTGCCGGTGCAGGATATTGCGGCACAGTTCAAGGTGAATCGATCAACCCTCTACCGGAACATGACGGCAGCTGCCACCTGACGCACAACGAGCGTACTCAACCTTCGGAGAATACGCATGCAACGATTTACGCGCCTTGCCTTGGTTGCGGTGATGCTAGTCGCCTGTGTCGGTTGCGACCAGACCACCAAGGCTCTGGCAAGAGACCATTTGCAGGGTCGCGTAACCGCGTCCTTTTTCGATGACACGCTGCGACTGCAATACGTAGAGAATCCAGGCGCTTTCCTGAGTCTTGGAGAATCGCTGCCGCATCGCTGGAGAACAGCTGTGTTCACTTTGGGTGCCGGCGCCGTCCTCGCAGCGGTTCTTTTGTATGCATTTCTTGCGTCGAAGGCAGGGCCTGTACAGATTTTCGCTCTATCTCTTATCTGTGGCGGCGGAATCGGCAACCTGATCGACCGCGTCCGCTACGACGGCTACGTGACGGACTTCTTAAACATGGGTATCGGACCGCTCCGAACTGGGATATTCAACTTTGCGGACGTCGCCCTGATGATCGGCATAGCGCTATTTGTATTTCAACAACGACGATCTGAGCAACCGCCTCTCGATCCTGGCCGTACCGCTTGACACTTCAGGACCGCAAACCAAATGGCAACTGAAAACCAGCAATCGACACAGGCTGCCCCTCGAGACAGTGCAATGATGCTTGGCGCGTTGGGGGTCCTCGCCTATGCCGCTTCAATGATGACGCATGAGGCGCTTGGACACGGCGGATATTGTCTCGCCCTGGGAGGCCATAACATCATGCTCACCGCCTGGGCGGAGGCGTGCAGCGTTCATCCGCCTGGAATTGAGGCGGCGGGTCCCGGTATGCAATTTGGTGCCGGTCTACTGGCGTGGTTCGTGTTGCACCGGCTGTCCCCGGGTGCTGCCAGGCTGCGCTACTTTTTCTGGCTGTACATGGTTTTCAATCTGCTCATCTCCTCCGGCTATGTCGTATTCAGCGGTGTCACTGATTTCGGGGATGCCGCCGTACTCATTGCTGGGCTGAGTCCGCACCTGATGTGGCGCGGCGTGCTAATTCTGCTTGGTGCCGTGGTCTACTTTCTGTCGATGCGGGCGACAGCGTCAGAACTTAAACCATTCGCTGGCCTTGGTGATGCGAGCAAGCGCCTTTTCCGCCTCGTCTTGATTCCGTATGTCACCGCCGGCGTTTTTGCGTGTTGCGCCGGTGCATTGAACCAAACCATGCCACACGGCGCCGCGATTGGATTGGCAGCGGCATCATCCTTCGGCGCCGGCCTAGGCATGTTGCGCCTCCCAGCTATTCAACGTCGGATGGCGTTGCGACCCCCGGCGGCCGGTGTCTATTTCAATTGGAGCATTGGTTGGGGTGTCGCGGCGGCGGTAGTCGTCGTGATCTTTCTGTTTTTTATCGGGCCTGGACTGAAGTGATAGCGTCGATCCACAGAGTTTCATCCCATCCAAATGGCCCCTGGTGACACGACTGTTGGGTCTACCCCTGTCAGTGGGATATGAGCTCACCGGTGACATTAATGTTCAGTCTGCTCGATGACCGAAAATCCCGGGGAACGAGTCCTTGACATCGCAGCGTAAGGGTATGTTTATTTGCATGTTTCTGCTGACACAATCATCAGGCAGGTGACACGAATAAACAGGCCCGACAACGAGATACGACATTTTGCGATCATGCGGGTAGTGAATACATAATTTAACATAATATACATTATGCGAAGTGTGCTAGGCTGATCCTGAGTTCGAATCGCGCCCTGGTAGTTCGGCGACATAAAACTCCGCACTGTCAGGACGTAATTCTCAGACTCTTCTTCAAACAAACATTCCGTTAGTCAGTCTAGGTTCCTAATTTCGCTGTTTATTCGACTTTTTGTGCCTGTGCGTCCAGGACACAAAACTCCGGGTTTTAGAGCGGTTAACACGGCCGCGACATAAATCTACGGTTTTGCCGACGGAGATTCGGGACGCTCGACAGGCTTGTAAAGTTGTTGCGGTCGGCACGTTCCGTAACCACCATTCATCTTTCGTTGTTGTTCCCGCGATCTAGCACCGACTTACGGCTAACGGACGCAGACGTGCCGCGTTTCGCATCCGGCGTGTGAGGCCAAGGGAGCGACGAGGCACGGCGTGTCCTCTGGCACGGTGGCGTCAGTGTATATACGTGACATGAACTCCATTCTTCATGTCCCATACTCGTTATCCATTCGTAAGGCTACGTCCGCCGCCACCGCAAACAACGACGCATATTTATACGACCTCGAAATTGTGTATGTGTCCGGCCGCTCCGCATATCGATTCCATGACGTGCGGATACCCAAAGCAATCGCCGAGGTTATTGATTCCGGTCGACTGAAATATTTTCACATGGTCGATCTAGAAATCGGCGGACCCGGTCATCTCACGCTCCCCGATAGACCCAACTACGTAATCGTTGCTGCTAAAACCCTGGCCGAGGAAAGCATTGTCTCGGTTCCGACAGAATGGATTCATGCGCGCCGAAAGGGCTTGTCTGTCGCGCTTACACTAGAGGCCGCCGCCGTATTTTATGCTTGCATGCAAATGGGCCCGATGGTCAGTGTTGCCGCGCTCGTACTAAGCGGCTTCGGGATCTTCAGATATCTTGAAGTGCAAAAATTGAATGTTAGACCCTTCGGAGTGATCGAGATTCGGGGCATGTTCGTTACTTAACTCCATTAATCGCAGCTATATTTAGGCCAGCCACGTCTGATGGCCGGAGTGCGTAAATGATTTCGGTTAACCCCGGGCCGGCGGTCTTTGCAAGATAGGTTTCCATAGCTGGAAATTGCAAGCCAACAGACTGGGTGAATTTCCTTTGTACAGATACCGGTGTCGCAGGACAGCTTGCGACATTTTTCCCGGTCCTTTCTATCCGAACAATGTACCGCCGAAGGGTCCATTCTGGAAGTCGCCATTTAGCCTGAGCAAGCCTAGCCTTACCGATGAAGTCAGGTGGGAAGACAGCTAACGGATGCGACGAGAGGCGTGAGGAACCGGCCTACGAAATGATTTCGCTGGAGCCCTTAGTTGGCCGACCTCCATTAGATTTGTCACGCGCTCCCCATGAACTCTTGAGGAGTTCTTGTAGACTGCGCACCCGCCAGTCATCTTTCAGAGATGGGTGAGAGGAAACTTGCCGCCGGACTAGCTCACTACCGGTTGACCGGCTGGCAAACGATGGCGATAGCGCCAAAACGGTCATGGCCGCGATAAAACCGGCCTGTCGGCCCGATTTTGCATGAGGGAAAATTGAGAAACTACATAAGGGAGTCGCAGATGCGGATGGCATGGATTGCGCTGGCGACGATCGTTGCGGGCGGCGCGTGGGGACAGTCACAACCACCAACCCCAACTCCAACTAAAACCAGTCACGAACCACAGCGCCAAGCCGAGAACAAAGACGATAAGGCCGACGAATTGAGCCGCCCTCCCAGTCAACAACTTCCGGTTGCTGGCACGGCGCCCCCAAGCATCTATGTAAAAACCGCCAATCAGCAACCCCACGCCGATAGTAATTCGTCGGCCGAATGGTGGTCCATCGCCGTTTCCTTGGCTCTCTTCGTCGTCGCATTTCTTCAATGGCGCACATATCGGCGTCAGGCCGAAATCATGGATTCCCAAACCAACATCGCTAGGGTTCAAAATAGAGCGAGTATTTTTTTGAAAACACTTCGGCTGGAGCCGGCTAATTGGAAAAACGGAAAGCCGGTGGCATGGAGAGTGATCGCCACACTGGAGAACAGTGGGACCACTCCACCCAGATGTCTCCGGTACATAATGTTTGGAGTTGTAATTCCATCTGAAAGCGTCCGAACTCTCAGGTTTGAGCCAATGCACGAAACCGCTAAGAGCGGTTTCGTCGGTCCCAAATCCAGCATTGATATTCATGCCGCTGACGTGCATGAAGTTGGCCCGGGCAAAAAAACTCTTGTCTGGGGATGGGTGGAATATGACGATGTGTTTGAACCATCGGATCGGCATCGAACTGAATTTTGTTTTGAATTTGGCACAGGGGCGCTTGTCGATCTGGACGATGGTGACACGACGTTGCTGCCCGAATTCTTGATGCACGAACGCCACAATGGGATGGACGGTGATTGCATGCACAAAGCACAGCGGTGTCCCACATAGCGCTAGCCCTATAAACTGCCGCAGTGCGCCATGGCTTTTACGTGACATATCTGTGGCCCGCCAAGCGGGTGCCATTCGCAGTCGCCAGTCGACCCTCCGGCGTGGCATCGGTCCGGAATTCCCATTTTCTTGGCCTATCTAACGTTGTGATGATCCTGGGTTCATCCGCTTTGATCCTCACCCGAAGCGGTCCGATTTCCGCGCAGAGCTGCAGTACAAGGGCGGCTTCAGTTTTCAGTCGCCCTACGCTCTCGGTCAGCCTCCTTCTAAATTTCTGCGAATGCTCCCGGACAATTTGTTCAGCTAGCTCCCTCAAAGTGAACACCTGATTTGGGTGTCCCCTCAGCAGTTCTAGCACGAGTTGGCCTAACGACTGGTCCACCTCTCTCTCCTCTCTCATAGATTCGAGAGGTATAGAGTCCAAATTTATATCCCGGGTAATCGACGAAGAATCAACACGCACAGGCGAACGCCCGGCGCCCGCCCCGGGCTTTGGTGCCGACGCCCTACCCGTCTATCACTTTGACAATTTGTCGGGAAGTGCCACAAGTCCTTGCGTCGCGATGCCCTTACCCTTCCTCGCTTGGGACCCCGACTACTGCGTATAGCCGGGTGCGAGGTGGGCATTGGCCACATCATAAAGAATGGGGGCATTCTTGAGCCACAGCCGATATTCGGGCTCAGAGAGCCTATGGTCGGTGGAGCAGTCCACCAGCCACTGCCGCAGGAGGTAGCTCGCAAGTGCCGCCCTCACCCGGATGCGCAAAACGCCATCGACCATATTGTAGTCAAGCGCCACGACTTCTGGGTGCGCCTCCTTGGGGTGGGCCACGAGCTGCAACTCAAGGATCCGCCCCCAATCGATATCATGCTTCTCAAGCTCATGCTCTTGAGGGGCGGTGAACTCGCCCTCGAGAACTTCGTGAACGCGGGTGAGCACAAAATCGACGAATGTCCGGCGCTTCCTATCAAAGGCGCGCACATGCCAGCGAAGCCCGTTGTTCGCAAGCGCAAAGGGGACAATCTCGCGAATGGATGCGCCGCTCGTAAAAGAGCTGTAGCTGATTTTAACTGCACGGCGCGCATGGATCGCCCGGCACAAGGGCGCCAGTACTTCAAGCTTCGGGGTGCTCAAATGCGGCGGAATCTCGCAGTTCAATAGCGCCCCAGAGGTGTAAATCTGCGTCTCGCCAAATCCCCGTGAAAGGGCGGTGAGCGCCTGCTCGACGTCGTGGGTAAAAATCGGAGTAAACCCTCCCGCGAGTCGGTAGGTCTTCGACTGCGGATCAAGTTCGATTTTCCCGCCCAGTTCGTTTCGGTAGTGGGCGATGTCCCGAGTTGCCGCGGCGCTTCCGATGTTGAATCGGGCCATCAGATCCCCGCGCTTGAGCTCCCCTAAAAACGTGCACCGAAAGTCGATGAAAACGAGCCGCTCGTTGGGGACGGGGTCTGAGCCAGGAGGGGCCTCGGGCAATTCCCCCTCCGGGCTTCCCAGGGTCTCATTCAACATAATAGCGCATCCTTTTGATGACTAGAATAGATCAAAATGATCGCATATAATGATAGCCATGATCGAACATACGCGTCCTTACGATTCCATTAAGCCAGAAAATGGCTCGAATGCACGAGTTTTTCAAGTCCTCGCCCTGTCGGGTGGGGGCTATCGGGGCCTCTATACGGCCAAGATCATCGCCGACATTGAAGCCGCGGACGGCGGCACGCCCTTCGCCCATCACTTTGACCTGATCGCCGGCACCTCCATCGGCGGAATCCTCGCCCTCGCCTTGAGCCTTGAGATCCCCGCCTCGCGCATGGTGGCGCTCTTTGCCGAGCACGGCGATGAGATCTTCTGCAAGCAACGCGGGTCCCTCTTCGGCTATGCCCGCGCGCCCTATACCGCAGACAGGCTGAAGCTCCTTCTGCAACGCGAGGACGTGTTCGGAGACCTTCGTTTGAGCGCCTGCCGGCACCCGGTCTTGGTGCCTGCTATCAACTACAGCACCGGCCAGGCAACGATGTTCAAAACATCGCACCACCCGAACTTCAAGAGAGATCACGCGACCCCGCTTGTCGATGTGGCTCTTGCCACGAGCGCCGCCCCCGGCTACCTCCCGCGCCATCTATACGATAACTGCCAGTACGTGGACGGGGGACTCTTTGCCAATGCCCCAGGAGCCTTAGCGCTGCACGAGGCCACGGTGTTTTTTCGTCAAGAGCTCGACGCGATTCGACTCCTGTCCATCGGTACGATGTCCGCCCGCTTTACCGCAGATCCCACCCGCTCCCCCGAGGGCGGGGCGATCGACTGGGGAGGCCCAAATCCCCTGCAGATGCCGCGGCGCCTCTTCAGCCTCGCCATCTCTGTCCAGGAGACCATCTCTTGCCAGATGCTGCGCCACCGGCTCACCGATGAGCGCTATTTTCACATCGACGATCCTCTGACCGAAGACAGTTCCCACGCGGTGGGCCTCGATAAAACCGATGCTGCCGCTCGTCAAGTCTTGCTGGGCACTGCCCGCGAGCGCTCGAAAATCTGCTTAGGCGATCCTCGCTTTCAATCATTTCTTCATCGTACAGCCCCGGCCCCGATCTTTCATCACGGCAACATTTAGGCACCGCCATGCTCAAACTCAATCGCCTCTTCTACTCCACCGTCGTGAGCGAGACTTTTTCCGAAAGGATCGCGCCAACCCCCGAGCACAAACGGATCTTGAACGAGGCGCGCGTCGCGATTCGCGAGCACTTGAGCCCACTCATCAGTAAGGCCACGGTGTCGGTGCTCAAGATGGAGAAGCAGGTCAGCCCGAAATTTCGCACGCAGGGCTCCTGGCGGTATGGGATCTGCTTGATTCCCGCCTGGGTCTCCCAGGAGATGGATTGGGATTACGGCGTTTATTTACCGGTGACGGTGTGGGAGGACAACGGACCGCCGCACGAAATGGCCCCGCTCTACTTTCACTTGGTCGAAGAGGCGCTGAAAACGCTTTGCGCACGTAAGGGCTGGTCACTCATCACTGGCAAAGACACCTGCATTCGCGTCAAGATCTCGAAGTGGGCGCATTTCGATATCCCGCTCTATGCGGCACCCGAAAAGGACTTTCAGCTCATCCTCGAGAAAGCCGCGCGCGCCGATGCACTCTTTAGATCGACGACCATGGACGCAGCCGCCGGTGAGCTGGAGGAGCAGGAGTGGGCCGAGCTTGACCAGGTCGTCCTTGCCACGCGCGCCGGCATCTGGGCGGCATCGGACCCGGAAGCCGTGTGCCGCTGGTTTGATCTGCGAGTGACCGAGTTCAAAGAGCAGTTCGTGCGCGTCTGCCGGTACTTGAAGGCCTGGCGAGACTTTCACTGGAGCACAGGCGGCGGCCCCTCCTCCTTGTTGCTCATGATCATTGCCGCGCAAAATTTTGAGTCCTGGCCCGGCCGCGATGATCTCGCCCTCGAGGCAGTCGCCCGAAAGTTATCAAAAGCTCTTTTGGGTCCCGTGTACGAGCCCGGGATCGATGACGGCGCAGAGAACTTCAATAAGTTGGGCGCCGATAGCGCGCGCGAGGCTTCGGTCAAGGCCGCCTCGCTTGCGGAGAATCTTGAGCGTGCGCTCGGGTCTGCCGCCGGCTCCGAAGCACCCGCCATTCAACTTCTCAGGGAGCAGTTTGGCGAGCGCATTCCAACAGAGATCCATCTGATCGACGCTGACGATGGCGGCTCGGTCCGCTCGGTTGCCGCATGCGCCGTTCGTAGCCCGGTAATCCGGGCGACCAAAGGCGGGTAGAGGCGATCATCCGGTGGAGCGTGACGCCCTAGGGGCGGTACTTCAGGAACTGACGGCGCGGGGCTTCAAGGCACGCCGCCAGGTACGCGGAGTCCGCCGGTTTGAAGGGACCTTGGATTGCCGCGGTGAGCCGGTGCGAGTCCAGTTGGGCTTCTCTAACCTTGAGTTCCTGACCTATCCCTTGATCAAGGTGCTCTCGGGTATCGACCGATCGCTTCTCACACCGCACCTATTTGCCTCGGGCGGGCTTTGCTACTTTCAGGCAGGCTCCGTGGTTCTCGATCGCTACGACCCTGCCGCAAGCATCGGGGCGTGCCTCGATCAGGCGCACCGCATTTTGGAGCTGATCAAGTTCGATCTCGAGTACCGCAGGCACGATATTCAGGACGAGTTCCTGGCGTATTGGTCTGACGGCAGTTCTTTCCGGCCGGTGATCATGGGGAGTGTCTCACCGAGCAGCAAGGCGACCGCTTATTGGCGAGCCCCGATAGGCACAAAGTCCCTGATGATCCTCGCCGACGATCCGGCAGAAGCGACCGCCTTGGCCCAAGCCCTTGGCGCCGGCGCGTCCGAACCCTTGGGGTGCCCCTGCTGGCTCTTCAAAAGCGATAGGCCACTGCTCGTGCCAGCGAGCATGCCGAAAACCGTCCACGAATTATTCACGTGGCTCAAAGAGTGGGATCCGGCATTGAGCAGAAGCGTACAGAAGCTTTTAGATTCTGACAGAAGCTACCTTGAATACGGACTCGCCACCTTCGCCGTCCACTCGCTCGCCGGCTGGCTCTGTTTTGGCTTCGAGCTCAATGGCTACATGCGAAAGAGCTTCAAACGCCGCCCTTCAGGGTATCTACAGTACCTTCACAAACGTGGCGGCGCTACAGCCGTCTTTCGCTACAGCGTCGTCGAAGCCGGTTCCGACTTCGTGCACAGCCGAAATTTGAGTTTCCCAGATCTCAAGAACAAAAATATCATCTTGGTCGGGTGCGGGGCGATCGGGTCGTACTTAGCCCCGGCACTCGTGCGTCTGGGCGCAGGTACGGGATCGGGCTCCTTGATTCTCGTCGACAATGACATCCTATGGCCGGAAAATCTTGGCCGGCATTCCTTGGGGTACTCATCGCTTTTTAAGGCCAAGTCAGCTGAATTAAGGGCGGAACTCAAGCGCCAATTTCCGATGGCAAACCTTCTCGCAAGCGAAGAGGACGTCGCGGACGTATCGAAGCTCTTCGATGCCGATCTCGTGATCGATGCCACAGGCGAGGAAGCGGTGAGTGAGATGCTAAACGCTCGCCGACTTGCCCTAGCCTCGCGTACTCCAATGCTGCATGCCTGGATCTTAGGGAATGGGGAAGCCGTGCAAATTCTTTGGGCACAGGGTGTGAAGAACGCTTGCTACCGATGCCTAAGAAAATCTGGTCCCGGAGAGATCCGGGAGGAGCGGTACCCGGTACTTAAAGGGCCGCCGAAACGAAAACAAATCGCATGTCATGCATTCACACCCTACGCGGTATCTGCAGCGATGAATTCCGCAGCTCTTGCCACGGAAGTGGTCGTTGATTGGCTGGAGCGCGGCGATCCAAGTCCCCGCTTTCGCACGCGCATCGCCGACAATGCGGACGCGCACAAGGTCAAGAATCAAGACTCGGAACGACTCTGGCATTGTCCGGCCTGCTCCCATGCTCGCTAGGCTTCCGTTGGGTTCCGGCGAATCGATGCTTCTCATCGAAGATGAGGTGCTCAACGAGTTGAATCCCTACCGCCAGACCGACCCCCAGTCCTGCGAAGGCGCCGGCGTTCTGTTGGGTTACCGACGAGCCGATCATATCCATATCGTGCAAGCAACCTTGCCGGGCGCCGATGATGTGCGAAGCCGATTCTCGTTCTGGCGACGCGATCGATCTCACCAGCATATTGCCACTCGCGAATGGCAAGCAAGCGGCGAAACCAGGGATTACGTCGGCGAGTGGCACACCCACCCCGAGACTCACCCTACCCCATCGTCGGTGGATCTGTCCGAGTGGCGCGCTCTTTGCGAAAAGCGTCAGGCGCCGCTCATCCTTTTGATCTTAGGAACCGAGGGCAACTGGCTCGGTGTCGGCAGAGGCATCCAATTGCAAGAGCTTGAGGCTCGATGAGGTACGTTTATGAATTTCAGCGAACTTAGCAGCGCGCTATCACTAGTTACGCAAACCACAAGCTGGGTTCGCCACTACCGGACCTCACGCCGGTCGGTCGCCCGCCGATTCGTACGGCTATTTGCCGCCCACGGCATACATCGCAACCAGATGCCTCGAGTCATGGAGCTCGACGCCACACTCGCCGATGTCCAAACCGACGAATCGCTTCTCAGGATTCTGACCGATGAGCTGCTCGACAAAGCCGCCCGCCTGTTCGCCATTCGCCGCGAGTGGCTCGAGAGCGCGAGCAAGCAAATTTACCCGACGCACGACTTCTACAAGCAAAGTGATCGATTCCCGGAGTTTCTCGACAGCCTCCTGGCGAACTCCTACTCGGGTGCGCTGCGAGGGATGCTGTTGGTTGCCGAAAGTCATGGGTTTGAGTCGAACGCGCTTCTAGTCTTGGAGGAGGAGATCGGGAGCCTCGGTGACAAGCCGCTCTGCCGCTACCACCTTTGCAATAATTGGAATTTTGACTATTGGAAGTCGCGCGCGCACCTCACCGCCTGCGTGGCGGTCGCCTGGGCAAGAAAGGTCTACATCTTGGGTCGGGAAGTCCCAATACGCGATATCCGAAGATACCGCGACGGCCTTTCTTTTCTTGATCACCGTGAAGACAGCGCCCTATCCTTGCTCGGACCGCCTTGGTACCCCGAAGAGATGGCCCTGAAGCCCGCCTCGTTCGTCAAAGGTCTTAAGGGTGAGGAACGCACCCAGGGGCTTAAGCTCTGGCTGGAGTTTGAATCGTTGGGACTCATGGAAACGGGGTTGCCCTACGAGTACGTCCGCTCGAGCTTTGAGAGGGCCCTGAACGGACGAGGCAATGGGATGCCTCTCAACCGTCGATGAGTTCCGCTCGGCGTTCCGCGACGCTGCGCAAGACGTACTCATGCGGCGATACCGTTGCCACGCCTGGCAGATCGATTTTGCTACTGTAGAAACCTTCTGAGGAGTCGAATCAGATCAGCGGTATAGTGCTCGGTCACCGGCTACCGTGCACTTGATAGTGTGCAGTACCACACTTCGCCACATAGCCGTGGATTTCAAATCTGGCCGATTGGCGCTCGCGGCTAACTCGCGGGCACATTGCGTCATGCCTCCCATCACGCCGCGTGGCGACCTGCAACGCATCCATTACGTCTGCGTTACCAGACCATCACGACTCCGCGGGTGCCCTCCGCTACCCTTCGAGGGTCCGAGAATGTTTGATTATTTGCGGCTCGCCACGCGGCACGGCCGCTCGCGTGCTTCTGGAGGTTAGAGCGTGACTATCCAGTCCCGAAACGGCTGGTGCATCGTGACTGCCGATGATCGTGGTCCGGAATGGACGCCTATCGCACGATTCGATAATCAGGGGCCGTTGCCCGTGCAGTGCTGGCCGCGCGAATCGTCGACCATCGTCACGATACTGCCAGCCTGGTGCTACGTGGTTGCTTCAAAGCGTTCGGCCGATTCTGCCAAAGCCCACAAATAGGAGGGCCGTTATGCACAGCTACATCGCAGTGATCTTCAAGGACACCTGGAAACCCTACAGGGGCATGTACGCGCTCTGGCAACTGGACGCCGCCGGCGACATCACCGTTCATGGAACCACGGTGGTCCATCTTGACGCTTGTGGTGATTTCCAAGTCGATACCATGGAGACGCAACCCGCCATGGCTACCGCCGTGGGTGTGGGCATCGACGCGTTTCTGGGTGCTTTGGCCGGACCTGGCGCGGCCGGCGGCGCAGCGATCGGCGCTGCCGGGGTTGGTGCCGTTAGCATCGGCGCGGATCTCATGCGTGCAGATGCTCGCAGTCAAGCAACCAGTGAGACAGCCTTCGTTCTCAACCCCGGCGAATCTGCGGTCATCGCCGATGTGTCCGAAGACTCGGCTTTGGCGATCGATTCACGCATGCGCGAGCTAGGCGGAATTGTCCGCCGTCGCGCCTGGAGCACGCTACCGATATGAGTACATTCCGCTTGGTTATCGGCTGTGACAGGTGAAGAAACAATCGAATCGATGTATCTGCGGCGAGGATGTCGGCAAGGATTCGAGCGCCCTCTTGGGGCGGGCGAGATGTCTCAGTCAGTCGTGAAATAACCGACCCGGCCTTACTCCTCGGCCGCGCGTCCTGATGCACCACTGGATGGTCCAAACAATCCTTGGTGAAGGGTCCTCTCGTGCAGCGCTATGAGAGCTCACCGTGTGTTACAGCACCCCATGATGTCATTCCAAGGTGTAACACAGGCACGGGGTGCAAGTTTGACCGAGAATTCATCCGATGAGGATCAACGAACCTTAAAACAAATTATGGATCCGCGAGACCCCCTGGTCTCGATATCCGCGTTATTTGTGAACAATCCTTGGATGTTTGCACTCCTCTTCGTATTCTTAGTAGCAATGATGGTGTTTCTACCCATGATTGACTTCGATTCCCGTTGAAATATTGACACGTCCGCACGCGCATCTGCCTCACGCTTGCGACACATGCCTCCGTGTACCTATCACTCGGCACTGTGCTCTAGCTCAAACTCCTCCATCATTCGCAGCATTTCCTGTCTCCGGTGTGCATCTTCGTAAGGCACCCTTGTGAAGTCCGCAAAACTGCGTTGCGTACATCTTATATCCGGAAGGAAGGGGCCGTTCGCCGTCTGCCGGGCCCTCAACTAGCGCTTTCCGCGCTCCAAATCGTTGATTTCCGGAGAAACACGGTCGGGCTCAGGCGACTGTTTAGCCTTTGGAACAATGATTCCCAACTATCCCGGCTAATCAATACGCTTGCCGCGGACCAAGATCTCCCCGTCGATTCAAACTGCCATGCGGCGCGGTTTCCAAGAGGTGCACTGTAATGTTGACGCGAACCAATCAGGGGCGAACGCTGGCCGTGGCAACGCTCGCTATTCTCGCGACCGGCTGTGCCGTGGGACCGAACTTCGAGCGCCCGCAGGTGCCCGCGGCCGAACGTTACGTGCCGCGCAGCGTTCAATCGGGCGACGCGCCGAGTATCACATACGGTGCCGCGATTGCGGCCGATTGGTATACCCTGTTCCGCTCCGATGCACTCAACGCCCTGGTGCACGAGGCGCTGACCAATAATCCAGACCTCGATGCCGCGCGTCACGGACTGGTGGCCGCCCAAGCAGATCTGCGGGCCGTGGCGGGAGGAGCGCTGCCGCAGGTGGACGCCAACGCAGGAGCGACTCGATCGCGCTACAACGGCAGCTTGCTCCTGGAGCCCGCGAACGCACTGACCGCCGTCGGCAACACCTATTCCATGGGTGCGACTCTGAGCTATCCGCTCGATCTGTTCGGCGGTATTCGCCGCGGAATCGAATCGCAAGCGGCCGTGACCGACAATGTGCGGCATCAAGCCCTCAACACGTACATCACCCTCGTCAATCAAGTCGTCGTCACCGCCTTCGACTACGCGCGGGTGGATGCACAAATTCGCGTGACGCAAGCACTCATCGGCGATTTGCGCGACCAGCTGGAACTCACCGCTCGGCTCGAGGAGGCCGGCAAGATCGCCCACAGCGACACCCTGCTCGCGCAGACGCAGTCGGAGAGTACCGCCGCAACCCTCCCCGGCCTGCAACGCCAGCGCGCCGCCTTCAGCAACGCACTGGCGCGGCTGACGGGCAAGACACCGGCCGAGTTTGCGGCGCCCTCCGTCACGCTGGAAGATTTCAGCCTTCCCCCGTCGTTACCCGTCTCGCTGCCGTCGATCTTGGTACGGCAGCGGCCGGATGTCCTGGCCGCAGAGGATCAGTTGCATCAGGCAAGCGCCGAAGTCGGCGTGGCGACGGCCGCACGCCTCCCGGCGTTGACGCTCTCCGGGCAGTTTTCTCAGCAGGCCAACAAGCTGGGCGATCTGTCCGGCTCAGCGGCGAATGTGTGGTCGTTCGGCCTCGATCTCGCAGCGCCGATTCTTCATGGTGGAACCTTGAGCGCACGTCAAAAAGCGGCCGAGGCTCGCTATGCACAGGCGGCGGCCCTGTATCGCAGCACCGTGACCGGTGCGTTCGTCGAAGTCGGCGATTCGCTGCAAGCATTGGAGATGGATTCAGCCAGTTTCGCTGCCTATCGGCGTGCGCTTGATTCGGCGCGGGCCAGCCGCGAGCTTGCCGCTGCGCAATTCAGAGCGGGCACCGTAACTCAGCTGCAAACCCTGATCGTCGAGCAGCAATACCAAACGGCCGCACTCGCCGAAGTGCAGGCCAGAGCGCAGCGCTTTGCGGACGCCGCCTCGCTGATACACGCGCTCGGCGGCGGTTGGTGGAACGCACCCCAAGATCCGGCGCAGCTTGCCGCCGCCAACACTAGATCTTCTATCGCAATCCCCCAGGCGTCAGCCATGTCAGAGGAGCATTCCCATGAGTGAACAAGAGTCCAACCAAACGACCACAGCCACAACTGCCGCGGTCGCCGGTGAGGTAGCGAAACGACCTTTCCGTCATTGGTCCTTGGTGTTGCTGTTGGGCGCGGGCGCGCTGGCAGGCGTCGGCTACGCCGTCGACTACTGGTTCGAAGGCCGTTACCACGTCGCAACCGACGATGCGTACGTGAACGGCAACCTGGTGCGCTTGGCGCCGCAGGTCAGCGGCACCGTGGTGTCGATCAACACCGATGAGACCCAATTCGTCGAGCATGGTCAGCTGCTCGTGCAACTCGATTCGCGCGATGCCGAGATTGCGCTCGCCCGCGCCAACGCCACCCTCGCCGAAACCGTGCGTGAAGTGGCACAGTTGTTCGACAATGCGCATCGCGATCAGGCCACCGTGGAAGCGCAGCAGTCACTGCTGGGCAAATCGACGCAGGATCTGACCCGTGACCGGTCTCTTGCACCGGTGCACGGCGTTTCCCTTGAGACGCTGGAACACGACAGCCAGGCTGTACGCAACAACCAAGCCACGCTCGCTCAGGCACAGGCTACGCTCGCGGCCACGCGTGCCGCAATCACGGGCACCACGCCCGAAACTCATCCGCGAGTGCTCGAGGTCGAGTCGAATCTGCGCGCGGCGTGGCTTGCTTACACACGTACCCGCGTGCTCGCGCCCATCTCGGGCTATGTCGTACGACGCGCCGTGCAATTGGGACAGCAAGTCGCACCCGGGAACGAGATGCTGGCGATCGTACCAGTCGACTCTGTCTGGATCGACGCGAATTTCAAGGAGACGCAGCTCGCCGACTTGCGCATCGGGCAGCCCGTCACCGTGCACGCCGACATGTACGGCTCACAGGGTGAATATCACGGCAAAGTGCTGGGAGTCACCGCCGGCACCGGCAGCGCGTTGTCCGTGCTGCCCGCACAAAATGCTTCCGGGAACTGGATCAAGATCGTGCAACGCTTACCCGTGCGCGTGGGACTCGATCCGCGAGAACTCGCAGCCCATCCTCTGCTGCTCGGTGTGTCCACCCGCATCGACATCGATACCCGCAATCGCCAGGGTGCCACTTTATCGAAACAGCCGGCGTGGCAACCAACGATGACTACCGATGCCTACGCCACCCAAGATGCGGGTGTTGAGTCGAGCATTGCAGCCATCGTCAGCGGGAACCTACCGCCTGCGCGCCAAAGCCTCGCACACGACCACAGTCACAATTTCTCGCAGACACGTTCGGGTGCGGCATTGGCGGCCAATCGGAGCGCCCAATGACTGATGCCGCGGCAATGTCCCGCGCTCCAGCTGCGGTCAGCCATTGGTTCATTGCACCCCTGGTTGCGATGGCGGCCTTCATGGAAGTCATGGATATTTCCGTCGCCAACGTCGCCTTGCCGCACATTGCGGGTGCGCTCGGGGCAAGTCAGGACGAATCGACCTGGGTGCTGACCAGCTATCTGGCCACCAACGCCATCTCGATGCCGATCTCCGGGTGGCTCTCGAATCGGTTCGGTCGCAAGCGCTTCTTTCTGGCGTGCATCGCCGGCTTCACGGTCAGCTCGCTGCTGTGCGGTCTCGCGCCCAACCTGGTCTCCCTCATGGTGCTGCGAGCCTTGCAAGGGGCCGCGGGAGGCGGCCTGCAACCGATGGGCCAGGCGATATTGGCGGACTCTTTTCCACCGGAAAAGCGCGGCATGGCGACCGCGCTGTATGGCATTGCAGCCGTGGTCGCGCCGATCGTCGGACCCGTGCTCGGCGGCTGGATCACCGACAGTTACGACTGGCGCTGGATATTTCTGATCAATGTACCCATCGGCATCGTGTTGTTATCGCTCATCAGTTCGTTGCTACCGGAGTCGGGTGCAGATCGGGCGCACGCTGAGGGCGGCGGCCGAGTCGACGGCTGGGGATTCGCGTTCATCGCGTTGGCTTTGGGATGCTTGCAGATCGTACTCGACCGCGGCCAGGAAGATGACTGGTTTGCCTCCGGATCTATCGCGGTGCTCACGGTCATTGCGGCCCTGTCCTTGGTGCTGCTCGTGCGGCACGAATTGCGCCGTGAAAACCCAATGATCGACCTGCGGATGTTTGCCAGCCGGGAGTTCGCCGTGGCTTTCGGCATGATGGCGATGCTGGGGTTCAGCATGAACGCCAGTACCTTCATTCTACCAGCCTATGCGCAGAGCCTGATGGGCTACAGCGCCATGGATGCCGGCCTCGTCATCGGACCCGCTGGATTGGCACTGGTGGTGATCATGCCCATCGTCGGCAAGCTCGTTAACAAGGTCGACCTGCGTGTGCTGATTGCCATCGGTCTCGTCAGCAGCGGTCTTGCGACATGGTGGATGACCAACTTTTATCTGGGCATCTCCTTTAAGGTGATGATGCTGGCGCGCGTTGCGCAAATGGCGGGTGTCGCCTTTCTGTTCATTCCGATCAACACCATCGTATTCCGGAGCGTACCGCCCACCAAGACGAACAACGCGTCTGCGCTCGTCAATTTGGCGCGCAATTTCGGCGGCAGCATTGGGCTCACGGTGACTTCGGTCCTGCTCACCCGGCGCGGGCAATTCCACCAAAGCCGCATCGTGGAGCATCTGCAGTCGATGAACCCCGCGTATCCGGACTTCGCCACTCAATTGGGTGGATTGGCGGGCCGCGCTGCTGGAGCCCCTTCCACGTTGGCAACCCTGTATCAGAGCGCGATGGAGCAGGCATCGCTACTCAGCTATCTCGACACCTTCAAAGTGTTGGCTTGGGTATTTCTCGCTTCGCTGCCGCTGATCCTCTTGGTAAAGCGCGGCAAGGGCGGTGCGGCCGTCATGGCGCACTAGCTGCGGCGCGTTGGCGTAGCGGATTATTTTAGCTGTGATCTTCGTGTGGAGCGCAGCGACCTGCCGCGCCCTGTTGCTGGGTGGGATCACGGAGATCTTCGAGGATCGGCGCGGTACCCCGCTGCCTTGATGATGACTCCTCGCAAATGGCTCCCTTACCTTGATTTGCAGACCGGACTTTGAACGTCCACAGTCTCCATATCAATACCGAGCGGGTACGGCATCTCTCAGCACCTACAACAGGTTCAGACTCACAGGCATTCTATAGCGACTTTGGAACACTAAACCACACGTGAATCTCACCGATTTCACAGACTGTGGGCTGGCGCGCAGCTCTGGAGATTCGCCCTTTGACCGACAGACGGTCATTCCCTCTGCCGATGGACCAACACCTAGCCATTCTCGGCAGTCTGCATCCACTCGCGGCAAATTGCCTCGCCCAAGGCTATGACCACGGGCCCGATGAACACCCCGAGGAGGCCGAAGGTCTGCACTCCGCCGATGGTGCCCAGCAGGGCTCCCAGAAAGTTGAGCCGTGCCTCTTTAGCCATCAGCATGGGGCGAACGAATTTGTCACTCATGAACAAGACGAGGATCCCGACGACCCCGATCACCACGGCCGCGGTTGCCGCATCGTGATTCACCAGGCCGACACAAACCGCAGCTACGGCCAAATAGCCGATAAAAGGCAACATTGCCAAAACGCCCGTGACTGCCCCCCAAGCAGCCGCGGACGGTACGTCTACCAGAGCATAGGCGAGTCCCAAAGATAGGCCGTCGATCAATCCGACCAGCACCATACTGTTCAGAGTGGCGCGCAACGCCGCGACCCCTATGCCTACATATCTGATTCCGGGCTGACCGAAACGCTCACGAATTCGGCGCGCAAGCAGTGCTGCAAGCAATTCGCCATGACGAAGGAGGAAAAACAGAATGACGACGGTAACCGCCGCG
>Ga0210387_10001157_pt1 | contig 19752 bp, 12 predicted proteins | sample IncBWC7OmetaG_FD_160108 | JGI IMG/M metagenome (GOLD analysis project Ga0210387, IMG submission 160108) | Forest soil microbial communities from Barre Woods Harvard Forest LTER site, Petersham, Massachusetts, United States - Inc-BW-C-7-O ...
GCTCTTTTTTGGGCCGATTGCCCTATTTGCAATCTTTGCCACCTGGTTAGTCACGGTGATGGGTAGATATCTCCAGCGCGGATCTTCGGCAGTGCAGGAAAAGAATCTGGCGCTGGCGACGCTGGTGGGTGGCGCCGTGGGTGCCTCCGAAGAGGTTCAAGCGATGCGAGCGGAGGGGATATTTGGGAAGAAGCATGACCAACTGCTCGCGGAAGCTCTTCAGTCGCGGATCCGTCAAAGTCTCACTCTGGAACGATTGAACGTCCTTAACTCGGCGCCGGGAGAGATCGTTTTGGCGTGCCTGATCGGTCTGGCCGTTTTCCTGGTGCTTTCCGGACGAGAAGGCAATCCCGGAAGTTTGATTGCCATTGCGCTGATCACGCCGCAATTCATGAGCACGATTCAATCTTTCTCCGGTTTGACGATCAACGCGCGGATGACCTGGCCGAGCGTCGCGTTGGTCAATTCCATCCTCAATAGTCCGTCGGAGGTTGTTGAATCTCCCGAGGCAAAGTCGTTCGACCAGGTGAGCAGCAGGCTCGAGGCGCAGAACATTGTGTTTAGTTATCAGCCCGGCCGTCCAATCAATGTGCTGGACGATGTCTCCTTTGAGATCCCACCGTGCAAGGTAACGGGGCTGGTTGCGCGGCCCGGGCAAGGTAAGACGACTTTTTTCCGATTGGCGCTGCGCTTTTACGATCCGCAAGCAGGCCAAATTCTGATCGGAGGCATCCCGATCAAGGATTTCGCATTATCGAGTTTGCGTCGGCATATCGTGTTGATGTCGCAATTTCCCGCCTTTTTTCATGACTCCGTACGAGAGAACTTTTTGGTGGCGAAACCGGATGCCACGGACCAGGAAATTCAACAGTTGTGTGAGCACACCTCGCTCTGGTCTGTTCTGTTAAACTCCTACGGCGAAAGCCCGTTAGACCAACCGTTTGACGCCGGCAGCCGGATGTCCGGTGGCCAGAAAAAGTTGTTTACCTTAACCAGGTGCCTGCTGCGCGATCCGACGTTTCTGTTCCTTGATGAGCCGACCACCGGGATGGGCCCTCTTGAAAAATATCCGTTGATCGATGTCATGCGGAAAGCGTGCTTTGGCAAGACGGTCGTATTGGTGGATCACGACATCGTTTGGCAGTCGCGCTTTTGTGATCACTTCCTGGTTTTGCACCAGGGAAAGATCATCCAGCATGGATCCGCGGAGGAATTGCGTTCGCAGCCCGGGCTCTTCCGCGAGCTCTATCTGGAAGCTTCTCAGTCCTCCCATCCATCCGAAGTCGTATAGCCTATGCTCTCGCTCGCCGCGCTCCTATTAGTTTGCCGGCTTCGGCAACAATCCTTCGCTCCATTACTTCATAAGTTTATTAGTCCACTACTGTTCCCGGTTTTCTTAGCGGTCTCGGCCGCCGTGGGCAGCCTGCAGGCGGCCGAGGAAATGCAGTCGCGCGGCCGAGTTTGCCTTTCGGTGGTCGAGCCGGGCCCGCCGGCAAAAGAGTTGCCGCTCAGGACGACGTCCGTGGCAAGACCGGGCGAAAAGGTGAATGTCTATCTTGATGCAAGTATGAAGTGCATCGCGCTGGTGGTTGCCTTAACGCCGGATGGCAAGCTTGCTAACGGGTGGCGACCGCAGTTTGCCGAAGTGCCGGAGGATTTTGAGGAGGTCCAGTTGCCGAGGGCGCCGGTTACCTGGGAATGGACGGCTCAGGCGGTGCCTTTGGAAATCTATGTCTTGTTCATGCAACCGGATTCGACGGACGCCGAAAAGGCGAAAAGGCTGATCTCCGCGATGCAATCGCTCAAACTCGAGGACCGCATTCTCGAGATGCAAACGAACAAGCTGCGGGAACTGATCGGCCGGATCGCCAGCGAGAAACAGAAATCGAATCAGACGCTTTTTAAGGATCCGGAAGTGGGTGGAGTTTTCCGTGGCAACGAATTTCCCTGGCGGCAATTCGCCCAAAGCGTCACCTTCAGCGATGACCGACCCGGAGTGCTGATACTCGCGAGCGAAGGTGGTGGAAAGGCGGTTCCAGTCGGCCAGTGAATTCTCGCAAGGCGGCGTCTACGAGTTTGCCTCGAGAGGAGGTCTGTTTGAGTTCGCCTTGGCCGCTGCTCCTGGTGATCTGTGGTGTGGCTGTGGTCTGGCTGATCGTTTTCGGGACACCCTTTGAATCTCTGGAGATGGAGTGGTACGGCCAGATATTAAAGTGGCGCAATGAGCACGGTCTGGCACCACCTGCCGACCCAAATATCGTTCATCTTGATATCACCGGATCCGATCTGGCCAAATTGCCGACCCTTGAACTCGAATATCAGAGCGCGGCTGAGATCATCCGCAGGGCCAGCGATTTGGGGGCCAGGGTCATCGGGTTCGATGTCGTGTTCGCGCGCGGCGATGAAACAATGTCGAAGCCGATCCTCGACGAGATTGGCCGGGCCGCAAAGCAGAATCGCATCGTAGTGCTTGCCGAGGCAGTGGTTCCCACTGCATCGGATGGGAACGTGGAGCGTATCCGCTCTTTTCCGTTTCGCGACGAACTCCAACCGGCTGGTCTGATCAATGTGAAACCCGATCCGGATGGAACTTTTCGCCGCTATGCTTATGCCTATCCCTCGAGCGCCGGCGGATATGAACCCTCGTTCGCCTTGGCCTGCTACCTGGCCTGGCGCGATTTGAAGTGGAATGACGTGATAAGTTCTCCGGGGCCGGGAACGCTGAAGTGGAACGAACTCGCGGCCGACTTCACCTCGACGGAGCCGCGCGAACTAAACATCGAACCGGGCTTGTTGAATTTCCGGAGCCCATGGATCGCTTCACCGCCGCTCGGCTTCCGGCACTACACAATTTCGCAGCTGGATGAGCTGTGCCAGCAAAGCGGAGGGGGCCAGAGCCGTCCGCTTGATAATGCTATTTTGCTTGTCTCCGAAGTCGCGCCGGGTGTTGGCGATGTGGGAATCACGCCTCTGGGAGCGAGCCAGCCGCGTGTCCTTCTGCATTCGACGGCTCTCAACGATCTGATTCAGCGTAACTGGCTTCGCAGGAGTCCGAGCTGGTTTGACGCTCTGGCGGTCGTCTCGATCCTTTCGCTCGGGATTATCGGGCGATTGTGCCGGCGCACGGTTCCGCTTTTGCTCCTTTGGATCGTTGGCCTTGTGCTGGCGGGTGTTGGTAGCGCCCTTGTCTTCTTCAAGACTGGTTGGGTGCTTGGCACGCCCACCGCCGGCGTGATCTGGACGGTCGCGATTTTCGCCGAACTTGGACGACGTCAGAGTTATGAATTCACCCAGCGGGTGAAGCTGCGGGCCACGATGAGCCTTTACTTTTCTCCGCATGTCATGGAGCACGTGCTCAAGAATCCGGGATCGATGAAGCCGCAGGAGGCCGAACTGACCGTCCTGCTGACCGATCTGCGAAATTCCACGCCGATCGCTGAGAGCTTGGGACCGTCCGGCACGTTCGATCTCCTCAACCAGGTTTTCGAAGCGCAGACCAAAGCAATCCTGCATGAAGACGGAAGTATGGAGCACTTTCTGGGAGATCAATTCCTTAGCTATTGGGGAGCGCCCGATCCGCAACCCGACGCGGCGGATCGCGCTTTACGAGCAGCGCTGGCAGTGATCTGGGGAATGGAAAGTCTGCGTCCGGGAATCGATCTCCGGGTCAAACCGCTTTTCGGCTACGGCGTTGCTTTGCACAGCGGCGTGGCCTTGTTAGGCAATAAAGGGTCCGCCCAGCGGCTCGACTACGGGATCGTGGGCGATCTCATCAATTCCGCTGCGCGGGTCGAATCCCTCACGAAACATTATGGCGTTCTGCTCCTGATCACTCGCGAAACTTACTCGAGGCTTTCTCATCCGCCGATGACGCGCGTCGTAGACAAAGTGATGGTCTTGGGCAAAAGCATCCCACTCGAGCTGCTCGAAGTCCGACATCCCTTCAGCCATGCGAAGTTTGAAGAGATCGTCACTCGGTATAACGCCGCCTTTGAGCAATATAGTCAAGGCGCCTTTGCGGAGGCGCAGAAGAACTTTGCTGCTCTGGGGGTAGAGGAAAATGATCACCCAAGCCGACTGATGGCCGAACGCTGCAGAGAATTGTCCAGCGAACCGCCAAAGGACTGGCAGGGAGTATACGGATTGAAAACGAAATAGGCCGCAGGGCGCCGTTTGTCATCCCGTTTGTCGCCGGGTGGCGCCGCGTGAGCGGAAATTTCCGGGATTTGCTATGCATAGACATGAGGTGAGAAGAGGTAGAAGCTCGTCGATCAGGAGAGGGACGATCGCGTTCGTGGCGATGTTGCCTGGTCTAATTTCTGAGCTTCGCAGCGAACAACCGCCGGTGGCTGAAAAGCCGGCGCAGATCCAGTTGCAGACCCAATTTGAGCAGGCGGACGTTGCCCGGGCCGGGGTCGCCGAGAAAACAAAGGAACGCGCCGACGCGGCAAAGAAAGCGATGCGGCTTGCGTCGGAGATCGGATGGGTTGCCTTCGATGCCGGAAAGTACGAAGAAGCTGCGACCTGGTTCGAGAAGACCGCCGAACTCAAAGTGGAGAGCCACGTCAACGCACGCGCTTACTGGGAAGAATATCAGCGTACGGTGGTCGCAAAAACTGAAGCAGGTCTCGCCGAACGGATCGAAGAATTTCAAACCCAGCTGGCTGCCGCGGAGGAATCAAAAAAGGAAGCGCTTAGGACCTCCATCGACGCATTGGAGAAGATCCGTCATACGATGAGTTACTCGGCACTTACCATGCTGGAAAGCATCGCCCGGGAAAACGACGCCGCCGCGGATCTAGTCGCCTACGGAGAACAAGAGCTAAGCCTCCGGCAGGCCGAGCTGGCCTATCTGCAAACGTCTGGTGCCGCGCAGCGGGAGATCGACCTGAAGAACGTTCAGATTGCCACCGCGATGGAACGGATCGCCGGGGTGCAGGCCGACCTGGCCTCTTTCGATGCGGCGGAAGAAACCTACCTTGCAGCCCTGGCCATCCGAACTGCCCTTCCAGAGGAGATGGCGGAGCGGAAATTAGAAGATTCCTTGAGCGCACTTGGCAGGCTGTATCTCCATTATCTCGGTGATCTCGTCAAAGCTCGCGATTACTTTGAGCAGGCGCTCGCCAGCATGCAAGTCAGTGCCCCAACGCGCGAAAAAGCGCTGTCCAATGATCCGTGGACTGCGGCGCAGAAAGAAGGGATGACACCTGAACAACTCGTCGGCCACCAGCAGAGTCTCGCGCAAAACCGCGATATGACCATCGCCACCGACGTCATTTCACAATGCACCGTGCTGGCCAATCTGGGCGCGGTCGCGCAGGAATCAGGCGATTTCAAAACGGCTCTTTCCTTTTACCAGCGCGATCTCGAACTGGTGGCAACGCTTCCGCCTGGGGGCTATTTGAACATCTTCGACCTCGTCCGCGCGCAAATCCGAGCCCGTACACTGAGCGACATGGCCTATCTGCACGCGGACAGCGGAGAAGTGGAACTGGCAATGAAGGAACTGAACGAAACGATTGCCATCAAGCGCCGCATTGGTCGGGATGAAAGCACCGCGCAGTCGCTCCAGCAGGCGGCAAGCTTAGCTTATGACACCGGCGATAACGAAAGTGCCCGGCACGATGTCGAGCAGGCGCGCCAGATCTTTGCCGCTGCTCACCAATTGCAAAATGTGGTTTCGGCGACGGACTTTCTGGCGATCCTCGCGCGAGACGCGGGCCAACTCGACGCGGCGGCCGACTACGCTCAGGAGGCTTTGCTCCTCGCGCGCAAGACCGGCAATAACGCGGCGGTCGCCAGTTCCGCGCGGACCCTTGCCTCCATTCGCCTGAAGCAAAACAAATTGCCGGAAGCAAAGGTGTTGATCGACGAAGCAACTGGCGCCGATGCATTGACCGGCTCCGTGGTCGATAAGATCGCCACGCTTGGCATCACCGGAGAACTGCTCGAGGCCGAAGGATACAACGAGAAGGCGCTGAAAGCGTACAGGGAAGCCGTAAAATTGCTGGAATCGGTTCGAGCGACAGCTGCTTCAGAGACCGCGTTTGCCGATGTGAAGCGAAACTATCGTGCCTATGAGCGGCTCGTACGCATCCTGATTAAGCTGAACCGTCCCGACGAGGCCTTCGATTATTTGAATCGTGCCAAATCAAAAAACCTCCACGATTCGTTGCTTCTTTCGAGCGTGAAAAGCGGGGATAAATCGATCCAGGCATTGCTCGATCGTGCCAACGGGTTGGAGAACAAGCTCCAGGCGGCGACGAGAGGCCTTCGAAATGAGCAAACCAAGCCGGAAGCGGAGCGCGACAAGTCGAAAGTTGAAAGTCTTCAGTCCGTCGTAGCTACCGCGCAAGGGGAGTATCTGAGCGTTGTCGAGCAGATCAAAGAATCCAATCCGAATTGGGAAAAGTTCATGACGGAAAACCCGACCACGCTCATGGGGGCACAACGGAGTATCCCGCCGGGGGTGCTGTTCGTCCAGTATGCGCCCGTCGGTAACCAGCTCTATATTTTCCTGGTCAGCAACAGCAGTCTAAAAGTCCTTCTGGCACCAACTAAACCGGAAGATCTCTGGAAAAAGATCAGAACCGTCCGCAGGCAGATCATCACAGGGGAAACGGAAGGAGTTCTGATGGCCAATTTGAGTGCACTTTATGAAATGTTGATCACGCCGATCGAGGCCGAACTGGTTCCGGTGAAGGTGATTGCCTTCATCCCGAACCAGCTCCTCTATTATTTGCCGCTGCAGGCGCTGGCCAAAAAGGGGACCAACGGTGAAATGCGTTACTTGATCGAAGACAAGCAGATTGTCTATCTCACGGCAGCCGATGTAATGAACGTCGTGCAGCGTCCGGATGAAGAAAAGTCTCACCAGGGGATGCTGGCTTTCGGCAATCCCACTGGCGCCGAATTGCCTTCGGCCGAAATCGAGGTCGAGACGATCGCCAAATTTTTTCCCGAAACCGAGGTCCTGTTAGGGGTTCAGGCGACGAAGGAGGCGCTCAGTTCCGGGCCGCGACTAAATAATCGGGTCGTTCATTTTGCGACTCACGGGGTCCTGAATGCCGCTACACCCGGCAAAAGCTACATCCTGCTTGCTTCCGGAGAAACGCCCGGACAGGAACGCCTGACGATGGCAGAAGTCTATTTTCTACCGTTCAAGAAGGTGGATCTCGTTACGCTCTCCGCCTGCGAAACAGCGCTCGGGGACAAAGATCCCAACGGGGGCGAGATCACGGGTTTGGCTGAAGCTTTTTCCAAAGCCGGCGCCAATGCCGTGCTCGCCAGCCTATGGAGTGTCGGCGACGAGAGCACCAAGGAATTCATGGTGCAATTTTACCGGCAACTCGCCGCAGGCCAGTCAAAAGCCGCCTCCCTGCAAAGCGCGGAGATCGCCTTGATGAAGAATCCGAAATTCAGCCATCCTCTTTACTGGGCGCCCTTTGTCTTGATGGGCGACTGGCGGTAATCATCGTCCCAAGAGTACGGCGGTCCAACCGCTTGCACGATCGGCAAATGGCGGTTAACTTGCGACAGATGCCAATAAAGAAACGAAACCATCTCACCGAAGCTCTCCTGGTTCACACCCATGCCGTAATCAAGGACGGCCTGAAGGCCGGCGCCTACGATCATCTGCGCGGTGAACTGGATATTAGCGACCAAAGGCTAGCCGATAGCCTATCCATCCCGATTCGCACGCTGCAGCGGCGGCTTGAACGAGGACGCTTCACGCCTGATGAATCCGACCGAATTGCCCGGCTCTCGCGTATCTATCAGCGCGCGAGAGAAGTATTTGAGTCTGCCGATTCGGCCCGTGAGTGGATGAAAACGCCGAACCCCAGCGTTGGGTTTGCCGTCCCACTCGAACTCTGTTCGACCGATCCAGGTTGTGTCGAGGTAGAGCGCCTACTCTACCGGATTGAGTACGGCGTGTTTTAAGGCTGGCCATCTCTCGTTCGGTCATAGGATGGAGAAAGCTTACGCCTGGCGCCTGGCAAAGTACAAATACCGGGAGAGCGCCTTAGACGGGGTAGGAAGCGCTCTCGCCGGCGGCCGCTGGAATAGTGTCGGCACGCCAGTTGTCTATTGTGCTACGACGCTGGCTCTTGCCGTGCTTGAGGTGCGGGTTCACATCCCGCTGGCGAACTTTCAGCCACGCGCCCGCTACGCGGGTCTGGAGATCTTGATCGACTCTGCCTGTATCGAAGCTGTCACGAAACTTCCCAGCGGTTGGCGGATCACTCCGGCGGCGAGCACCGAAAGCACCGCCGCTCGCAGATTCGGTGACCAATGGGTGACCGAAAAACGCTCCGTTGCGTTACGCTTACCGAGTGCGGTGATCCCGAGCGAATTTATTTATCTCCTAAACCCGGCTCACCTGGATTTCAGCCGCGCGATCCAATTAGGGCAGGAAGTGGACGTGTTTCTTGATCCGAGATTATGGCGTTAATTTCGAGAAAGTGGGCGCCGCAAAAACTTTAGGGCTTTGCCTATGGCCCAAGGGGCTACATGGCCCCCTGGGCCACCCCCCTGGGCCACAGACCCCCTGGCATCGCGCTTGATCTTAATCCATCCCACGCTTGTCCATCACGAAGAAAGGATGAGTTGACGCTCGCCACGAGCAGGAGAATCAATTAGTACCTGAAGAAAGGAAAATCATGACGTACGCCTACGATTTGGAAAACGGCCAACGGCTCATCGTGCAAAATGACGGCGGCGACACCATTGTCGCCTTGAGCAGCGATGACGAGGGACAACAGCAAAGTCAGAGCACAGGCTTTAGTACCGGCAAATGGTCGAAGGCGCCGGAGCTTTTTCGCAGTCGAGGAAACCTGGTCCTCCGTTTTGAGAGCAAAGACGGCGCGAAATATATCCGGGTTCGCGGTAGCCAAATCCAGTCGATGCACAGCGAGCCAGATTTAGAAAATGCGGAAAAGTTGAAGCTTAAAAAGTCGGATGAGAGCGTCGCCATGAAGCCGATGGAACCCATGAAGCCGATGAAACCCATGGAGCCGATGCAGCCGCTTAAACCAATGGGGAACATGCGGCCGATGGAAATGCGGATGGGCGGAATGCACATGAGTATGGGAGCATCCGAAAAAGAGGCGGCAAAGCGGTTCTGCACACAGTGCGGCAAGCCCGTGCAAAATGACGATCGCTTTTGCGCAAGCTGTGGTCATGCGCTTTCGGGGGAGAAGTGATTTCAGGACTGGAGGGTTAAATCAGCGAAGAGGTCAAAAGGCATTCGAATCCTGTGCGTATTTCGAGAGTGCTGGTTTTTGTGGATGAATCCAACGTCGTCGGCTCCGTGCGGGCCCTGAATCGGAAACTAGACTGGCTAAAGCTCCGCGATTACCTCGTGAGCGCCGATCGGGGCCGGGAGTTGATTGAGATGGTCATCTACGCCGGTTTACCTCCTCCCATTCCTGAGTGGCAAATTGAACGGGACAAGAAGAACAAGTTCCTGCATTGGCTGCGCTCCAATGGATTTCTGGTGATGGTCAAAGATGGCTCGCCGGGGGATGGCAAGCATTACAAGGCAAACGTCGACGTTTTGATGGCGATCGATGCCGTGGAACTTTCCGTAGAGATGCGTCCCGAAGTCGTCGTGTTGGTGACAGGCGATGCTGATTTTGCCCACCTGGCTTTGCAGCTACGACGGCGTGGGATTCGGGTGGAAGTGGCTGCGACCGCGCAAACGCTGGGCACTGGATTGAAGGGCGCAGCTAACGAGGTAATCGACCTGGTGGCGCTGTTTGAAACCTTTGAGCCAATGAAACCCGGCGACTAAATCAACGACTGACAAACCTAAAGATCATGCCCACTTCAAACCACCCGGATCGTGCTAAGATCCTCCAAGATCCTCGGTACAATCGAGGAACGGCCTTCACCTTGGCCGAACGAGACGCCTTGGGAATCGCCGGTCTCTATCCAGAAGCGGTTGACACCCTCAACCTACAAGTTGCTCGTGCCCACACGCAGTTGGCGGCTCTCTCAGAGGACCTGCAAAAGTACCTTTTTCTCTCCGATCTACAGAACAGAAACTTGACCCTGTATTACGCGCTTTTGATGTCCGATCCCGCGACATTCATGCCTTTGGTTTATACTCCAACGGTCGGAGAAGCTTGCCAAAAGTTCGACCAGATCTTCCGCGGACCCAAGGGTCTTTACCTCCCCATCACGATCAAGGGACACATCAAGGACCGTCTATTGCATTGGGCGGAAAAGGACGTCCGGTTCATTGTCGTGACCGATGGCGAGCGGATTCTTGGCTTGGGCGATCTGGGAGTCGGCGGCATGGGCATTCCGATCGGTAAGCTTTCTCTGTACACCGCGTGCGCCGGTGTTCCCCCGCAGTACACGCTGCCAATCACCCTTGATGTCGGAACGAATAACCAGACACTGCTGGAAGATCCGCTCTACCTTGGGCTGCGCCAGCATCGGGTGCGCGGAGCGGAATACGACGACTTTATCGATGAGTTCGTCAGGGCAGTGCAGGAGATCTATCCTAGCTGCTGCATTCAGTGGGAAGATTTTGCGAACTTCAATGCGGTGGCCATTCTAGAGCGTTACCGGGACAAGCTTTGCACCTTTAACGACGATATCCAGGGGACGGCGGGAATCGCCTTGGCGGGAATCTACGGTGGCCTCCGCATTTCCAAACAAAAACTAGTCGACCAACGTTTCCTCTTTCTTGGAGCCGGATCGGCGGCTACCGGCATTGCAGAATTAATCAGCCAAGCCATGACACTCGAGGGATTGCCCATCAAAGAGGCCCGGCAACGCAGCTGGCTCTTCGACGTTAAAGGTCTGGTCGTCACATCCCGCACCGATCTGCAGGAGTTCCAAATGCCATTTTCGCACGATCATCCGGCCATCTCTGCTTTTGTCGAGGCGATCGAAACAATCAAGCCGACGTGCATCATCGGAGTGAGCACCGTGCCCAAGCTGTTCAACCAGCAGGTGATTGAGGCGATGTCTCGCGTCAACGAGCGTCCGATCATTTTTCCCTATTCGAATCCGACCTCTCGCTCCGAATGCAGCGCCGAAGAAGCTTACCGATGGTCGAATGGCAAGGCGATTTTTGCCAGCGGCAGCCCTTACAGTCCGGTGCATTTCGGCGGCAGAACATTCGTTCCGGGACAAGGGAACAACGTCTACATCTTCCCCGCGCTTGGCATGGCGATACTGGCAACTCAGGCTAAGCGAGTGACGGAAGCCATGTTCATTGTTGCTGCCAAGGCTGTCGCCGAGCAAGTCACCCCAGAGCAGTTAGACACTGGATTAATCTATCCTCATCAAAGCCAGATCTTCGAGGCGTCCATCCACGTGGCCGTGAAAGTTGCCGAGCGAATCTTTGAAGACAATCTCGCGGGAGTTTCTCGTCCAGCGGATCTCGAAAAGCATATTCGGGACTGGGCTTACCAACCGGAATATCCGCCGTACGAGTAGGGGCCGAGGCAACGAACGCTCTCGGACGGCGAGCGTCGTTGCTCAACATGACGTTACTCATCATTTCCCACGCTCCGTGTAGTCTTCTCGATGACCGCTACGGGGCGGTGGCAACGTAGGGTTTGACCATTTTCGCTGGATCAACCACGCGATCGAATTCAGCCTCCGTCACGAAACCAAGTTGCAGCGCGGCAGCCTTCAGCGTGAGATCGTGGTCCATCGCATAGTGCGCGATCTTCGACGCCTTGTCGTAGCCAATGACTGGGGCGAGCGCCGTCACGAGCATCAAGGAGCGATCCACGTACTCCTTAATCTTCTTTAAATTCGGCTTGGTGCCCTCGACCAGGAACTTGCGGAAGTTCGTACATCCATCTGACAAGATGGTGATGGAGTGGGCGATGTTAAAAATTATCAGCGGCTTGTAAACGTTCATTTCGAGATAACCGCCGGCGCCGCCGAAACCCACCGCCACGTCATTGGCCATCACCTGGACGGCAATCATGGTCAGTGCCTCGGCTTGCGTCGGGTTCACCTTGCCTGGCATAATTGAGGAACCCGGCTCGTTCTCGGGGATGATTAGCTCGGCGAATCCGGCTCGCGGGCCGCAAGACATGAGCCGGATATCGTTGCCGATCTTGTAGAGCGACACGGCTAGCGTGCGCAAGGTGCCGGACAGTTGGACCAGAGCGTCGTGGGCACCCTGCACCGTAAACTTGTTGGGCGCACTGGCGAAGGGCAAATCCGTGAGTTTGGCGATCTCGGCCGCAGCCTCCTCGGCAAAACCGGGCGCCGAGTTGATGCCGGTGCCTACCGCGGTGCCGCCCAGTGCGAGCTGATAGACACCCTCCAGCGCAGCTTCGATCCGGTGCAGATTGTCCTCGAGCATGCCTGCATACCCGGACCATTCCTGCCCGAGCGTGAGTGGCGTAGCGTCCTGCATATGGGTGCGGCCAATCTTGATAATGTCTTTCCACTCCTCAACTTTTGCCGCGATCCCATCGTGCAATGCCTTCACCGCTGGAATCAGGCGCTGCTTCACATTGACCGCCGCCGCAATGTACATCGCGGAGGGAAAAGAATCGTTGGACGACTGCGCCATATTGACATGGTCGTTCGGGTGAACCGGCTTCTTGCTCGCGAGCTCGGTTCCGGCGAGTTGGCAGCAGCGGTTGGAGATCACCTCGTTGACGTTCATATTGAACTGAGTGCCGCTCCCGGTCATCCACACATGCAGCGGGAACATGTCGTGATGTTGGCCGGCGAGTATCTCGTCACAGACCTCCACGATCAGTTGGTGAGGCTGATCGCCAAGCCGTTTGCTGGAATGGTTCGCGTTGGCGGCCGCTTTTTTCAGAATGGCATACGCGGTAATCATCTCACGTGGGATCAGGTCCTTGCCGATGCTGAAATGCTCAAGCGAGCGTTGGGTCTGGGCACCCCAAAGTTTGTCGGAGGGAACCTTGACCTCGCCAAGGCTGTCAGTTTCAGTTCGATATTCAGGCATAATGGTGACCAGAGTTAATCTTTGGAGCAGGCCACGGGAATGATCGCCTTGCCTCCCGTGAGCCGAGCTATAACCCAATTAACCCAATTAAGTGGATGAGGAAATAAAGAAAGGCGCATCCTTTACGAAGCCTAGCGAGAACGCCTTGGGTCAAAACAATACGATTGGATGTCCCGGCGTTGAAACGCGGGGCTGGAGTTTGGACATTTCAGGTTTAGCGCGGTGCACCGGCTCCGCGGCGTGTTTCTCACCGCTATTTGTGCCGACGAGACTCAGATTGGTGCTTCGTTTTGCGAAGCCATCAGAATTGCACGGGAGCAGAAGTCGATTTCGCTGATGAAACGCGCGCAAGCCACTTTGGAAGAATACCGTCGCCAAAAAGAGTGCGCGTTGGTAGGGCGTGGGTTCCGACTACCTCTTTGTTGACGCCAGAAGGGAAATTCCGATCACGAATAGATGTGAAAAGGCGTATTCAAAATGTACGGTCGCGGAGCATCCGGGTGCATCGCGAAATTTGGATCGGAGAATGAATATTGGCGATCGGGAAACCTTGTGATAAACGGTTTTCGATCGTCTTCGATAGCTTGGCGGTGGGTGTTGGGCTGGTATGATCTGCGGCGCCTCCGCCGCAAGGGAATCATCTGTCGCGTCAGCGGGAGCCTGTTACGTCACTCCCTACGGCTGGAAGCCGGTAAGACTCTACGCACGCTTGGAGGCCAGGGTCTTTCGACCGGCCCTGACCGTTATGAACCCATTGCCAATCGCACCGTCCGGCCCACTGAACGACGCACTGCATCATCGAATCCAGGGCTTCAGTTTGGCGGCGGGATTTGCTCCCGCGCGCTGTCTCTCACAGATAGAGCCTTTCTGACTGCCGACAACAACTCGGCGCCTCGAAAAGGCTTAAGCAGCGTCGGAACGGCTTGGAGCCAAGGGTGTAAGATAAATTCCTCCTGCGGCAAAACTGCGGTTGCCATGATGATTGGCATGTCCATGTGGGCGGCATGCAGCTTCTTGACCATTTCAATGCCCGTGACCTTCGGCATGGAGTTATCGGTGATTAGCAAGTCATAGCGTTTGGCCAGAAGCGCCTCCCAGCCGGCCGCCCCGTCTTCGGCGGCATCCACTTGATAGCCGAAGCGAATCAGCATTTGCGTGGTGAGTTGTCGGACAGAAATATCGTCATCCACCACGAGGATGCGATGGACGCAGCCGTTTGGCATTAAAGGCCGATCTCCCAAGACTTGCGAGTCTTCCGGCGCGCGTAGGAACGGACCCTTCTGCGCTGGATTCGCCACCAAATCCAGCGCTTGCTCGACTCGCGGCAAATAGATCTTGAACGTGGTGCCTTTGCCTAACTCACTGTGAACGTCGATGTGGCCGCCGAATTGTTGGACGATTGTCCGGGAGGTCACCAGCCCTAAGCCGGTGCCCAACGGCTTCGTGGTGAAAAATGCCTCAAACAAGTGAGCTTTGACTTCCTCGGTCATGCCAGTTCCTGTGTCACTGACACGCAGCATCACGTAGTCGCCGGGATTGATGCCCGAGTGTTTGTGTGTGTAGGTTTTATCGAGTGTGACGGCGTTTGCTTCAATGGAGAGCTTCCCGCCGTTGGGCATGGCATCCCGAGCATTGAGGGCTAGATTCAGCAGCACTTGCCCAATGTGGCCGGCATCGGCCTTGACGTGGCCGCTTTGTCCGCGAACAACCGCAATCTCGATTTTTTGATCAATGAGCCGCCGCAGCAATATTTCCAGGTCTTTCACCGCATCATTCGGGTCGATGACCTTAAGTTGTACCAGTTGTTTGCGGCTAAATACGAGGAGCTGCCGGGTCAACCCGGCGGCACGATTTGAGGCGAGCCGAATTTCCTCGGCATATTTTCGCACCCGCCCGTCCGGGCTAATATCGGTGATCAACTCGCTGTAACCGATAATAACTGCGAGGATATTATTGAAGTCATGGGCCACCCCGCTTGAGAGTTGGCTGATCACCTCCATTTTTTGCGCTTCAATAATCTGCGCTTCAAGGTGCCGGCGTTCCGCTCGTTCCTCGACTTCCCGCATGGCACGGCGCACCGCCGGACCGAGACGGGAGAGATCTTTCTTGGGAACCCAGTCGGTGGCGCCGCTCTTGAACGAATTGATGGCCAGATCCTCGCCCAATGACCCGGAAATGAGGATCAGAGGGATGACCGACCATCTGGCGCGCACGATTTCCGCTGCCGACAACCCATCAAAGGCTGGCAGGGCGAAATCCGAGAGGATTAAATCGATGCCGCCGCGTTCGAGTGCCGAAACGAACGAGTCGCGTGTCCGAACGTAGGTAATGGCACAGGCAATGCCCTCGGTTTCCAGGGTTGCTTGAACGAGCGCGGCATCGTTTGCGTCATCCTCCAAATGCAGGATGTGGAGCGGGGATTTCAATTTATTATGAATTATATGGTGGAAGCTGTTACCACAATATTCATTTAAATTATAGTTGTCCAACCGAAATTATTCATTCTCTCCGCCCAGACCGACGTCGATCGCCTGCTACCTGGAGCGGCCTGAGAACATCAATCGCCAAAAACATCCGAATTTCCGGAACACATTCGCTGAGAATAACCGGGCACTCGGAACCACCTTACGTAAAAATGGCAGAGCTGTTCCCTTCGATCCCTGCTACCTCGGCGGCGGGGATACCAGCTACCTCGAAGTGACTGGAGGGGTCACGAAGCCTCCAATCACCCTTTCTGCACAACGGTTCGGTCCCGCCGCAGCGCCATCGGCCTATCACATTTTTTGCTCCAGTACGTCGCCACCATGGCGGTCAGCCCGACCAGAAGTTCGGCTTCCTCCCGTTTCGGCTGCTGGTCTTCCTTGAGATGGTGAGCTTCAATCGAAGCAGAACCCCACACGTTGGAGAGGGCTTCATGAAGCGGGCGCGGGAGGAGGTCTGGATGTTTCTTCAGGATTTCGCCTAAAGTGGCTCTGGGATCGCCGGTAATCGCGCGGGCCAGGCATTCGAGAGAACCCATGGTGTGATAAATAGCCCCGCGTAAATCCGGCTCCGGTCGCCAGGAAAGCGCCTCCAGCGCTTCATGGATTTCCTTGCTGGCGGTCGGACGGCCGGCTTCTTCAAGCGTGGCCTGGGCCGTTTTGACGGCCTCTTCAAACCCGTCTGCTCCGCGCATGACGATCTCGCCCTTCACGAGTTGCCATCCAATCCCGTCAGTTCAATTTCGTCCATCGAGTGCTTCATGGTAGGAAGCATCTTCGGAGAACGAGCTTTTTGGATCAAGAGACCGACCAGCCCGACAGCCATATAAGCTACAAAGATCCAGACCAGCAGATTGCTAGGGAAGGGGGGCGGAGGAAATAAAGCGCTGCCGGGTATCCCGATCGTGCCCAAGAGCGGAAGGAGCATAAAACCGCAACCCAGGACGGCAAAGATCACGTCGGTCATACGCAACTTTCCTAGAGCGCGGAGATACATCGGTGCCGCAATCGAAACTAGAATATAGACTAGCAGAAAACCGAAACTGCAGAGGGTGCCAAAGTAGCCTTGAGCGTCAAAAGTATTGATCCCGGAAAAGTAGACGGATGCGGGAAGGATAAACGTAATCAAGGCAGACAGAGCAACGGCGATATGGGGCGTTTTATTGGTCTGATGCGCTTCACCGAGTGCGTCATGGAACAGCCCGTGGCGCGCCATCGAGAAGATGATCCTGGCGGTCGCATTGATGCACGCGAGGGTGCAGGAAAAAAAGCTCAGAAGGGCGCCGAGATTGATCAGGGTCCCCAGAAAACCCAGCCCGGTCCGTGGCGCCAGAAAGGCGAGCGGTGCCTCGCTTTTGCCCAGATCAACTCCGGAATCTTTAAAACCGAGGATGATCACGTAAGCCATGAAGAGAAAAAAACCACCCGAGATCGCCGTGCTCTGAAGGATTGACCGTGGAATCGTTCGCAGAGGGTCTTTGGCCTCAGCCCCGAGGGAGGTGGAACTCTCAAAACCGGAAAAAGCGAAAACAACGAGGACGATCCCGGTGATCACACCCCCCGGGGTTGAACCCTGAAGCGTGACTTGCGAGATGTCGATGGCGAAACCCTTGTGCACCCAGATCGCCACGCCTAAGACCAGGATGAAAACGATCGACACACCTTCGAAGATCAGCATCATCTTGGCTGAAAGTTTAATGTCCTGATAAGCCACGCCGAAAGAGACAACGACGCAGAGTGCGAACAACGCCACCATCGGGAGATGAATCCCCAACTGTGCGAGAAGCATATCGGCAAAAATTCCGAACCCGCAGAGCGTGGACATCCCAGTGACCATATAGCCCAGCAACAAGCCCCATCCGCTGAGAACCCCTGCGATCGGTCCGAGCCCTTTCACAATGTAGGTATAAAGAGAACCCGGGGAGGCAGAGCGCCGGGCAAACTGGTTGATGTTAAAGCAGACAAAGAGCAATCCCACCGTGGCGAGGAGAAAGCTGAGCCAGGTTCCATTACCGGCGCTGACAAAGATCAATCCCAGAATGGCGGCCGGAGCGGTGGACGGGGCGATAACGGAAATCGACTGAGCGATGACTTCCGGGTACGAGAGATAGTCTTTCTTGAGCTGCTGGGGAATTTTCGGTGGTTGCGCGGCAGTGGCCATGTAATTAAAAAAGTTTCCGAATTGATTGAATAGCGAGCTTCGACCGCAGGGCCCATCTCGTTCGGAATTCTGCGGTAAAGAAAAAGACTACTCATATACGACTAAAGCAGTAGAGTTATCGTGTTTGAGAAACATGTCAACTCCATCATTTGAAATGAAGCAAAGATTTGCAGTTAAACTGGTTAGACGATGGGATTCACCCATTTCGGTGGGCCGCTGGGCTCTCACTTCAGCCTGAGGCAACGCCCAGTGGACCTCGCCCGTCCGAGTCCCATATCAGCGATCCTTGTGGCCTTAGTTGTAGGGCCGGGAGCCTAAGCTTGGAGGGGCAATCCGGGCCGGCTTTGAAGCTATCACGGCGGCGGATTCATTCATTCAGGGCAACCGGCATTACGAACTATCTGGAAAACGGAGGAACTCAAGTTCTTTGAGATAGTACGGCCGTAATCAGTCATTTCGCGAATCGGATCTCGGGATGGAATCCACTTCCGGCGTTTGGCGGCGGGATTCATATTCGGGGAGTTGGCTGATTTTGAAAGATGCAACGCCCGAAAGCGAATGAAATTGTGAAATTGTTCGAATCGATCACCCGCTCGCGGCGGGCCGTGGCAGGGTGGTAAACACTACGAGATTGGCGCTCTCAAGTGGGCCGACCTTGCTCCGGAACTCAACCCGCTGCTTAAGCGACCGGCGCGAACCTTCGCTGTTCACCATTGGCTGGCTCAACAAGGCTGGCCAAGAAGGACATTGTGGGCCAAAAGAAGGGATCAATCCAATTTTGCTGGCCATGATTAGGAGGGTCGTGTTGCAACTTTGTCTTTAGTTTCAAGTTGCTACGCAACATCGAGAGGCCCGAGCGGTAGAATTTTGCGGCTCAAATCCGCAAATTCGCGCTTGTAGACGAGGTCCCGTTCGCCGCTTATTGTCGGCTACTTCGTTCCCATGTCCGACAACCCAATTCACGTTGCCAAGATTGCTCGAGAGATCAAACTCCAACCGAGCCAGGTTCGTGCGGTTCGCGCGCTCCTCGCGGATGATGCCACGGTGCCGTTCATTGCTCGCTACCGAAAAGAGGCTACCGGTTCGCTTGATGAAGTTCAGATTACTGCGATTCGAGATCGTCTAGAGCAACTCGAAGAACTCGATCAACGACGGGAAGCGATCATAAAGAGCTTGGGGGAACGTAGCCTTTTGACCGAGGAACTCGGAAAAAAGCTGGCTGCTGCAGAAACGATGACGGTGCTGGAAGATATCTACCTTCCGCTCCGTCCAAAGAGACGCACCCGGGCCACAATCGCAAGGGCAAAGGGTCTGGAACCACTTGCAGATTTTCTTTTCCAAAATCAAACGAATGCTGCAGCCGATCCGTTCACGGAAGCTCATCGTTTTCTTGTCGAATCCGAAGAGAAGGAAAAGGCTGTGTCGAGCGTTGAAGATGCGATAGCCGGTGCTCGGGACATTCTCGCCGAGCGGATGAATGATGATGAGTGCGTCAGGAAGAGAATGCGGGATTTGTTTCACGCAAAGGGAATAATCAAATCCAACGTGCTTGCCGGGAAAGAGGAAGATGGCGCCAAATTTAAGGATTACTTTGATTGGAACGAACCCGCCGCCAAAGCGCCGTCCCATCGTATTCTCGCTGTTCGGCGAGGTGAATCGGAAGGATTTCTTTCAGTTCGGATTCAGCCACCGGAAGAAGAAGCGCTGAGCATTGTCGAGTCGCTGTTTGTTTGCGGGAACTCACCGTGTGCTGCTCAGGTGAAGGTGGCCACGCACGATTGTTATAGACGCCTTCTTGGGGCATCAATGGAAACCGAGGCGCGGATCGTTCTCAAGAAACGGGCAGATGAAGAAGCGATTCAGGTTTTTAGCGAGAACGTTCGCGAACTGCTCATGGCTGCACCACTGGGCCGGAAGAAGGTTTTAGCCATCGATCCTGGTTTCCGAACGGGTTGCAAAGTCGTATGCCTCGATCCCCAGGGCCAACTTCTCCACCACGACGTCGTTTACCCGGAGCAAGGGGCTCGAAACGCGGATGAGGCTGCGACCAAGATTCGGGGCTATTGTGAGCGTTTTGGGATCGAGGCTATCGCGATCGGTAACGGTACCGGCGGGCGGGAAACGGAAATGTTTGTTCGCGGTCTGGGTCTAGC
>Ga0210387_10001159_pt1 | contig 19751 bp, 30 predicted proteins | sample IncBWC7OmetaG_FD_160108 | JGI IMG/M metagenome (GOLD analysis project Ga0210387, IMG submission 160108) | Forest soil microbial communities from Barre Woods Harvard Forest LTER site, Petersham, Massachusetts, United States - Inc-BW-C-7-O ...
ACTGGCCGAGCGGAACTAGGACCCTTCGGGAGTTCGGCCCAGTGCGTGATGAGCCCAAGCGGCCAGCGTCCGGGAACGGATAGCCAGCTACATTCTCGGTGCCTGATGCCCACTCTGACCCATCTATTCTTGCTGAGCGTTAGTACGGCATGATCCGTCTCTGGCAGATGGCCAGCGGCAGAAATCCAATTGATCGTCTCGTCGTTCATTGCGGATTCCTCAGATCAACTGGAGGCTCCGGCGCAAGGTACACATACGGCAGGATTTGCACGTAGGGCTTCCCCCACACATCAACCATGTGCCGCAGGTTATTCGGGAAAGACGTGCTGAAGTTTTCTCGGATCACGATGCAGTTTTCGCCATCGACCCACACCTGTCCGACCATCTGCTCTTTTGTCAGGAATGTCACTTTTTGTTTACCTCCAATTGCCTCTCGATGCGATCGACTCGCTCCGGAAGTTTGCGCCAATAATCTATATCGCTCGACAGGCTCCCAAATAGCCACCAGAGTGCGAGTGATGATAGGGCAAGTCCAAGCATGAATTCAGCACACCCACCAGGATCAGCCTTTCCTTCGAGCGCTTCAACTCGTGATCGCAGCCTTCTGAAATCGCTTTCGTCGATGTCGCTCATAGACACGATCCTGTTAAAGACTCATCCATCCCATCGACCGGACGCTCCGGCCGTTCTCTCGGCCAAGTAAGCCACATCAAAACAATTGCGATCAGCACAGGCACGGTCCCGATCCAGATTTGCCTCCACGAGAACGGGTCGTTTTCGGGCGGCCTCCAGGCGACTTCCCTGAGCCAGTGACCATCTACGAAGTATTTTCCGTACCACTTGTCTGGTATCCACCGGTGGTGTTGCAGGAATGGGAACATCTCTTCGATCCGCTCGACTGTTTCGAGCGTGCCGAACATATAGGCGTGCTGCATGCACACGAAGGCTACCCCGGCGATCAGCCATGCTGAGGTCCAGAGTTTCTTCCAGATTGGGACCTGGGCGTTCTCTTGCATGTACCAGATGCGGACGAAGACGATGCAGCACAACGCCACGATGAACATTACGCCGGGGATCATGGTCCAGCGCGAGAATACGCCTGGGTGGGGCGGATTGGTTGGTGGATCGATCCAGTAGAACACGTTTTACTTCCCTGTGCCTTGGCCGCCTTCGCAATCAGCGATCACTTCGTCGAGCGTGGCCCGGAGTTTTTTAAGGTCGTCGACAGTTAAGTCGAGGCTGGCCATTCCGACGTCCTGGTCGACCTGCTCGTCGCACACGTTCAAGTAGATGTGGCGAACTACTGATTTGCGCTTCTCGATCTCGAAATCGAACTCGCCGCCACCGGCGACTTGCGTGACATATTTAGACATCTGGGCTTTCCTAAAACGGCATCCCAATCTTCTCGTACCGGACCATCAGCTCTGACCTCACATGCACGAGCTGGGCCGCGTCGAGTGCGTGCTGTCTGATTCGTTCGTCTAGCAGGTTGCAGCACTCCGCCAGCGCGTCTTGCTCGGTCTCGTGAAGATCGTCGAGGTCTAGATAGAGCCGGACGCTACCAATGCCGATGAGGAATCTTTGGTCATCGCCGACTTGGCGAATCTCACATTCTCGCGCTCGTTCCCCGTTTGCATCCGCGATCCACACCTTGTCGCCCTGTTTCCACTCGCTCATTTCTTCCTCATGTTGCTGAATGGCTCGCTCGAAACGATCTTCGCCCGGCCGATGACGGCCTGTTGACAGCAGTAGCCTCCGCGCTCAAAGTCTCGGCAGATTGCCGGCCGGTGTTCATAGTGCGAGCACTTCCCATCCTTGTCCAAGAACCCGCACGGGATCAGGTCGGCGTCGCCCATCGCCACGTGCATGTCCCGTCTGTCGATTGCTGCCATCAGGTCAGGATACAGGGCCGTGTAGGCGTCGGGTTGCTGCTCACGCATCTCTAGCAGCTCGTCCTGTGTATAGGGTGGTCCGGCGATGTGCTCGCAGCATGCGCAGCAATGGTCGCAGGTGATGATCGGGAGGATGATCACTTTGTGATCGCGGCCAATTGCGCGGCGAGCCACTTGCATTGAAATTCCACATAAGCCTGATTGCGATAACGAACGTCCGCCGATCTTTGCCGCAGGTCTGGCGGCAAACTCACGTCAAAACCGGGTGCGTAGTCGTATCCATGATGGCAATCAAAACCGAGCCACCAGACGCGATCTTCGGCTGTCGTTTCGTGGCAAATTCGCCCTTCATTGCAGAAATCTGAGTAAGTTAGGCCGCCATGAACTTCGACGGCCGGTTTGGTGTACTTCTGCTCAAAGTATGGGTGCCCGGGACGGACGCCGACATAGCCGCACCACATGCCCCAGCGATCGTTCCGCACGATCAGGCACGGTAGGCCAGTATCTTGATCTGTCCATTGCTTGCGGTCGCACTCGTCGTCCCAGGGGCCACGATCCCACTTGGATTTATCTACCTCGCCGGACCACTCCCTCGTTGGAACTAATACGTTCATTTAAAACCCTCGTTTTGATACAATCCCAGAACCTCTAACCCGAAAGGTCCCCAATCATGGACTCAAGCGTCAATCCTCAAGTCTCCGAGCACCAGGGCAAGTACAAAGGCGTCTCCAAGAAGTCGCCCGACGTGCATGTGAATTGCTGCTCTCCCAAAAACGATGACCACCAGAACGTCTCACCGAAGACGATGGCGGCTGCCAATGCGGCTAAGGCTGGCGGGGCCTCGGTTCCGTTGCCGGGCCAGGGTGACATGAAGCTGCACTGTCCGGACTAGGGTCCGCGTCGTCCCAAACAGCTTTCGACACCAGACCGGCGATAAATTTGCGCTTGTTTAGTGGCGTTTTAAGCCCTGCCGCTTTCCACTTCGGCGATTCTGCGTCGAGCCATGCTAGGGCGTCTACGATCAGCTTTCGGGCTCGCTCCCCGTGCTCTTTGACGAGGCTTTCGATTAGGGACTGTCGAGTGGTCACTAAATCTCGTTCCTGTAGTTGGCCCGCTCGTTGCGCGTCTCTATCGACATCTGACCTAACGCCACGAGATTGTCGTCCTCTTGTTGACATCGCAGGCGGTACAGGCCGACAAGCTCTTTGATTCGGTCGTGGATGGTCCATAGGTGCAATCCGGCAAAAAACACGGCCAGCCCAGTTCCGCACACGAAGAACGCGATAGCCACTCCCGTAGAATCGCTCATCAGATTAGGCCACACCTTTCTTGCGTGCTGCACTGCCCGGACTAGGGCCTTTATTTCTTCTGCTTTTCCCGTGCCGTATCCCACACTGTGGGGTGCGGCATTTTTAGTTGATCTTCGATCTTTTCTAGGCGGCGATCAAAGTTGTGGTTTTGGAAAATCCAAGCGAAGAACAAAATCCACATAGCGATTTGCCCAATAACCAGCAGGCATCCTGTGTCAAACTTATCGCTTTCCAGCTTGCTGAGTCGGCCTTCAGTGCTTTTGTCCCAGTTGGTGCTCATGTCCCACATTGTACCCACAGCCTAATCTGGTTACAATAGCCGCACCCTTGAACCGTGGCTGTCTGTTGAAAGTCCAGAGAGCTACGGGAGTCGTGACTTGTTGTCGCGCGGCTCTTTTCTTTTGGGATGATCCGGCCATGCCTGCCAAAAAGGTTGCTGAACACAATAAGGCGACGGAGATGATTCGGGCCGGTGCCGGATCAACGGAGATTAGTGCTGCCACTGGACTCTGTAAAAGCACGGTCTGCGCAATTGCGAAGAAGCTCGGCGTCCGACTTCCGAGACCGGGCTGCAAGCGACCAGTGAGTGTCCATCACCTTGTGTGTAATTTTTGCCTGAATGAATTTGAAAGGCGAACTGCGGAGGTTGTCTTCCAAAGAAAGGCCGACGACCTAGTTTTCGTCTGTGAAAATCGCCCATATAAAAACCACAAAGATGCAGTGTCCTTGGGCTCATTAAGGTCCATAAGTGGACCCGCAGAGAAATGGCAGAATCTCTCGGAGTTTCCAAAACAGCTCTCGACCAGATGGTTAGAAGTCATGGACTTTCCAAGAAAAATCAAAGTGCCAAAAAGCTATTGAGGGGCCGCATAAATAGACGATGCGATCGGCTCTACCGGTTAGGGTATTCGGATACTCAGATTGCACAAAGGATCGGTGCGACCAGATGGGCTGTTGCATGGTGGAGAACCTCTCGCAACTTCCCGTTGAGAGGATTCACTAAGCAATCGCTGCGACTTAGGTCCGAGTCTTCGCAGAAAAGATTCAAAAAATCAGCCGAGACCACTCGCAGGGCGTCCATTGCCAGGAAGTCCTTGGACCCTGAAGTGAAGAGTGGTGACGACCCGGTCATGGCCGCAGCCCTGGCGGCATGCAGCAATCTGTCCAATTGGATTGATGGCAGCGACTTCGTTTCGATTGCCTGGGAAGCGGCGAGCGATGAATATGGACGGGGCATCAGGGACATCGGCCGACTAATTGTTGCTGCCGAGCGTGCGATTGCTAGGTTCGAGTCGTCCGTGACGTCGTATGGCCCTTCGATTGACGCCATGCGAGAGGGTTCTGGATTCGAGGTCCCGGATGTGTCCATTGGAGAAGAAATCGAAGTGGACGACGTTGCCTGACGATTTCGTTTGTGATTACAATGTGCTGCTATGAAGAACCCCATGACGAGCCTCGCAGCCGAGAGTTTTCTTGCCGAGTCTCAGCGCGAGTCGCAGCATGTAGCCCTGGTCGGCATCCACTTCGACTTGTTGGCCAAAATGCTTGGATTCCCAGAGGGCACCGTGATCGAGTCCGTGCGATCAGTCCCGGACCAGCAGCATGCCATCGAGATTCGCCTGACGCACCCCGATCTGCCGCTTGTGCATGAGTCGCAGGTCATCATCCGGGTCAACCCGACATACACCCGGCAGGTGGTCGACGGTAAGACTCGCTGGGATTTCGTGAACTGGGGACAGCGGGGGGCTCTGTGACCGAAGGTGCCATTTGTGTAATTAGGCCCGGCAGTAACTGTCGGTTCAGGGTGTCCGGAAGCGAGAAGGTCGACGGAATTATTACGGCCGTCAGTGTCCGTGAAGGCGGGGCCGTGTCCTACGAGGTCGTTTGGTGGAACGGACGTGACAGGCAAGAAGCACTGGGTCACCGAAAGCGAAGTTGAAGAGGTTGGCGCTCCGCTGGCCCTTAGGATAGGCTTTGCTTCATGACCGAAGGTCGTCACGATCAGGTTGCCGTGCATATCGACAGCAATAAAATGAACCTTGAAATCAGGGATGGGGTGATCTTCGCAAAGTCGGAAAAGACAGACTCGTTGATTCGTATCGAGTGGTTAAATGGCGACTTGTTTATCATGCTTGCCAGCCGAGATAACGATGGCACCATGCGAATCGAATCGACCAGCGGACTGGACCTAAAGCTGGAAGAGCTTCGCAGACATCTCGCTAGAGAGATGGAGCTGCGAAATAATTTCGCAAACGCACATAAATTCTTATCCTGAATCACTTACCGAACACCGCGTTGGAGGTTTCCTTGGTCTCGAAGCATACGGTTGGCATTGGTCTCGCAATCTGCACCCCGATCCCCCATGTCCCAGGACCACTGGGGCCTCGACTTGCGATGATCACGACGGAGTGGCACCGGGCTCGTCAGGGCCTGATCATGCCCACCAACTTCATCCAGGCGAACATCCAGTGCGACGGCATGGAGGTGGGCGATGCGCGGAACGTCGCGGTCGAGACGGCGTTCAATGCCAAGCCGAGACCGGCTTTTCTAATGTACGTCGACTACGACGTAATTCCCACGTTTGACGCGGTCACAAAACTCCTGTATCGCGCCCAACACTTCGACGATTATGACATCTTCGCGGGGGTCTATTGCTCAAAGACGAGCGTGCCTGAGCCCTTGATCTATAAGGGGGACGGAAAGGGCTGCTTCTGGGACTGGGCAGTTGGCGACCTGTTGCTCGATGGGATCACTGGCTGTCACATGGGAATGACTTTGATCCGAATGTCACTATTCGATCGGATGGAATGGGACGACCAGAACCCGCTGTTCCACACTACCGACGATACAGAGATGCGGGAAGATGGTATCGCGCTGCGGCGCGGCACGGAAGATTTGTATTTTTGCAGGCGCGCAATCAAGGAAGCGAACGCCAAGATTCTCGTCGACACGAGCGTGCTGTGCGGCCACATCGATCACGGCAGCGGCCTGATCTACGGTCTCCCGGCAGATTCCAAGCCGGTGAAGCGTGCCCAATGGATGCCGGCGGCGACCAACAAGGAATACCAGAAGAGCAAGAAGGCGCTCGACCTAGGGGCTGGTGAGCACAAGCGTAGCTGGGACGGATACAAGACCTACTCCACCGATATCCGCCCAGGCATCGGTGTCGATTACGTGATGGACACCCGCCTGCTCAACTTTCCAGACAATCACTTTGATTTGGTCGCGTCGAGTCACCACCTTGAGCATTTGGGGCGCTGGGATCAAGAGAAGGTTTGGGATCAGATTTTCAAGGTCTGCAAGCCGGGCGGCAAGATCGAGCACGTCATGCCCAACATCGAGTGGGCCGCTGCGATGATCGAGGACAGCCGCGAGGACGGCAACGTGCTCAACGTGCTCTACGGAGCCCAGGAGGAGCACGGCTACAAGCGTGAGTACAACACGCACTTCTTCGGCTATACCCCTGCAATCGGGAAGGCGCTGGCTGAGCAGGCCGGGTTCGTTAAGGTCAAGTGCGAGACCTACAAAGAGAACCCGAAGCTCGGGTACAACCTAATCATCACAGGCGAGAAGCCGGCCCTGAAAGACATCAAGAAGAAGCAGAAGCCGCTGTTTGATGACGAGCCAAGCCTGCACGGATCGAAGCGGTTCGGACGCACCAAGTCCCACAAGCTCGACAAGCTGATCGGGCACCGGAAGGCGATTGTGGCTGGGGCACTGAAGCCGAGCCCAAAGGCGGAATCCAATGGCCACAAGCTGATCGAAAAGGCCGTGGCGGCCAGCTCTCTGGGCAGGGATGAGATTCATAAGGCGGTATTCGGCAAGAACGGGGCGAATCTACACAAGCCTGCCAAGAAGAAGGCCGCTTCCAAGAAATAGTCGCTTAGGCGATAATTCGCCTCATGTCGATCATTTCGATCCCGGCTTCCGTGACGACATCCAAGATCGGGGCACATACCCAGGCTCCGATCAAGCAGATCGTTTGGCGCAAGCTGGTTTCCCCCTCGAAGATCGGCTTCAAGGCCACCTCCCAGCCCACTAAGCAGATCATTTGGAGTCGCAGATCGCCAGACAAGCTGGGACTGCACGATCCCGGCCTGACGGACAGCTTCCGGAAGGTGCTGGTTCCAAGCAAGATCGGCATCAAGGACAGCGCCAGGGTCACTAGGGCGATCTACAGGCAGGTCTCAGATAGGATCGGCCTGTCGGACCATTCTGTAACCCACACGGCCAAATACTACAGACTCACATCCGACACTCTCTCGCTCAGGGACGTGGTACACCCTCGGGCGTTTTTCCCTAGGTCGGTCTCTGACAAGATTGGGGCCTCGGACTCCTATCATCTCGCCAGGGCGCTCTACAAGGTCCTGATCGACACAGTTACGTTCCACGATTCCCCCGAAGCGATCTTGGACGTCGGGCGGCATGTGTCTGACAATATTGGGATCAACACGCCCTCAGTCACCTGGACGTCTCAGGCCAACCGCAACATCGTTGACGGACTATTCCTGGGCGAGTTGATCCTACGGACCGTGGAAACGATTCGGTCGATCTCGCTGGGCAATGTAATCGGGATGCGGGACAAGACCGATCAGTACCGAGGCGGCAGCGCTCAGGTCTCCGACAAGATTGGGCTGCACGACAACGGAGCAGTTCTCTCAACTGCGTTCAATTTGTTTGTGGCAGCCTTGGTCAACAAAATCGGTCTCCACGACGCGCTCGTTCCGCCGGGGACTGCCAACATCGCCCTCAGGACGCTCGTCGACATTATCGAGCTGGGGCACGACCATGTCCCACGCACGCTGTTGTTCAGGAGGGTTCCGTCTAGCAATCTCGGGCTGCATGATAAGGTCGCTCCTATTGCCAAGCGTGTATCCCGGGCCGTCTCCAGCACACTCACGACGGCCGATCGGCTCAAGTCTCTCACGATCAGCCGTAGGGCAGAGTCCGACTCACTCGGGGCCAGTGACGCTACTAAGGCCGCCACGATCAGTAGACGCATGCTGGAGGACGCGGTCGGGCTACATGATGAGATAGACCTATCGTTCGCTTGGAAGCGATTCGTGAGTTCCACGCTGACCCTCGCCACGCTCCAACCGAATAAACAGCTCAGGTTTCGCAGAATTGCCGGTGATAAGATCGGCATGCGAGACTTTGCCAAGCGGGCGGCGTTCAACTTACGACTGGTGTCCAACGAGCTTCAGGTTCGAGACAAGCTGATCCCCCGTAGCATAATCCTGCGCGTGATGCATGACACGGTCGGGATGAGCGCGGCCGTGGTCAGAAAGGTTCTCTGGCGTAGGGTGGTTCACGATACGGCTGGTGTTCATGACGCTGCACAAAGAGACGTGATCGTCAAGCGGATCATCGAGGACGGCATGGCACTCCTCACATCAGCCGCCAGGGCCGCGATCGTGTACCGGGAAATCTCCAACCGGATGGCTCTCAAAGACAAGACAAAACAATACGCCAATCGTGGACAGCTTCTGCCTGGGGCCGCGACGCTCGAACAGGAAGGCCCAGAGTCAGCCACGGTCGGCCCCATCAACGCTCCAGCCCCACGCAGGGCCTCCACGTTCAGCAGGAAGGTCAGGGATCGACTCGGTTCCAGGACTGTCGTCGATTTGGTGCCCTGATTAGATTAAAATGGCCAGCGAGTCCGGACCTCCATGTTGGATGTGTCCGCCCGGCCCTGGCTCATTCCGGCTGGGGCCGGGTTGTTTTTTAGAAGACGGTTCGCATGGCCAGTCCGATCGTAGTCAACTGTGGCAGCGAGGGTACGCACTTCTTCAGTGCGCTCGACGGGACCATTACGTGGACTACAGTTGGCCATTTGACGGGTGCTTGCGATTCAGTATTCGACGGCAGTAACGGCATCGGGAGCGCACAAAAGACCCAGTCTCTGGACGGGTACGGATTCACGGTCGGACTTCCATCAGGCCAGTCGGTACTTGGGCTTCAGGTGGTCGCAAGCATCAAAAGGACAGGAAGTCGCGCCGCCACCGTCAACGGCAAGCTCCAGATCAACGGTTCAGCCAAAAGCCCGACAGGCACGAACGCTGACGGGACGGCGGTCAACACGACGGTTGCAAACTTTACGTGGGGAGGATCGACAGACCTCTGGGGATTCCTCACGGCCGATCTCAGTCAGGCCAACATCAACTCAAACGTCGAGGGGACTGGCCCTACCTTTGGATGTTGGTTTACGGGAGGTGGAGGGACTAGCACCTCGGTTATGCAGGTGGACTGCGTCACGCTCTCCGTCTGGTATACGGCATCCGCAGCAACGAATACCTTCAGGAAGACGAGGAGCGCTCTGGGAACCAGGGTTGGGAGCAGGCAGGTAGTTGGATTCCGGGACGACTGGACTCTGAGGGGTGGTATTTACTGCCGTCACAGAAGGGTCTTGGTGGCCTAATGGCGAACTACGCCCAGAGCACAGCCTACACCCGCATGTTCCTGATGGTCCTGTCGTCGGACCATGTGAGCCCGGCCACCGGACTAACCGTTGTCGTGACTCTATCCAAGGCTGGTGGCGCCTTCGCGGCTGCTGGCGGTACGGTCACTGAGGTCTCAAGTGGTTGGTACAAGATCGCCCTAACAACTACGGACACCAATACTCTCGGCGATCTGGCATTTCACTGCGCAGTGGCCACAGCCGACAACACAGACTTCGTAGATCAGATTGGCCCACTGCCCAGCGTACAGACTGGGGACTCATACGCGATCGTCAACAGCGCCACATATGGTAACGCTGCGCTCCAAGTCCAGATCGGAAACATCGCGATCACCGGAGCCCCGCTAAACGCTGTCGCGTCGAGTTTCACCCAGACCACTGGCGGAGTCACTTCTGGCACATATGCCAGTACGGCCACGCGCGATCAGGTCTATCACATCACGCACGACACAACCGGGACGATCGACGAATACTATGAGTTTGACCTATCTCCCACAGCCACTGGGAACGTCGCTGTGGGCTCTAGTGTCGAGTTTGACGGCTATGTCACTACGGCTGTCAATGCTGTCAACGTCTTCGCCTATAACTGGGGAGCCACAGCTTGGGAGCAAATCGGCACGATCCCTGGGATGACTTCGATCGTCGAGCAGAACTACAGCTACGACCTTTCGACAGCCCACACTGGTACTGGCGCTAACCTAGGCATAGTACGCATCCGGTTCCAGGGCACCGGCCTGACGAGCCTCGCCCTGGGGGTCGACAGGCTCCTGGTCGGGTTCGCTAACGTCCTGACTGCCCCAAATAACTTCTCGTCGTTCTCTATCGATGCCAGCGGACGGATTGATGTCGGGAAAGTCCTAGGTACGGCCAGCCAGGGTGCGGCCGGATACATGGGCGTCGACTGGGCTGCGATCGACAATCCCACGTCTAATCAGACGCTGAGCGGGACATACATTCAAGGGAGCCTATCTAGTGCCTCTTCGGCGATAAATACGATCCCAACTAGCGGCTCTACTGTCACCACTGGGACTGTAGTCACCGGGACATATGCCAATGCGGCGACCGTGGACGGATCGTACTGGGAGATCGGCCCGACTGGTGGCGCGATCGATATGTACTTTCAGTTCAACGTCGGGACAAGCGGCATCCCTAATTCGATCACGCACACTGGATATTTCAAGGGTCCAGCCTCTCCGGCACTCACGGCCTATGCTTACAACTACGTAAACTCGGCTTGGGATCAGGTCGGGACCGTCGCCGGACAGGGGGGCACTGTCAATCTTGTCACCAAGTACAGCCTGACCAATCAGCACGTCGGCACTGGAAGTAACGTCGGGATCGTCAGGTTCAGGTTCGCCGCCACTGGGCTCGGGTCGGTCGATTTGTTCACCGACCAATGCCTCTGTGCCTATGTGCTGGCCACAACCGGAATCACTAACGGATCGACAATCACGCTGGCGTCGACGGCCGCAAATCAGAACTTCACTGGCAATAATTGGAGCTTGGTGCTTGGCACACAGGACGTAAGCAGCGCCTATTTCAGTGGAGCTACCAGTGTAACAGGCACGGCGACGGCTGCTGCCGGCGGCCCATACTTCATGCGGTGCCAAATCGGAACGAGCACACTGCCGTCCGGAACGACGTCCTGCCTCCTGGTGCAGTGCGGCTTCGGCGGCACGATCACTGCCTCTACCGGCTCGTATGTGGTCGACGACGGATACGACAATAATCCGTCATCGACTGTGCCGATATTTGATTTTGTGATTGCGGGCGGACCAACAAACTTCGACTTCAAGAAGTGGTCTGGCGGAATCCAGATCAACAACATGACTGCCAGCGACAACGCCTCTATCGACGGCAACGGGCGATTGATTCTGGATTCGTCATGTACCGGCGGGACGGTCAAGCTTCGTGGTGCATGGGACATCGTCGACAACAGCGGAGGGGTAGTCACGATCACCAAAACGGCAGCCTTCAATGTCGCGAACACGGTCAACGGCAACCTGACCCAAGTGAACGGCACGACGATTGACGCACGGTTCCAGCGGGCATTGGACTCGATCACTGAGTTGACTGTTGGTAGCGGCTCGACCACGACCAGTATCGTGACAAGCAGCATGAGCCCATCCGCAGCGGTGACTGGGCAGTTCGTGGGGCTTGTGCTCGCCTTTGATCGCAACACGACCACGGCCAATCTACGCGGCCAGAAGACTGTAATTACTGCCTCAACGAGCGGCGGGGTGCTGACGGTAAATCAACTGACGACTGCCCCTGTGTCTGGCGATACGGCCACAATTTCGTAATGCTCGCCCATGCTCAATGCGATTACACAGCAGCGATACGGGCTGTGGGGACGGCAAGGGATTGCTATTTGGCCCCTAGTCGTGTCGGACAATATCGGCGCGAGCACGAGTGCTCCTAGACGGACGCTCTGCTTTTACAGGACCGAGACGGATACCGCTTCGCTGCACGACTCGGTCAGTGTCCGCACGATTTGGAGCAGAATCAAAGCCGACATAATTTCACTCGCTACAGCCTATTCATCAGTCTCGACGTACAGAAAAGCTGCGAGCGACACGCTATCGCTCAGGTCTGCGGTCGCATCAAGCACGATCAGCAAGAGACTACTGAGCGACACGGCTACCCTGGCGACCTCTGTGAACGCTGGGCTGTGTTTCTTCCGAACAGAGACCGATAAGATCGGCGCTCACGATTCGGCAAGTTGCACCAAAGTGTGCCGGGTCGTGCTGTCTGACACGGTGACTCTGGCCACAATTCAAAACGCCTCGCTCACGGTGGTGGCCTACTTTCGTAAAGCGACCGACACACTGTCGCTGCACGACACGCTGCTCACCCTGAAGTTTTTCGGCAGGGCGGCGAGCGAAAAGATCGGCGCCAAAGACAGCCCAATCGTGAGGACGATCTTCCGGCTTGTTGAGTCCGACAGGTCAGGCGCTTCAACCAGCGAGCAGCACACTTGCAAGTCGTTCAGGCTCATTTTTGACAGGTTGTCGATACTGGCCGAGGCTTTCAGGAGCCCCACCAGATTCCTAATCCTGTCGGACGTCTTATCGGCCCACGACATCGAAAAGCAGTTTTCGATTCTCTATCGCAAAGCTGTCGACAATCTTGGCCAAAGAGACTCGGCGATTAGGGCTGCATTCATGCTGCGGGCCATGTCCGACAAGGTTGGGCTGCATGATGCGAAGTCTGTGGTGACACTTAGGCGCGTAGGGACTCTGGATCGGATCGGTCTGCACGACTCACCAAGGCAGCTTGCAATCGCCCTGCGTGCAATGGCTGATCGGATCGGATGTGCGGATCGCACGACGAGGGCCGGGATCATCAACAGGCTAATATCTGACCGGTCGTCTCTGGGGGCGGCCTTGAGGGCCAGCCTATTGGCACGCAGGCTGACGGTCGACAAGATTGGAGATCGAGATCGCTACTTCCGCAGTGGGCCACGCCCACAGCCCGCTGGAGCGGCCCAGGTTGCCGTGCTGGCGGAATTAGGCCCGGCAGACGGGGCGGTGCATCAGAAGCGCAGCAGCGACCTCGTAGGGACTTCTGGCGCGGTTTAGGTGCTGGCCAGTTGTTGCTGCCGCTCCCGGAAAGCCTTGATCTTCTCGGTCACCTGTTTCTGCTGTCGACTGGGCTTCTTCCGTTTTGGGGCTGCGTGGGGCAGGATCACCAGGTTGGCGAGATCGCGCCGAGTGATCATCCAATACGATCCGACCTTCTGTCCCATTCGGCCTTGTTGGCACAAGGTGTTGACCCATCGCTGGCTCTTTCCAAGGTATTTGGCAGCTTCAGCGACCGAAAAGAATTCCTTGTCGGGTAGTTCTAGACTCATGATTTTTCCTCGGCCACATCAAATCTTACCCACCCATTGTTGATATCGTTAGCTGCCTTAAGCAGTCTGATAATCGCCTCGTTTTGACCAAAGAACAACTCCTCTTCGTCGGCTGGATATTCCAAGAAGCTTGCCACAATTCTGGCAATAAATTGATCTTTTCTGGCAATATATTCGTGTAGCGATCCGAGCGCCGAGGATACGGCCGATCCAAGCTCGCCGTCCACGAAATTGACCAGATAGTTGTCGCTGTCGCCCTTGCAGCTAATGGAAACAGTGTGGATATGGCGTTCTTCATCTTCCATTGGAGCTGCCGGTCCTTCGTTTTTTGAACACACACGCACCCGGGGGGGGGCTATGTGCTCGCACTGGTCGAGTCGGGATTAAACTCCCCTGTTTTCGTGCAACCATTCCAATTCGGCGTCGAGCGCTTCCTGCCTAAGCCGAAACGGTCCAAGCTGAGGGCCACCGCTCGGTCCAAGATCGGCAATCCACAGCCCATCGGCATTGGGCTCTACGTGCGACGCCCGAACGACGGTTGACTTGCCTAGGTCGAGATACTCGACAAGGCTGTCGCTGTAAACAAAACGCACGGTCCCGTCGATATCGATGGTGAGTGTTTGGCTCATCCCTGCTGCGATGCCTCTTGCCCCTGCTTGGCTGCATGGTGATATTCTGGCAATTTCTTGTCGTCTGTCGTGAGACCCAGCGCAGCCTCGATCGGGGCCGTGAGAGCTTTGCAGGCTGGCCCAGAAACGCCCTGGGCCTTCACTTCGACTGTGCCGTCTAGCTGGACGGTCACGATAACTTTTCCGGTCATGATAGCGTTTCCCTTTGTGTTGGTTCGATAGTCCGACCTAGCCGACAGTGAGCTGGATCGCACCGTTCGGAAGTGTCCGCTCTTGCACCTGCTGTCCGCTGCGCCGAGCCTTGGCCTTGGAAGCTTCGATTGCATAGACCTGTCGTAAACGGCAGGCATTCTGTCCGACAGCGGCAACGAGCCCTTTGCCACCAGCCCAGAAGTCCGTGTTGAGCAGGTATCCCGATCGGCCGTCAGTCCGCTTCAGGAGGCCGATCTCATAGGCTTGTGGATTGTCCTTCAGGCAGATCGCGGCGTCGCATGGATTGGATCGTCCACCGAATGTGCGAAACTGCTTCTGGTTCTGCCTGAACTCAACGCCCAGGCGATTGCACGCAGACTGCAATGCGACTAGGTCTTTCACTTCCAAGTCGATCGTAGCGATGTGGCTCACTTTGTCACGCCTTTCGAGTTATGGAAAAGATAGCAACTCACGCCTCGTCAAAGAACTTGCGTCCCGGCTTCTCGACCAGCATTCCGTCGAGCGCCGTCTGGACCTCTTGCATCCTCGTCGCAAGGCTGTCTCTCAGCCAATCGCTCTTGCGAAGCTCTTTCGGATCGACGCCTTGCAGCAACTGCTCAGCCTGATCGACAAGCGTATTCAGTTCGCTGTTGGATCGCACATTGAGGTTGCGGAACCGGCCGAAGAACTCTTGGATGTTCTGCACTGCTGAGTCCTTGAAAATCTTCCGCTTTCCCTGCCGCTTGCCGTCATCTTCAACGCCAGTCAACGCTTCGCACAGGTGAGCGACCATCTTGTGCAACTGCTCGGTTGACACCTGCTCGAACATTGTCACCGCATCGTCGAATTGATGCTCGATGCGTTTGCATTGGGCCTCGTAGAGTGCCGGGCTGACCTGCTGGAGATAGTTCGGGGCCGCAATCGAGGGAAAATCCCAGTCGATACCAAACTCACCTTGGATGCTCTCCGGGTAGTCGCCCGAGTGGAACAGCCGTCCAAGGTCGGTTTGGGCCTGGGCAACCAGCGCCTCGTACTTGGCGTCGAGGGCCGCTACGGCCGAGTTGAGTTGCATCTTCAGCCCTTCCATTTGCGATGCGAACTCTTCGATCTTCGCTCGCCGGATCAGGCGGATTCCGGGCTCCGGGAATGGATGCGTGCAGGACTTCCACAAGGCCCTGGCCGCACCGATCACTTCGGTCACAGCCTTGTACTCTTCGGCCTTCGTGTCCAGCAGCTTCTTGGCTGCCTTCAGTTTGTCAGGCGTGGCGTTAAAAACTTCGGCGGCTTGGTCGCGCTGCTCTGTGGTCAGCTTGCGTGTCGTGCCGAACTGCGAGATTGCAAGACGGCAGGCCGCAGTTTCGTTGCGGAGCTTCTTACCGAAGTCTTTGTCTTCGGATTGCACGCCAGCCGTGGTCGGCTCGATTGCCATTGTGGTCATTGAGGTGATCCTGTGTGTGGTTAGGGAACGTAAATATACCGGAGTTGGATCAAGGCGTCAAGTGTCCTGCGATTCAGAATCGGAGAATCCGACCCGCTCAACAAAGTCTTCGAGCGCCAGGTACGTCTCCGGTTCGAGGTAGATCACGTTGCTTGGCCCGTTGCCGTTATCGGTTGTGAGCATGAGCGTCCCGAAGTCGGTGAATTCCGCATAAACACTGTCGCCCAAGTATTCTTTAGTTTTCATGTATCGCTCGCAGTTTTGGGTGGCGATGGCTCTTCTCTCCAGTGCGTCACATAACCCTCTACTCGTCCGTGGACGCGCCATGCGTTCTTGCTGAAATCGAACCATCCGAGACGCAAGCCCCATGCCTGATCCTGGTTTCGTTTCGCTGTCGATGGCCGGTCTCCGCTCAGAAACACCAGAACCTCGCGCCCCGTATCCGGAACGCTCGGATTGCCGTCCGCATCGATCGCTGGCTCCCATGTGTCTCCGCCATCTTGGAGAGCCCGCATGATTTGCTCTGTGGCATCCTTCAGGACGCTGGAGACGATCTCGTGGTTAGTTTTCATGGAACCGCCTTCCGCCCTTCGCTGGTTCAGCCTGAGTACGCTTCTGGTACGTTCCTGGTTGGGATGCACTGAGATACTTCCCGTGAGCCTGTTGACGCAGTCGTTCGATAGATTCGCCTGCACTCTTGGCGATCGGCACCACGAACTCGGCTGCTTCTTTCAGTGTGCAGCCGAGTCTCCAGGCGATGTCCGTGCATTGTCGGATTTCGGCTCCGGTCCAATCAGTGTCGTCAGGGTAAAGCCCAGACGCCTTGGGGTCCAAACAGTATCGTGACGTATGAATCTTCCAGATCAGTAGGCGTTCTTCTTTTGTGGGAAGATCAAAAAAGAACGTACCGAGTGTAAAACGTCGGCGCAACTCAGGCGGAAGATCAGCGATGCGATTGGACGTCGCTATCCAGAGGCTCTTACTGTTGCTTACGGCAGTGATCACTTTCAGTGCGTTGCGGATGTTTTTTTCGCTATCTCCGACCAGCGATCCCTTCGATGCTCCGAGGTCAAGCTGCACAGTAGGAATTCCGCCTTCATTGCCGGCCGCTTTAGCTACCGCACTCTTCCCCGACCCGGGAGGGCCGACCATAATCATCCCACAAGCGTTCTGGTCCTGCATGTAGGTAAGCAGCGTCCCCATCTGATCCTGTGAGACGCCCGACGTGTCACCGCTGGCCCCGGCGAACATCTTTTCAATCTCGTCGATGAACACAATCGCATTTGGCCTGCCGTGGCCTTTGAGGATGCGGCCGATGAATCCCTTGATGACGTCGCACCCACCGATCGAATCGAACTTGTCTCCACCACGCCAGACCTTGAGGGCAGGGGTTTGTTCAATTTGTCCGCGCTTATGCTCCCACAATTGCGAGAGGTCTAAGGGCGACTTGCGATCTGCCAGGGCCAGCGCTGTCGCCTGCTCAGCCTGAAACGCTGGCAGGCCCTGCACGGCTTCTACGGCTTTGGTCACGACGTCGGGCTCAACCGGTGGCCGCTCAGCGTCCTTGTGGGCCTGTGTGACGATTGCACTAAGCTGCTCAGCGTTTGGCAGCGGCTCATCGAACATGACGACATCACCCGCAACTTCGATCGGCAGGCGCATCACCGGCCCCAACAGCACAAGCGTGCGGCCGTCGCCCTTCAGGACGTCTCGGCAGTTGGCGATGATCTGGACCACGACAACGTTGTCCAAGAATCTGTGCGAGTTGACCACGAACATCACGCTACGATCTCGGGCCTTGTCTGAGAACGCGCGAATCGCTGCAACCGGATCGCCGATAGTGGGGTCCATGTCCGAGCCAGCACCGTCGATCAGGCTACCGAGCTTTTCCTCAGCCGCTTGGTTGATCGGGCTGATCCCGCTTACGCAGTCCCAGCGGTAGATTGGCGAGCCTTTCTTGCCACCGTTCAGGGCCGCTGCGATTGATGTGATCGTGGCCGTCTGATCTGGGGAGCTGATGGCCAGGACTGGCACGCTGCACAGTCTGGCTGCCTTGAAGTGATCGATTAGGTTTTGGTTCACCTTGTGAGTCCTGTGTGTGGTTGTGGTTGGGGATTGCGTGACTAGTATCCGTCGCTTGGCACAGGTCCGTGTCGCGTAATTTTGTTGTCCTCTCCGTCATCGGCAAACTGAACCTCGACCCAGTCAAGGCAGCGTCTTACAACGAGGAATTCCACGAAACGGTCTCGAAGTCCATTGGCCATATTTGAATAGGGCCAGCCCTCTTTGCTTCCATCGGGCGGAACAAAGAATGAGCGATAGCCGTTAATGGCCACTGGGGAGATTGGCGAGACCCAGGGAAACAGCTCCGACGCTTCAGCGTGGGCCTCTTTAATCAGCGCTTCGTCCCAGGTCGTCACGACGATTGCATGATGGCTCATATAGCCCATTGTCGTCTCCCCTTTGAATCAGTATGCTTCAGCGATCTTGTTCAGTCGCTTTCGCATGGGTGCCCAAACGTCGTCGAATTCGGTGTATTTTCCGTACTTCTTAATCAGTCCGTGAAACGTCCCAACGATCTGGCGCCGATCTAATTCGCGCTGTGGGATTCTGCTGATGATCTTGGCGAGAATTGCACGGCCTTCAGTGACTGATAAGTTGCCCTTGCGGACGTCCTTATCCATCGTCGGGTTCCACTTCTTAATCATCGCCGCCTTCTCAACTGTCGACTTGCTGATGTCGAACAGCTTTGCCGCCTGAAGCGTGCTCTCGACGATCGTGCCCCTGCCGTTCTGAATTTTCTCGGCATAATCGGCTGCGATCATTGCCCTCTGCGACTCGCTGAGTTGGCGTCGGTGGAGGTTAATTAAGACGATGAACTCAAGAATTTGGGTCTCGACATCGCGGCCCTTGTCTGGTGGCGACCACTCAGTGATTTTTGGCCTGATGCCCAACTTGGAGCAGGCGCGGATGCGGTTCCGTCCGTCGATAATCTTGCCCTTATAGCGGACAGCCGGAACCTGCTGGCCATGAGTCTTGATGCTGTCAACAAGCCCGTCGAATGCTGGCCCGCACAGAAGTGGGAACATTGCGACGTAGGGGTGATCTGGATACTTGGAAAGTGTTGCCTTTACCATTTTGGTAGCTTCCTTGTGGTTGGGATTTTAAAATGACACATACGCGTGGGTAGTGGATATCGCTCGCACCTAGCGCCTTGGTCACTGACAGGTGGTTGTGTGGCACATTTCCCAGGTGCTTTTGGGCCGCTTCGTGCTGATCGCATCGCCGTGCATCTCGACAAGCTCTCCGGCAACCGTCCGTACCAGCCTGATGCTTTGTAGCTGACGATGTCCGCACCCAGGGCAAGCTATCCCGTGCTGGCGCACCATCCCGCACTGTTGGCAGCGGATGTCCTGCTGTGCTCCGGCTCGGCACTCCTCAGCTCTACGCTTTGCGATCTCAAGATCAGAGTCACCGAGCACCCAGTTGCGATCAGCGTCGGGGTTGCCGTGACGCCAAAATGCGCCTGCGTGGTCCTGCAAAATGTACGACGACTTACTAGGGAAGGCCCGCTTCAATCGTCCGACGATCTGGAGAAACGTGCTCAGCCCATAGCAGGCTTGAACCAATAGGCCATGCGACACAGCCGGGAAGTCCCATCCTTCCCTTAAGACACCACAGCTCGACACGAGTTGCACCTTGCCGTTGCTCATCTCGGAGAATATGTCGTCCCGCTCAGCCTGCGACAGCGATCCATCGATGTGAGCCGACGAGACTCCGCGTTGCTCGAACTGCTCGACGAACCACTTCGATTCTTGAACCCCAGGCGCAAAGACCACAGATAATCGGCCGTCGTTTAGGCGTTTCCAATGATCGAAAACGTCGCCAAAGACCAAGCATTCCATAACCCGCTGTGCAGCTTGCCCATGGGCGTACTCCCCCGTGCTTGTAATCCGGACCCCCCGCAGGTCCGGTTCTGA
>Ga0210387_10001160_pt1 | contig 19743 bp, 19 predicted proteins | sample IncBWC7OmetaG_FD_160108 | JGI IMG/M metagenome (GOLD analysis project Ga0210387, IMG submission 160108) | Forest soil microbial communities from Barre Woods Harvard Forest LTER site, Petersham, Massachusetts, United States - Inc-BW-C-7-O ...
GCGCAGGGCTTCGATCCCGATTTTCCTCCAGCCATCTCCCAGCAACTCGCCCAGTTGAAAGCCCATCCCCCACAGACCAACGACAGAGACCTCCGCGATCTGCGCAGCCTGTTATGGTCATCCATCGACAATGACACCTCGCGCGACCTCGACCAAATCGAAGTGGCCGAGCGCCTCCCCAACGGTGACATCAAAGTCCTGATTGCAATCGCCGACGTCGACGCCTTTGTCCCCAAGGGTTCCGCCATCGACGTCCACGCCGCAAAAGAAACCACCACTGTCTACGCCGGCGTGCGCAATTTCTCCATGCTGCCGGAAGATCTTTCTACCGGAGCCACTTCGCTCCTCGAAAACGGCGACCACCTCGCCGTCGTCACCGAGTTCGTCGCCGCCAAGGATGGCAACGTCAATTCCAGCAATATCTATCGCGCCATCGTTCGCAATAAAGCGCAACTCGCCTACAACGGAGTCGGAGCTTGGCTGGAGGGCACCGGCGTTGCGCCGGCAAAAATCGCTGCCTCCGCCGACTTGCAGGCCCAACTCAAACTCCAGGACGAAGCCGCGCAAGCCCTCAAGACCCAGCGCTACCTCCACGGCGCGCTCAACCTTGAAACCGACGAATTGCGTCCCATCATGCTGAATCAGCAAGTCGTGGACATGGAAGGCCAGACGAAGAACCGCGCCACGGATCTGATTGAAGACTTCATGATCGCCGCCAATGGAGTCGTCGCGCGTGCGCTCGAGAAAGTGTCATCCCTGCGCCGCATCGTGAGAACCCCCAAGCGCTGGGACCGAATTGTTCAACTCGCCGCCGCTCACGGCATCAACCTTCCCGCCGAGCCTGACTCCAAAGCTCTCAATGCCCTCCTCATCAAGCAAAAGGCCGCCGATCCTGACCACTTCGCCGACCTCTCGCTCACGGTGATTAAGCTGATGGGCCCCGGTGAATATGTCCTGGAGCGGCCTGGCGATCCCGTGCAAGGCCACTTCGGCCTCGCGGTCCAGGATTACACTCACTCCACCGCTCCCAACCGGCGCTTCGCCGACGTCGTCACCCAGCGACTGATCAAGGTTCTGCTTTCCGGCCAGCCAGCTCCATATTCCGACAGCGAACTGTCAGCTATCGCCACCAACTGCACGCTGAAAGAGGACGCCGCCCGCAAAGTCGAGCGCGAGATGTCGAAACGCCTGGCTGCCGTTGCCATGGCCCACAGAATTGGCGAGACCTTCGACGCCATCGTCACCGGCGTCACTCCGCGCGGCACTTTTGTTCGCGTCTCGCAGCCACACATCGAGGGACTACTCGCATCCGGGGCGCAAGGCTTGGACGTGGGCGATAAGCTGCGCGCCAAGCTGATCCGTACCGACGTCCAACACGGATTCATCGATTTCGCCAAAGCCTAGCAAGGTGGGCGCGGGCGTCCTCGCCCGAAGTAAGGCGCGGGCCGTGCGGCCTAATTCTGTGAGACCGCCTGATCGGTCATCAATGGGGCAGCACCAAAATTGACGCTGAAGCGCTTGCACCACACCGAAACCGCACGATATTTCGACAAGTCCACATCCGGACCGAGGACATAGTTTTGGTCGCCAATATTTCCCTTGATGGTCCCCAAATCGATGAAACCCGCACGCAGCACACTAGCGCTGTCTTTGGCGTCGTCCGCGGCCACCATATAGATGTGAACGTCCGGGCCGTTCGAGGTTTTGAAGTTCGTGAAGCGAAGAACCCGAGCGCCATCCCCCATGCGATAGATGGTCGCCGTACCCTCGGTAGGATGCACAACGCCGTAAAAGCTTCCCGACTCAAGGGCTCGCGCGGGCGAAGCGGCTTGGGTAACGGGCATGGCTTCGTCCACATGGCGATTGACCACCAGACGCTCCGGCCGAAATGCATACCATGCAACCAGCAAAGCAATGACAGCGATGGGAACAGCAATTTTCCACTTTTTCATCTTCTTATCTCCTTAATTTAAGAATCCCGGAATAGCAGCGTTTGTGATTTCGTCGGGCTTCTATCGCGAAACAGTTACCCGAGCTGCTTCCAGGATCAGGTCGATCACGAGATCCGCCGCTGTGTACATCGGAGTATGGTCTGCGCGCGTTGATCGGACAGTTGCCCCCATTCGTTCCGCCATGAAGTGCTGTGTCTTGGGGTTGATCATGCGGTCTTCCTCGGCAATCAGGAACCATGAAGGTTTCGACTTCCAGGCCGGTTTTGGAACCGGCTCTTGGATACACTTCAGTGCGATTGGCCTCTGTACCGCTGCCGACAATGCGATCTGCTCCGCGCTCGCATGATGCGCGAAGGCATTTCCAAAGCCTTCCTCGGGCATCCAGATAAAGCCGTCAGCGTCTGGCGCAAGCTGAGGGCTCTTGGGATGTCTCTCATCACGATAGAAAACCTGGGCCACGGTTTCCCCTTCGGCCGGCGCCAGCGCTGCGATATAGACCAGAGCCTTCACACGCTCGTCATCCACCGCGCCAATGACGGCTCCTGCATAGGCATGGCCAGCTAGAACAACTGGCCCGTTCGTGCGCGCCAGCGTACGTTTCACCGCGGCAACGTCGTCAGCCAGCGAGGTCAGGGGAATCGGTGCTGCGATCACCCGCAGGCCTTTTCGTTCGAGTGGGAGAATCACGGCATTCCAACTCGAACCGTCGGCCCAGGCTCCATGGACCACTACAACAGTAGCGTTCTCAGGAAATTCCATGTCTCGGATCCTCTCTGCTTATTCAGGCTTAAGCCACAGCCTCAACCGAGTCCCGGCTGAGAAAATCCCGAATGTGCTCAGCGATGAAGTCACTGGAGTCTTCAAGGGCGAAATGACCCGTGTCAATCAGGTGCATCTCCGCTTTTGGAAGATCCCGCTTGTAAGCCTGTGCCCCTTCCACCGTGAAGAACGGATCGTTCTTCCCCCAGAGAATTAACATCCTCGGTTGTCGTTTGCGGAAGTACTCATGCCACCGGTCATAGAGCGCGACATTCGATTGATAGTTGTAAAGAAGATCAAGTTGGATTGCGTCATTGCCCGGACGATCAAGGAAGAGTTGGTCCAGGGTATAGGAATCCGGGCTGATTCGGCCGCTCTCCCTCACGCCATGCGTGTACTGGAACATGGTCATTTCTTTCGTCAGCAGACTGCGAACCGGCTTCTCGGTGTCGGCATTACGCTTCACCCAGAACGGCTTCATCGGGTCAAATGCAGGGCCAATACCCTCCACATATGCATTACCGTTCTGAACGACAATGCTTTGAATAGCATCAGGATGTCGGGAGGCAATCCGATAGCCGACCGGCGCGCCGTAGTCCTGCACATATATGCTGAAGCGCTTCAAGCCCAGATTCTCTAACAGCAACTCCTCGACGTGCGCCGCCAGGTTGTCGAAGCTGTACTCGAACTCCTTGGCGCTGGGTGCATCGCTGTATCCGAAGCCCACGTAGTCCGGAGCAATGACGTGCACCCTGTCCGCCAATTTAGGAATTAGGTCGCGAAACATGTGCGAAGAACTGGGAAAACCGTGCAGCAGCACGAGGGTAGGGGAGTCCGTGGATCCGGCTTCACGATAGAAAAGCTTTCGGCCGCGTACGTTCGCGTGATGATAGGTCGTCATAAGAGTGTCCTCTCGGTTGAGTTCATCCAGGGCCTGTGTTGCGACGGCTGACCGCTTACAGCTCTTGTCCCGATAGGATGGGATTTTACCGCTAAAGTTTCATGGATGGTGTGCGTTCGTGCTACCACGAAGAAGGGTACCCCGTCCTTTCGCGTCCTGCGCGAAAGGGTGGGAACGATGGCCCGGGCGGGGTCAGGTGACTAGGGGAAGTGTAACTCGCAAGGAAGAGTTCCCTTTCCATCTCGGGTGCCCCATATTTGTCTGGTTTTGGCAAACGTGGGATCTCGCTCGAAGCCACTGGCTCCCCAGGTTAGCGCCCCGAAACCAAGCACCGTGGCGAATACTGGGCAGGAAACGGGGCACGAACCTGGGCGATGTCCCGTCGCGGAGAACCTAGTGCGCACAGGCTTCCATTCTAGTGATTGCTCGTGCGCCAGGCATACTTGTCATTCCCCACCGTGGCGAGAATCGTGGCATACATTTCGATAGCATCCCAAAGATTCTGCAACCTAAGATTCTCGTCCGCAGCGTGCTGGTTGTCGTCGTGGTTGGCGATGGGAACCCCGATTACAGGTGTATGTCTGCTACCTGCAAGCAAATACATCGGTACTGTTCCGCCCATGCTCACGGCTTGGACGATAGGGACTCCTGTCGCTTTTTCAATCGCTTTAACCACTGCCTGGGCAGGCGGATTGTTCATTTCAATGCGATACACCCCGAAGTCAGACTTCCATTTCAATTTCACCACGCGCGCGTGTGCTTCTCGGGTTGTCATGTCCGGAGTCTGACGAACGATAAAGAATCCTTGCCTTGCAATATGTTCCTCTACCAACTGACGGACTTTCTCCTCGGTTTGGTTCGGGACTAAACGGAAATCGATCATCGCGATTGCTTCCGAGCTGATGGTGTTATTCACCTGTTCGCCGACATATCCCGCACTGATCCCGCGAACATTGAGGGCCGGCTTTAGTAGCTGCTCAGCGAGCGATGCTCCATTCCCTTCGGGAGCAGCAATCGCGAAGTCATGCTTCAGTTGTTCGTCGGAAGTAGCGGTGGCAGCCAGAACTTGACGCTCGGATGGCGTGAGAGCCCTCACATCGTCGTAAAAGCCAGGTATCAGTATCTTGGCGTCCGTGTCACGCATGCTGTCTAGGAGGTGAGTTAGCAACACGATTGGATTTGGCGCCCAGTTGCCATAGTTACCGGTGTGCATCGGACGAGCGGGGCCGTACACGGTCATTTCAAGATCCGTTTCGCCGCGGTTGCCGAAAAACACCTGCTTGCGCCTCGAGGGAGGCAATGGTCCATCACACAGCAGCCAAATATCGGCTTGCAGGGCTTCCGGATTCTTGCTCAAAATCTCTGCCAAATGCGGGGAGCCAGATTCCTCCTCACCGTCAAACAAGAGTTTCACATTTACGGAGAGGTGTGCGCCTACGGAATTCAGCGAATCGAGCGCGCTTATAGTCGCAGCAATTGCCGCCTTGTCATCGCCCGCAGATCGAGCATAAATGCGAGATTCTGGATCGTAGTGAGTCTGTGCTTTCCAGTCAACGGTCTGCCCCGCCCCGTCCCGGAGTGCCGGGCCGAACGGCGGGCTTTGCCATTGCGATGACTCCACTGGCTGACCGTCATAGTGCGCATAAATTCCGACGGTAGCGCGGACACCCGGAGAACTCAAGCTGCCATAGATCACCGCAGGCGCCTTTGGAACGCGCAGGAGTTGCACGCTGACACCGCGGCTCTCCAGCATCTTCGCAATAGTTTGGGCATTCCTCTCTATATTTGGTGTGTCTGAGGCAAGATTCGGAATGGACAGAAGTTTGACAAACTCACCAACGATCTCGTTTTCGTGCGCAACGCGGTACTTACGGACCTCATCGCGAACCTCCGTTGCTGACTCCTGAGCGCGCACTCGCTGCCCGTGTAGGCTCACGACGCCTGCTATCGCAATCAGAAGACCTACTTTAAATTGCATCAGAGTCTGATTCTATCGCTACGGCGGGCCGCCCACTCAAATCCGCCTCCAGGTCAGCACCTCGGAACCTAACCCCTTGGCGCATCCTGGGCAGGTGGCCCAGGTTCGCGTCCCCAATCGTGTATTCCGCAGCGCCAACGCCCTCGTTTTCGGGGCGTTAACCTGGGCGACACCGGCGGCTTCGAGACGTGTCCCACGCCAACGACGAACGACCAACGACTAAGGACTAAGGACCGCTCTTCGCCTCCATCCAACTTTGCAAAATCAACACCGCTGCCATCTGATCCACAACTTCCCCTCGCCGCTTGATCGACATTTCAGTCTCACGGAGCAAGCGGTTCGCTTGGGCGGAAGTCAGGCGCTCATCCCAAAGATGTACTGGCAACTTGAATCGCTTGCGCAATTCTTCGGCGAAGAGCTGCATCTTCTCGGCCTGGATTCCTTCCGCGCCGCTCATCCGTAGCGGCAGCCCAACCACGATTTCAGACACGCCATGTTCGACGATGACTTTTTCGAGTGCAGCCAGATCCGTCCGCTTATTCCGGCGTTGGATCGTCTCCAATCCCTGCGCCGTGATCCCCAACAGGTCCGATATGGCGACACCGATTCGTCTGGAGCCGACGTCCAGTCCGAGCACGCGTGACAGACTCCGCCCGACAGCGTCAGTTGGTAGGGATGGCACTCCGGGATTATATGTCGGGCAGAAAGCCTCGTTTTGGTCTACGATGTTTGCGGCTTGGCTCTGGTCTTCAGAGCGCGCATCCATGGCTGACGACGAAATACAATTCGAACCCGAGGAACTCATCCCGCTGACCGCACCGGAACCGCCTGCGAAGGCACGGCGGCTTCACTGGTCGCTGAACATCATAGGAATCGCCGGCATCCTGTCGCTCTGCTATTACGGCGAAGCCATCCTGGCTGTCATGCTGATTTCGGTTCTGTTGGCGTTTGTGCTGGCCCCGGTAGTGGATTTTCTTTCCTGGCTGCATCTGCCCCGCGGCTTGGGAGCTTTTGTCGCCATTCTGCTTCTGCTGACGGGAATCATGACCATTGTCTACTACTCCTACAACAAGGCCGTAGTGCTGGTGCAGGACTTGCCCAAGTACACCACCCATCTGCGCGAGGACGTCATGCGCTTCAGCAAGCAGGCAGAGAGTCTGGAAACTCTGGGGGGGGAACCGGAGGAAAAAGACGTGATCAAGGTCCGTGCTGCAACCGGACCCAGCGACCTCCTCACACGCGGTTTCGGATCCGCGGGCACTCTGCTTCTGGCTTGTTCCTTCGTTCCCTTCCTGACCTTCTTCATGCTGACTTGGCAGCAACACGTGCGCTCGGCCACTGTCATGCTGTTCCCTTTGGAGAGCCGCAATACGGTTTACGTTACGCTGGGATTGATCTCGGCCATGATTCGCAGTTTCATGGTAGGCAATCTTTTGATCGGCCTCGCTCTGGGTGCCGTTAGCACTCTGATATTCGGACTTCTGCATTTACCTTTTTTCTATTTCGTAGGCTTCATCAGCGGATTCCTCAGCCTGGTTCCATACATGGGTCTGCTGCTCGCCATCGTCCCTCCGGTTTTTGTGGGCCTCGGGCACGTGGAAGTCGCCGACCTCTTAACCATCGTCGTGACTGTCTTGGGTTTGCACATGATCGCGCTGAATGTTCTCTATCCCAAGTTCCTGGGTAACCGGTTACAACTGAATCCGCTGGCCGTAACCATGAGCCTGCTGGTGTGGGGCAGTTTGTGGGGAGCGATGGGTCTGCTTCTGGCCATCCCCATCACCGGCGCCATGAAGATCGTTTTTGACCACGTGGACTCGTTGAAACCCTACGGCGCCTGGCTGGGAGAGTAAGCGGCAAGCTACTCTGTGCTAGGGAGTTAGCTACTACACCCCCAAAAAGCCCGTCGCTCGGCCTTTCTCAACGACTGGAGCCAAATGGCTCGATTGCCATTCCCCTCCGTTTTCGATAGCATAAGCAGGTGCTGTTCTTCAGTGTTTCCGCTTCCCAGGGTGGTCCCGAATGCTAAGCAACGAAGGCAGTTTCCACATAGGCGACAAAGTAGTTTATCCAAACCATGGGGTTGGGGTTATTGAGCAGATCTCGAGTCGCACGTTTGGCGAGACCGTGGAGAAGTTCTATTTGTTGAAGATCAAGGCCAGCAGCCTCAAGGTCATGGTGCCCTTCCACAACGTGAACATGGTGGGATTGCGGCGGGTGATCAAGAACGGGGACATCCAGAAAATCGTTGATTTTCTGCAGGATGGCTCGGCTGACAGCAACGCCGACTGGAAATATCGCTACAAAGAGAACTCCGAGCGCATGCGCACCGGATCGTTGCTGGAAGTGGCCGTGGTGTTGAAGGGTCTGATCGCGCTTCACCAAGCCAAGGCACTTTCATTTCGGGAAAAGAAGATGCTGGAACGTGCCCGCTACCTGTTGGTCAGCGAGTTGGCTATGGCAAAGAATTGCGAAGAGCCGTTGGTCGAAGAACTGCTCAACAAAGCCCTCAGCAAGAACGGTCTGCGCTTCCCGGAAGCTTCCGAATTTCAAGCCTAGCCAACCCTTAACCACAGAGGACACAGAGATTCACAGAGGAAGCCCTTGGCAATAAGCCTTTGTGAAGCTTTGGGTTTCCGAGGTTTATAATTCTCCTCGCATGACTGAGCTGATCAAAAGAAAGCTCCAGGACGAGATGAACGCCCTGGAACACGAGTTGATTCACGATCTCCCCAAGGAGATCAAGAAGGCTGCTGCCCTTGGCGATCTCAGCGAAAACGCTGAATATCATATGGCCAAGCAGCGCCAGGAGTTCGTCAAGGCGCGGCTTCGCCAACTCGGCAAACGCATGGCCGACCTGTCCTTAATTAACATGGACAACATTCCCAAGGACAGGGTAGGTCTCGGCTCGACGGTCAAGGTTTACGACAACACCAAGAACGAAGAAATGGAATACAAGCTGGTGACCAGCGAGGAGTCGGACGTTGCTACTGGAAAGATCTCGACCAGCTCTCCCATCGGCCGTGCGCTTCTCAATAAGAAGGTCGGAGAAACGGCCAGCGTGGTTACGCCTAACGGCAAACGCGAGTTGGATATTCTGACTTTGATCACAATCCATGACGAGGCCAAAGTCTGATGGCACGGGCTTTCTAACATGGCCATGGCTTACTAATATGACATGGACCTCCGCTTTCGGCCGGGCTTGCGGGAAGTTGCTGAACATCATCGTGCGCTGGCTGGCGCTGTCGCGAATCAATCCCAATGTGCTGACGTTCATGGGGTTGGTGGTCAACACCATCGCTGCCATTCTTTTCGGATACGCCAACAGCGACAATCAAGCGCGCTTGTTCCGCTACGCCGGGCTGGTCATCATCGGCTCAGGCTTTTTCGATCTCGTGGACGGCGAAGTCGCCCGCGCCACCAACCGCGTCACCCGCTTTGGCGGCTTCTTCGATTCCGTCATCGACCGCTACAGTGACGCTTCCCAGTTCCTCGGATTGCTCGTCTTCTACGCCCGCGGCCAGCGCTTTGTGTACGTAGTGCTGGCGGCGTTCGTCATGGTCAGCGCCATCATGGTCAGCTATACGCGGGCCCGCGCCGAGTCGCTGATCGGCTCCTGCCGCGTAGGATTTCTCGAGCGTCCGGAACGCCTGGTGCTGGTGATCATCGGAGCGTTATTCAACCGCATGGCGCCGGTGCTGTGGCTGATCGCCGTGCTGTCAACGATTACTGTGATTCACCGCATGCGCTACACCTGGACTCGGACACAGGATTCGCCGGCCGGGGCGAAGGGGCAGGCGGCGTAGTTTCCCGATTCCGAACCAGAAACAAAATAAACTTTTGATCTGCGAAGTCCGGCTCTCCCTCGACCCATACAATCCATTAAGCAGGCGGTGTTTGGAGGGTGTTGCCAGTGGGTACTGGACGCCGTCTGCAAAACGGTCGAGTGGCTTTAGCCAGCCACTAGGGTTCGAGTCCCTCGCCCTCCGCCCGTCACTCGACTAATGCAAATAGGCTTGACATAGCAACCGGACGCGCTATGATTGTAGTTGCAGACGGCGTCCAGTATCAGCCCCGGATGGCTACCGGGGCTTTCGTGTTTCTGAGGTTATCCTCTCGTGCCTTGACAAGGCTGCTGGGAGAGATATGCTTGAGTTGCTTGACAGGTGGTGCCCAGTTTCAGTTCCCAAGCCCCGGATGATTACCGGGGCTGTGGTGTTTCTGGGTCTCCCGTGTCTTGACAACGCTGGTGGCAAGGCTATTCTGGAGTTGCTTCGCGGGCGGCGTCTAGTACCCGGCCCCGGCTCACTGCAGGGGCTTTCGTGTTTCGGTTTATTTGGACTTGCCAAGGTCCTTCAAAGTGGCGGCGAGCGGTGCTGAGATCTTTCGGCGGAGACTTGCGGCCACGCCCGATACAGCCAATCAAGCCAGCTTCTTCAGCCAACTCGTAGGCCGGACGCGGTTCGGAAGACTGGCCCAGATAAGTTTCTAGCGCTTCGCGGACGAGTGCGGACTCGGGCTGTCCCTTCATTCGCGAACGGCGGCGGAGGCGCTGCCCAAGATTCTTGCAGATACGGATGGTTAGGCGTCGGGATGCCATGTCAGACTTTAGCATAAGTGCCTAACAGGCCTGGGCAGGCTTAGCCTGTGTGGTTAGCCGCTTGAATCGGTACCATTCTTCGCCGTATCGGCGCCGGTTGGCAATGATTGCTGAAGCATCGCTGAGTCTGTGGTGTATACCTTGATCCACCATGCGAACGCCTTGTGCAGCAACCGGTAGACCCCGCGTTCCCCTTCTTTCGCGAGGATGATTTGCCTGTCCCGCAGTGCGAAGAGGGCGTTATCGAGGGTCGACTCTGGCCCTTTGAACTTCGCCTTGATTTCCTTCTTCGTAACCCAACCGTCCAGTTTATCCGCCATTATCCGGAGGACCTGCCGATAGCTCTCCTTTTGAATCTTCGTGTAGTAGCTGTCACGATAGTAGCGGTCGCCGATTAGTTCTAACGCACCGCGTGTTCCAAATCCGCCGGCCATCACGTCGTCAACATCAATGAGATTGTCACTATCGGTCGCAAACGCGGAAAAGGCGAACTGCTGTATGAAGTGGGGGTATCCTTCGGAATAGTAAGCGAGGTGATGCCTAGCGTCAGCGGTGATGGCTGTTTGCGCCTCGTTGAGTTGGTTGGCGCGCTCTAACCCCATGTCAATGACGCGTTGCGACTCGCTGATCGACAGCCTGCCCAACACCAACTCCTCGAACAGGCGCAGTGAGGACGGATGGCTTGCCGCCAGTACATTTCGCAGTTCAGGCAACCCGGCAATGCCGAATGCCACCCGGTTACAGCCGCGACGCTGCAGTCGTTCTGTAAGCAGCTTGAAGAAAGACCCTAGAGAAAGTTGAGCTGAAGCGTTGTCGGCCTCGTCGACAAGTATGAGTATTCCGTCGAAGTGAGCTCCGAATATTGACGACTCGCCTTCGCCGCATACGCGATCGGCAACTCCAGCAAGCGAATACGCAAACTCCTCAAGCAGCCGTTCGTCTGTAACCGATTGCTCGGTCGATCTAAGCTTAAAACCACTCGCCTCGACTCTCTTCAAAAACTCCCAGCTCTGCTTCAGGAACTCACGCCCGCTCTCCGTCTCCCCCAAGGTCTTGTCCAGCCCAAGCTTGATCTTCTCAATCAGGCCAAGCTGTGTCGTGTTTGGGTCAATATCAGTGTCGATTGCGAGAAACGCGACCTTAGTATCGTCTATGCCCTCCATGCCTTCAGCGACGTCCTTGATGTAATTCAACAGGGACGATTTCCCTATTCCGCGCTCCCCCGTCAGCATGAAGTTCGAGGGGCTCCCGGCCTTGGTTTGGACCAAGCACGATTCCAATCTGACGAGTTCTGGTACTCGCCCGACAAACATGCCCGAGTGAACAGGCGAGTTTGGAGCGAATGGATTGATCTTTGCCATTATTTCGTCTCCCCTATAGCGATCCTTCCACATCGGTCGGTGATGGTGGCCAGGCAGCCCCGCGTCTGGCCCCTCCGAGACGTAGGCATCCGCCGCTGTGCACGATCCATACGAACTAGCGAGGCTTTCTATTGAGGCTGCAGCGCCACCTTAACATTCAGATCGCTTCCGTCGGTAACGCTAACAGTTCGTTTCCAATCCACAAACTTGGAGGCCTTCACCTCGACTGTGTGATCCCCAGCTGGGAGTGGGACAGTGGACGGCGCAGTGCCAACAAATTTGCCGTCTATGTAGACTTCCGCGTCAGGCACTGAGCTGACCACTTGAAGCCTTCCCTTGTCGGACGGTCCGGGCTGTTGTTGGGGGAAGAACCGTTGCACGACGTTCAGGATGTCTTGTGAGCTGAGTGCAAAACCAATTCCTTGGACGCCCTCTTTCACTACTTTGACCGTGTTCATTCCAATGACGTCGCCGTGGGTATTGAGGAGCGGCCCACCGCTATTGCCCGGATTGATCGAGGCGTCCGTCTGAATCCAGGTACCCGGCCCCAGTTCCGGGTAGGAGCCTACCGCACTAACGATTCCCCTCGTGACCGTGTTCTGTAGCCCCAGGCCGGGATTGCCAATGGCGATGACGGATTGTCCCACTTTAGTTGTCGCGAGCGTGCCGAGTGCGAGGGATGGTGTGTGATCGATATCCAACTTAACGAGCGCAAGATCCAGTGCTGGATCCCGATAGACCACCTTGCCGTTGAATTGCTGCTGCTGCAGGTTCTTGGCTGTCACTTCAGCATTGGTGCCTACGACGTGGGCATTGGTGACGACCACACCGCTCCCCGTTATCAGGAATCCCGATCCTGTGGCCTCCGAACTGGAGAGCTTCAAGACCGCGGAGGATGTTTGGTCGACTAGGTCCTCGATTGGCACTTCGGCGCTAGCAAGCTTTACTGACGAGGCGGCGCTGGAGGCTGCCAGTGTTCCGGTGAACACCTTCGCTTCGGGTACGAGCGTAACGGTGATAATTTTATCTTTCAGTAGATAGTAGTCACCGTGATACGTTCCGTTAAGAGCGAACCATTTCATTGGCCCAACAGTCAATTCAATATCCTGTGTGACATACCCGGCCAAGCTCACACGCGCATGTAGCGGTCGCTCTAGGCGAGCGCCAAAGACGGTGGCGGTCTTATGAAAATAGCCACCCGGTAGCTTCTTCGATGTGTGAGGGGTAGTGCCGACAACCTTGCCGTCAATCTCGACGGTAGCTCCCGGCGGCGCAGATTCAATTCGGAGTTCTTCGGCGAAGAGCCTGTGATTACCCAGGCAAAATGAAAGAGCCAGTAGAAACAGAAGTCTTTGTTTCACGGTGATCCTCCCACATATTTCCGAACAAGTTTTCCTAGGGGAATTGGTACTGGGCCCGACTGCTTTGGGGGAGAAGCGAGAAACATACTCCGAGGTGTGTCAGGAGTCAAGCAGGAAAGGTCAACCTCAAAGGCGACGGACAGGAGTGTCCGTCCCACACGAGCCGTATCCGTGATAAGCGCTACGAACACGGCGAGGAGTTCTCACGGTGCTTCCTACAGAGCGTGGTGAGAACGCCTTGCGGTACCGGTACTGCTGCACGCGGGCATGGGCTCCTTCGACTGCGTAACTGCTTCGCTTCGCTCGGCAGTTACTCCGCTCAGGATGACAGTTTTTGTGGGGCCATCCCTAGCCGGAATGCGCATTTTGGGAAATCTCACAACAAAAACATTGATCGTAGACGTCAAACGAACCCAACATCTGTCATCCTGAGCGAAGCGGGCTTCGCGCTTGCGCGAGGCTTGCGAGTCGAAGGACCCCATGCCTGTCGTACGCGCCACGAACGCTGCGAGGCGTTCTCACGGTGCTTCGTACAGAAGCGTCATGAGAATGCCTTGCAGTGCCGGTGCTGCCGCATGCGGGCATGGGCTCCTTCGACTCCGTAACTGCTTCGCTTCGCTCGGCAGTTACTCCGCTCAGGATGACAGACTTTGTGAAATAACCTAGACGAAATGCGACGCTGGTGAGCGGCGACGCTTTGCCACAGCGCAAAGGCGACTGTGGTGGTCCGCGTTGGCGCAACAGACGCCGTGACCCGAAGCGCATTTTGGGAAACGCCACAAGAAAAAACATTGATCGTAGACGTCAAACGAACCCAACATCTGTCATCCTGAGCGAAGTGGGCTTCGCGCTTGCGCGAAGCCCGCGAGTCGAAGGACCCCGTGCCCGTCGTAAGCGGCACGAACGCGGCGAGGCGTTCTGACAGTGCTTCGTACAGAGTTTGGTTGGAACGCCTTGCGGCGCTGTTGCTGCTGCACACGGGTATGGGGTCCCTTCGGCTTCGCTCAGGGCAGGCTCTTCGACTGCGTAACTGCTTCGCTTCGCTCGGCAGTTACTGCGCTCAGGATGACAAGGGGTTATGAGGGAACATCGGTATTTTGCATACATCGTTTGTAGTGGCTCGGGGACGTTATATATCGGCATGACGAACAGCGTTTATCGTCGGGCCTTGCAGCACAAGAGTGGAGAGATCGAGGGATTTGCCAGTAAGTATCACTGCAACCGGCTGGTTTACTACGAGGGTTTTGATGATGTTTATAGAGCGATTGGACGGGAGAAACAATTGAAGGGCTGGACTAGGGCAAAGAAAATCGCTCTCATTGAGTCGAAGAATCCACGGTGGGAGGATCTGGCTGAGAAGCTCGGGGCACAGATGGCGTTTGCCGGGGAATCGATCAAGGGTCGATAGAAGAATTTGTTGAGCGTAGCGCCAAAGTGGGAATTAGATCGCCTATTCCGGCTTTGGGAAATGGCTGTGGAAAATCTTGTCAATATGGAGAACTTACACGAACGGGTCTATCCACTTAGAAGCATGGACAATATAAAGTTTGAAAGCGTGTCTCACTTACCTTCGCGAATCGCTATAATTTAAGTATAGGTACTTAATCGAAGGCGCGGCCTCAGGGCTGCGCCTTTTTCTTTTGGAGTAATTCATGACCGAGGCAGTCAATCACATCAAGAATCGGAAACGGCGGGGGGAGTGGGCTGAGTTGCGGTTTATGGCTGATGCGGCGCAGCACGGGCTGGTCGTCTCTAAGCCGTGGGGTGATTCGGAGCGCTATGACGTGGGAGTTGAGCATAACGGACAGTATCGGCGGGTGCAGGTGAAGTCGGTGATGTGCCACCAGGGGGCGTCGTACCGCTGCGGGATTGGTGGCCGCGGAACGTTTCGTGCTTACAAGAACGACGAGTTGGACTTTTTCGCGATCTTCATTGTTCCGGAGGAGCTGTGGTACATCGTGCCAGTGCGGGCGGCACTGGAGACGGGGAACCAGACGATTTGTCTGACTCCGTCGAGGAAGAGGAATCGGTATGAAGTTTACAGAGATGCCTGGAATCTGTTGCTTAATCGGCGTTGGGGGACGGGTGGGAGTGAGGTAGTGATCGATGGGCAGGTTTTCCAAGTGGGGTGACAGGGGTCAGAGCTTTTAATCGCAGAGATCGCTGAGAAGGGCCGCGGAGATCGCGGAAAAGGGCTTCACCACAGAGGACACAGAGAACACAGGGGAGTTCGGTCAAAAGCTTTTGATCGCAGAGATCGCTGAGAAGGGCCGCGGAGATCGCGGAAAAGGGCTTCACCACAGAGGACACAGAGAACACAGGGGAGTTCGGTCAAAAGCTTTTGATCGCAAAGATCGCTGAGAACGGCCGCGGAGATCGCTGACAAGAGTTAACCTCAGGGGACACAGTGTCTTCACATAAAGATCGCGGATGACCTGCTAGACTGTTCGGTCGTTTTTCTTGAGAGGAGAGATTTGTGGGGATGGATCCGGTACTTCTGGTGCATGGCGGGGCTTGGGCGATTCCTGATGACATGGTGGAGGCGCATTTGGCGGGAGTGCGAGCGGCCATGGCGGCCGGGTGGCGAGTGCTGGCGGCGGGCGGCGATGCTTTGGATGCGGTCGAGGAAGCGGTGGTGGTTATGGAAGACGATGAGACTTTCGACGCCGGGCGGGGCAGCTTTTTGAATCGCGATGGCAAGGTGCAACTGGACGCGCTGATCATGGATGGAGCGACGTTGCGGGCGGGCGGCGTGGGATGCGTGGAGCGGTTGCGGAATCCGGTGCGGGCGGCGAGAAAGATTTTGAGCGAGAGTCCGCATGTTTATTTCGTGGCGGAAGGTGCGGAACGGTTTGCGGCTGAGCATGGCATTGCGCTTTGCAAGAATGAAGATCTCGTAATTCCGCGCGAGGTGAAACGGTTGCAGGAAGCTCAGGCGACGGGAATGGCGGGGCAGCCGGATTTGTTTGCGCCGACGGATTCGCATGACACGGTGGGAGCGGTAGCGCTGGATGGATCGGGGAACATTGCGGCGGCGACGTCTACGGGCGGGACTTTGAACAAGGCGCCGGGACGGTTGGGGGATTCGTCGCTCATAGGCTGCGGGTGCTATGCGGATAACAAGACGGCGGCGGCTTCGACTACGGGGTGGGGCGAGCCGATCATGAAACTGGTTTTGGCGAAGTGGGCGGCGGACCGGGTGGCGGCGGGGAATTTGCCGGAGTGGGTGGCGGCGGAGGCGATCAATTATTTGGAGTCGCGGCTGCAGGGGCATGGGGGAATGATTTTGCTGGATGCGCGGGGGAGATTCGGGATCGCGCATAACACGCCGCGCATGGCTTGGGCGGTGAAGACTGCGAAGCAGGAGAGCGCGGGGATTTCGCGCTAACGTTCGCCGCGCGGATCTCCGCGGATGAACGCGATACGGCAAAAGGATTATCGCGGAGATCGCGTAGAAAAGCTTTACCACAGAGGTCACGGAGAACACAGAGGCAAGCATTTGCAGCGCATGGGCGCGGGCGCGGACGCCCGCGCCTGCCACTCGGCCCTCCTGCTACACTCTTTGCGTTGTTATCGTTATTCTTGGCGCTTGCCGGAGTCCTGCTCTGTATGTCCGAAAATTACACACCTACTGCGCGCACCCGTTTGGTGCGCGAGGCTGAGCGTGCGGTTTACGACCGTGCTGCTGCTTATCGGATTCTTGATGAAGGCTTCATCTGCCATGTGGGATTTGTGGTGGATGGCCAGCCGTTTGTGATTCCCACCGGGTATGGACGGGTAGGCGATGACCTCTATATTCACGGCTCGGCGGCTAGCCGGATGCTGCGGAACCTGGATCAGGGAGTGGCGGTGTGTGTGACGGTCACGCTGCTGGATGGTTTGGTGCTGGCGCGGTCCATCTTTAATCATTCGATGAATTATCGTTCGGTGGTGGTGTTGGGGACGGCGGTGGCGGTGCAGGATCGTTCGGAAAAGCTGGAGGCGTTGCGGCTGTTGTCGGAGCATATTCTGCCGGGCCGGTGGGCGGAGTCACGGCAACCGAATGAGAAGGAAATCAAGGCGACGCTAGTGATGCGGTTGCCGATCACGGAGTTTTCAGCGAAGGTGCGGCAGGGGGCTCCGATTGATGATGAGGAAGATTATGCGTTTTCTACCTGGGCAGGGGTGATTCCGTTGAGCATGGTGGCGGGAGAGCCGGTGGATGATCCTCGGCTGATGGCAGGGCAGGTCGTGCCGGAGTATGCGAGGAAGTATTCGCGTCGACGGTGAGAAAGGCGTTCACCACAGAGGCACAGAGACACAGAGAAAACCTGAAGGCTTTAACCACAGAGGACACTGAGGTTCACAGAGGGAAGCGCGTCGGCCAGAATTGGCTTGACTGAGTGGGTAAAGAGTCATATCTTTACTGTAGGGGTTACAGGTAAAGAATGAAATATTCCAGCACCATCAGCAGCAAGGGGCAAGTCACGGTGCCGCAGGAAATCCGCCACCGGCTGGGACTTTCTGCGGGAGACCGGGTGGAGTTTGTCGTCGAGGGCGATCGGACCGTTATTCGTCCGTCACGGTCCACGGCCAGCCCGTTCGACAAGTACAGAGCAGTGCTGGGCACGTTTCCGGGCGGCAAGCAGGAGATCAACGCCTGGGTGGAAGAGATGCGGAGCGAGCGGGAACGTAAGTGAGGACGGCGGTGGACACGAATATTCTTTCTGCGCTGTGGTCGAGCGAGCCGTTGGCCTCGCAGGTTGCGGCGCAACTGGCGGAGGCGCACGCACGCGGCGGAGTGGTGATTTGCGCGCCGGTGTATGTAGAACTGTTGGCGCATCCTTCAGCGAGTCAGCGGTTCGTGGATGAGTTTCTGGCGGACACAGGCATCACCGTGGAATTTGAAATTGAGGAGAATGTGTGGCGGCTTGCGGGTAAAAGTTTTGTGGCGTATGCCCAACGACGACGGCGGTCCGCGGGAGGTGCAGCAAAGAGATTGTTAGTAGATTTTCTCGTGGCGGCGCATGCCCAGCTGCGTGCCGACCGGCTGATGACCTTGGACGCCGCTCGGTATCGGCGGGATTTTCCCCAGCTGCGAATCGCGTAAGCCATCGCTCCGGCTGTTTGTCCAGGTCCCGGGGGGTGTGCAGAATCGCAGAACCAACCGCTTTAACCACAAAGGACACAAAGGAAAATCAAGAGCGATCACCACAGAGGACACTGGGTTCACGGAGGAAGGCTTGCTTCAAGGCAACAGCAGCAGCTTCCCTGTGGTTTTGCGGGCTTCGAGGTCGCGGTGGGCTTGTTGGGCTTCGGCTAGTTTGTAGACGTGGGCGATACGGAGTTCGAGTTTGCTGTCTTCCATCATTTGAAAGACGTCGCTGGAGCGGGCGCGGAGTTCCTCGGTACTGGCGATGTAGTTATAGAGCGTGGGGCGAGTGACAAAGAGGGAGCCTTTGGTTGAGAGCTGGATGAGATCGAAGGGGGGAACCGGGCCGCTGGCGCCTCCGAAGAGAACCATGTAACCGCGGGGCCGGAGGACGTTTAGACCCTTCTCGAAAGTGGTTTTGCCGACTCCGTCGTAGACTACGTCGACGCCCTTGTTGTTGGTGAGGCGCTTGGTTTCAGTTTCGAAATCGGTGTGGGAGTAGAGAATGACTTCGTCGGCTCCTGCGTGGCGGGCAAGCTTGGCCTTTTCTTCGGTGGAGACTGTGGCGATGACATGGGCGCCGATATTCTTGGCCATCTGCACGAGCAGCGCTCCGACTCCGCCGGCGGCGGCGTGGATCAAAGCGGTCTGGCCTCGGCGCAGGGGGAAAGTGTCGTGGATCAAATAGTGGGCGGTCATGCCTTGCAGTAGGGCGGCGGCGGCTTGCTGATCGGTCACGCCATGGGGAATGTTCACCAGGCGATCGGCAGGAACGGCGGCGTACTCGGCGTAGGTGCCGAGGATGCTGGTCCAGCCGACATGATCGCCGGGTTTCACCGAGGTGACTTCGGAACCGACAGAAGAAACCACTCCGGCAGCTTCCTGGCCCAGGACAAACGGCAGCGGAACTTTGTAGCGTCCCTCGCGCTGGTAGGTGTCGATGAAGTTGACGCCGCAGGCGGCGATCTTGACGACGGCCTGGTTGGGTTTGGGCTGGGGGACGGGCAGATCGACAAGTTGCAGGACTTCAGGACCGCCGGTTTGGGATATCTGGATGGCTTTCATGATGCTCTAGAATATCGAAAACCAGTTCTCGGGTCTCAGTTCCTGGTTCTCGGATTTGGGCTCAGCCGGGGGCTGTGGTAACCTTCCCGGCTGGTTCCAAAGGTAACTCGGGCCACCCCGAATGCGGATTGACCCGTCTAATCCATGATAGTAGCATTAGCTGATCCTGTGGAAACTGTGGGTGGTCGCTGTAAGTAACAGATAAATATGAGCCTAGGGAAGCGATACCTGCAGACGGCTGGAGGGATTGCCTGTATCTTGGGCAGCCTAGCGTGCCAAACCGGCCCGCGTTCCGTGGCCCTTCTGCCTGCGAAACAGGCGAATGCTCCTGCCATTAGTGCGCCTCCCGCAGCTCAGGCTCAGGCCCCATCCCAGACAAAGCCGGCCGCTGCGATCATGCCGCGCCAGCCCGAAGTCAAAACCGATTCTGCAGCGGACCTGATCGCGCAAGTGGAAAAGGAGTATCAAGCCGGCCAAGCAAACTATCAGGCCGGACACCTGGAAGCGGCGAAAGCGAATTTTGACCGCGCCTTCAACCTGCTGTTGGAGAGTCCGTTGGATGTAGGTTCGGATGAGCGATTGCAAAAAGAGTTCGACCGCTTATTGGACGGCGTGAACGGTCTGGAAATGCAGGC
>Ga0210387_10001162_pt1 | contig 19724 bp, 21 predicted proteins | sample IncBWC7OmetaG_FD_160108 | JGI IMG/M metagenome (GOLD analysis project Ga0210387, IMG submission 160108) | Forest soil microbial communities from Barre Woods Harvard Forest LTER site, Petersham, Massachusetts, United States - Inc-BW-C-7-O ...
GCTTGTACATTTTTCCACAGGTGTTGTGAACAGGTCAATGCTGCCAAATTAGAGTTAATGTTCTGGATTTGGACTTGTTGGGCATCACTCTTCAATTTCCTTGACCACCTGCTTCTTCTGTGTTGCATAAGTTTTCCTTGGAATACCATCCATGACAAGTCTAATGTAGTGCATAAGGGTGTCAACCAATTTGTCTTACTTGCAGATGACAGCAATAAGGTTCCCAACCTGAAACTACTCAAATTTTCACCTTAACAAAAAAGACTGGGTGAAGGTTGAGCTTATGCATGAGGTGCTATGTGTGTGTGTCAATGTAAATTTCTTCAACTGTGCACATCATGACTACCTGCTAATGCACAACTGTCATTTTCTAGCTCCAGAGATCCTACATTTTGGCACACAATTCCAGTGCTCAAGTTTCTTCAGCAGTCTTGGGAAAATATGGTGCAGCTCTTGAAGTTTTTGCAGATGAAGGGTGCTATTGGGGAAGGTCTGAAAAATCTTCAGAAGTGGTATTGAAAGGCAGATGACACAGATGCATACTTCATTTGCCTTGGTTGGCCATTTCATCCCTTTTTTTATTTTTTATTTTTGCTAATTTCTGGCCTAGCTTTGGACCCAAACATCAAACTCACATAGGCTGCAGACAAGTGGAATAAAAAATATTTTGAATCTGGTGTTGCACAGCTTGAAGACATGGTATGAATTTATTGTTGCACTTGAATGTCACTGGGTGCAAGGCACAATAACTTGACCAAAAATGTAGTAAAAATATAGTAGAGTTAATCTGACTTACATCAGCATAATTTGGGCATAAATATTGGAAAAGTGTTTAGAATTTCCTCTCAGTAATGTCTGTTTTTAGCATATTTTTCAAATAATGAGCAAATTTGGCAAAAGATTTTTGCAATATTGTTATTCAAGTTATGGTAGGCTCATGACCATCCGGTTTAGGAAACTCACAAGTCGTATCCTAAACCGGCTGGAAGTTCTGGTCAGTCACATGGCAGGGTCACACTGTTGCCCGCCAAGCGTGATGCGGGACTTGGAAAAATTTTGATGATCAAACTACAGAAATTCACGATGACATCGCGAGAATGCTCCGCTCCACTATCTACACTACTTGCTGTCACTGTACTGTTGGCCATTACCACCCTCGAGGTCATCAAACTCGAATTTCAAGGCTTGAGCCTCCCCTGTCCAATGAAACATCAGTAAAACATCAGTTTTGGTTCAAATGCAGTTTCTGACCATGAAGTTGTTCCTTTTACAATATTTTTGGTCAAGTTATTATGCCTTGCACCCAGTGTGTTTATTGGTTTTTTCTCTAGTTTGATGCATACCATGTGCCAAATGTTCCACTGACAGCCAGAAATGTGACTGCAGGTATTGTATTATGATATACTAAGTACTTACAATAATTTCAGTTGCTGCAACTACCCCAAATGTGTAATATGGATACACATGGATGCTTAATGCATGTAACAACCGTTACAATCACGTGACCCTTCCTGCACACATCCCCGAGCCTGTACGATCCCCAACCCATGCCCGATCCCGATTCGCTGTGTTACATTCTTGTGGCACACTCCGCCAAACACGTGTCCTCGCTTATGTGCATAGCCTCCCGCACAGTAATATGATTACTCCTTTATTTCCTTGTACTTTGTCCACTCTGATTCTTATGCTCCATGCATCCCCCTCGCTTTATGTTACCCTCCATATGCCTTATGCTCACATTTCCCGTCGCACCCCGATTAGCCCCGATAGTATTACGAGTTCCGATCCGACTTGTCGTAGTATTTAAATCACTAGTATTTACCCAGGTACCTCAGTTCAAATATTGTTTGTTACCTGCACTATTCTATCTGCTTAACTCTCCTTGCCTGCCTTCCTCTCTGAGTCCCCAAGACTTAGTTCCCTGTCATTCCTGAAATCCGAGAACACGTTGGTGCAAGTGGCGCAACCTTCGTAGGTTGAAGCCGAAGTTCTCTTGTCGCGCTAAGTCTTCTTGTTCTTGTCCCGTCCATTGGATCCCGGTCACATGATTGGGCCTGGTGTGCACTTACATTCTTTCCCTCTCTGGTTCAGTTCATAACAATGCAGTCCAATCAGGTCAAGATGCCAAGTGTGCAAAGAGTAACCCATGTGATGAACTCAAGGCCTATCTTTACAGCCCACTGGAATGAGTTGATAATGTTGTCAGATGGTGGGAAGTAAAGTTTATCAGGTGAATTTCCATTGTTTTAAGTTCAGTTTGACATATTTTTGTTACAGCTTCATTCATCTCAGTACCCATCACTTTCATGGATGGCATGTGATTATCTTGCTGTCCAAGGTTCTGTGACACCCTCCAAGTGTGCTTTTTCAAGTGGGGGACTCACCAGTGATACATCTGTGTAGTCCAAGTTGGGAACACAAAACAAAGACTTAGATGTGTGTGCAAGTGCATTGAGAAAAGTCTCTAACACAGCCTACTTGATCTGAAGACTTTGTGATGTAATGTGATGTTGATAAACATAGTCTGTAGTACACATTAGAATGCACAATATGGAGCAACATAACAGAAATGAGGTAAATGCAGAGGATTATAATGCAGGAGTATCAGACAACAAAGGATACCCAATGAAGATGAGGGTAATGCAGTGATAACACAGTATGAGGGCAAAGATGCAATAATGCAGTGCAATGGGAGGACACAACACAACACAAAGACTTGGGCAAGGTTAGGAACAATGTAGAAGACTTAGTAGGACTTAGGAGGAACTTGAACTCAAAGTGGGGAAGTGGGGGACTTCCTCTTTTTGGTAAAATCAGTGATGTACAGGGTTTTTATGCTAAGAAATTTAAGACTAAAAAAGCAAGGAACAAAAGAAACAATAAAGTTGGAAAAGACATGGAATACAGAACCATAATAATGACAAGGGGTTGAGGAATCATGATGGAAAACTCAGAAATAAATTGTAGGAAATGATAAAAGTAAGATAGAGGGAGGGAATGTGTCCCAATCTTGATCCGGTGTGATTAGCTAACTAGCAAGTGACTGGAACTGTCTCATGGAGGAGGACCCCAAATATACCAGTTAAGGTTGTATACCTAGTCTGGACAAATTTTCAGATTTTGGGACCTGAGGTATGATAATAGTCCAGACAAATGAGGGGTTGATGTCAAACACTAGGATACATAATCTGGACAACAGGATGTTAGATTTTGCAGGTCAGATACCTGTCTGGACAAAAAAATTTCCAAGTCACACAGCCTTTTGCAGTAGTAGACCAGCTTAAATTGGCCTATACAGTGTTTCATGCCATGATTTGTGGCCAACACACTAGCTTTGGTAGGTCTTGATATGTTTGAAATTTTCAACTCTTTGGTAGGAACAACAGTAATTATCCAATGAGATTGTAGCAGTCAATGCTGATGATGAAGAAGAAGACTGGATAGGCTGCCATAAGATATAACAAGCAATACCTGAAATTTTGATGTTAGATACTGTGTCCAGACAAAATCAGAGCAATACCTATGTATGTCCATGTAGTAGTCTGGAGGGGAGGGGTGCTGAGAGGAGGCAAGGAGCAGAGCTCTGAGCTGATAAGATGCCTTTAAGCTCATGCTTTAAGGCAGAGGAAGGTGGCCATGACAGTTGACCAAGAGTTTTGTCTGCAAAAGACTCATCGGGCAGCAGGTTTTCCAACCATCCAAACAAAACCCAACAAAGTTGGTGCCTCAGCCACAATATGGAATCTGGCATTCAGACTCAACAAAGATTGTATTTGAGCTCAATTAATTACTCATATCCTCACCAGCTTTTAATGAGCATTAGGCTGATGTAACTTGGGATAGAGCTTAACATTATATTTTCCTCATTAGCTTCAACAGAGACATTTGATTCTTAGTTAGAGAATCAAAATTACTGTTGAAGTCTTCATATTTGAGAATGAATTGACCTCTGACTAAGAAATAGAAGAGAGGTGGTTTCCCACTAACAATTTGTTCACAAAAGTGAAAGAGGAATAATACAGAACAGGTGATGTTTGTAACAGATTATTAAAGCTAGAAACAGAAGTTCCCATTAAACTCAAATCATGCATGATTATCCTTCCTCATGCAATCATCAATGGGATAGCGGGTCATGCCATCTCTGAGAATAATAACAATAAAAATATGCTAGTGTACATTCAAGTTCTACATGTAGAAATCAAAAATGGCATGATTGAATTTTCATATTTTTGAACTTAATCTGAAATGTCATGCTCCAAGCAGCGGCAGCCCAAATGGCTGCTGGGAGCATGACATGAGGATTGAGTGAAAAAACAGGATCAAACTGCCATTACTAGTTTGTTTGAAGGGCTTCAAGAATTCCACCATTGAGTTTATTCAAGGTGTCACCCAGAGACTCTGGCTGCTTAAATGATGTAAGAAAGCGATCCTCAGATCTTCCAAGACCACATTCTACCCATGCTGAGTGCAGTGTCTTCCAAATGGGACCAAAGTCTACTGCTTCCCAGAGTGGATTGTCAGTGAGTTTCAGATCATATAGTCTTGCTGCAGGTTCCCAGTCTGAAATTGGAGCTTGGGGACATGGAAGGAGTGCTTTGGGGCACTCCTCAATATATGGCCATACTGGAAATTTTGATGTTAGATACTGTGTCCAGACAAAATCAGAGCAATACCTATGTCCATGTAGTAGTCTGGACAAATTTTTTGAAAACATAAAATTTGGTATACAACCTCAACCAGCATATTTGGGGGTCCTCACATAGGTGGTGTAGACACAATGATGATGAGGAAACAATATGAAGATCATGTGATGATCTCCATGGAACTCTGAGGTGACATGATGTAGGCATGGTGCAGAGTGGAATATGGGAATGCAATGTGAAGTTCAGAAATGTGGAGTTCACTGTACAACATGGTGTATCAGAATGAGGTGGAGTGTGATGCAAAATGTCAAAATAGTCAGTTTACATGTCCAGAGGCCAACAGTGCATATTACCGGCACTGCACTCTGCAACTGCCTTGCTGTCAAAGCCTTTGAAGGACTACAGATATTGAAGAGTGCATACTGAAATGGTCATCTCACAGCCACTGAGCAGGCCAGAGGGCATATTCCTGCTCTTTTACAAGCTCAAGGTGCTGTAGACACTGAGGAGGATGAGCTGGCTGTTCTGTAAAATCTTGTAGATACATTTTAACACAAAATTACATGTTTTTGAAAATTTTGGAGTTTGGTCCAGGTTTTCACATTTAAGAACCTGAACTGGACTTTTTTTGAACTAAACCAACAGTCCAGTTCCCAACCAGTTCCAGGTTTGCAAAAAATCTTCAAGAACCAGACTGAACTGGTCTTTGACATCCCTAGGGCCCATACAGATCACCGGTCACCTGCAGGTTGATCCATGTTGTGCTCTACTACTGTAACTGTAGAGTTATGACCTTAACTTCATCATCTAGTCATTGAAGTGAAGCTGATTTTGTGATGGTCACAGTGATTCCGAACCCTCTGAAAACATTCACAACATGACATAGTGTTTACACCAGGATTTTTGAGAAAACCAAGATGAACAACTTTTATACCCTGCTGCATATTCTCAACATCATAATATGGGTATGCGGCTACACACTGTGCACTTACAATGGTGGCCTCCCAAGCCACCACAAACAGCCACAAACTTCGTTGTCACAGGTCACGCGGTCACGACGGGCCATAACAACAAAGGCATAACTCTACAGATGTCCAAACCAACTCTTCAGACACTGGCAGCTGTCCATGGCCTTGATTCCAAGGCTTCAGCTAGTCAGCTGCACAACTCGATAATCATTGGGGCACGTCACATTTGGATGATGTGCAGTTGATGAATGAGGCCTATCTTTATTTAAGTATCTTAATTCTTATGTTGACTTCGATTTTTTTCTCCTTACATAATCCGGCGTAATCCGTGGTTGTCTGAACAAATTGGGGGCCTGTTCGACGACTACGCTGTAATTTTTCCAGGATTCAGCTAGCGTCCGCCAGGGGTACTTAGAACTCTCCAGCAATCCATCTTTCACTGTATAAACCTGATTGTCTATCTGTATTCTGGTTGGCGGAACCACGAAAACGAAACTAGTTAGGCTGAACGCTGTTCATTTAAAGGTCGAGCAGCTGCGCCGTCTCATGCCTCGCCGCTCTTCCACCCGCACCGCCATAATTATAGAGCCTCCCCCTCACCGGCGCTCTCCAGCCCTCCCACCTTCTTATGCCTTGCCTGAAGATGTTGTCCAACTGCGAAACCAATGGAAATGGGCCGCGTTTAGCCAGTTCTTCTTTACTTTTTCGCATCTATTCGCGATGAATGATGTTACATTATCGGTAAGTCTTAGGTTTTGCGTTGTGTTGACATATATGTCTACATTTACTTTCTCAGGATATTGAGGATGATTTGACTCATTCAACCAACCTTGTTCTACCGCGGATCATGCAGAGACTGCTATACACCCTCTCGTACGACCGGAAGGTATCGTGAGTGTGTCCATCGGTGCCATGTCGGTCTTTTCTGAATACTGATCATGTTATAGGCTGGATAACTGGCAAACGGCTCTACGGAAGCAGTATTACAAACGCGACCCACTCGCTAATCCTCTAGGTTCCGAACCCTCATCAAGCTCTCTGGAACCGCGATCTATCTCCTTTATCCTGGACCCTAATACCCCATCACCCGCAGCGGAACCTAGGGCGGAGGAAGCAGCAGACAGCGCTATTCAAGGCTCTTTGGTGTCTTCAAACGAAACCGCCACTTACCAACCCATCGTGGAGGGCATGGTTGACAGTAATAGTCGTAAACTCAGTTTCCAACTGGAGGATAACGTTGTACGGCAACCTGAACAAGCCTTTCGGAAAGCCATGGATGATCAGCACGAAGCGGAAAACGAGGAATCCACAGACTGGCTGGATCTTCCTATGCTCGCGAAACTCGACTCGATGTACCTGCTCACCGAATGGCAATTTCATAACCCAATCCGATTGCGGTCTCTGATGAAGACCGACGACGAAACAGCTCAGTGGGTCAGTCACTTCGTGGCCACCTGCCAGATTCTCGTCCTCACATTGTAGTGTATATCTTCTCTAGCGAATCGAACCTATCGGGTACGATGCCAAGCGAAACGCTTATTGGCTAATTGGTGGTATGCTCCTCTCCCGTTCAACTTTCTGCCTCCATATTCTAATTGTAGGTACACTCACCTTCCCGCCATTAGCTTCCCGACTGTGGATACAGCGTGCCTTACCGAATCCTCCAAAGACGTCTTTAAAACGAAAACGGCCCGCGGCAGGTGACACCAATAATACTACTGCAAACTCTAAGCATCAGCCTGCTTCAACCAAGCGACCACGCCTTCAAGCCGATGAGGGTACTACTCAAAAGTCTCACAAAATTAAAACTGGCAATCGCTCTGCCCAGAATCACAACGCCAATAACAATTTGACCGACGGTGGGGGAGGTAGAGCTGCAAAGGCGCAGGCGAACCTGAAGCTGGATGAACAAGCCAAAGAGCTGGCCGAGCTAAACAGACAGGCTGCCACTCTCGCAAGAAGCGGGAGTGGAGGTGAGACGAAGACGAGCAAGCGGCCAAAGGTCAATCAGCGCAGCAAAAGTTCGGGTATGGGATCAAGTCCTACGCGACCTCTTGGTACTCGAATAAGTGCGCGATTGAGAGGAGCTCAAGGCGACGAGTGGCAGCCCGTTCCGGAGGAATGGCTGAATGAGGGTGCCATTGGGACCCAGGTAAACGGGGGCCAGGCGTCGGGAAGTGTGAAGAAGCCTTTCCCGAAGACGGGGTTGGAGAGCGACGAGGAGAGCGTTAGTGATTTGACGGAGTTGAGTGAGTTCAGTGAAGGGAAGGAAACAGATGCCAATGCAGAGGCATTGAAGGATGAAGATGAGGATACAAATGTTCGGATGGTCGACGTGGAAATGCCTGTTCCCACCGATGATAGAGTGGAGGAAGTACCAATCCTGCCCGAGGGGTTTGTAGAATGGGAAACGGTATGCATTTGTGCAAAAATTCCGAAACTCCCGTTCATTTCGGCTTCAGATATGTGCCACGCTTTATGAATGGGAACACATTGCAGAACGCTTCGACAAAGCGACCCACTACAGCGAGAAGGCACTGTACAAAGTGCTCGCAAATGATGTTGTGCCCAGTGTTACTGAGGAGCTCAGGGTACGATTATACACCGAGTATGCTCCTCTTTCTGTGTTCTGATTAGATTGTTCAGGAAATTGACCGACAACGCCGGTTGCAAGAAGCACTTGTTCACCGGAAACGCTCCTCCCGCATCGCCATTAAGGAGAGCGAGAAAGAGGAAGCGCGACTAGCTGCAAGGAAGCGAGCAGAGGAAGAGGACAAAATGAGTCGAGCAAAGCGTTTGGAAGCGCGCTTACAGAAGGAGGACGCTGATAGGGAACGCAGGGAGAATGCACGGGAACAGCGGAGAAGGGAGCGAGAAGCCAAGGAGGCGCTGCAGAAGGAAAGTGGCGGTGAAAGGTCTTTCTATTATCCTCCTTCCTGCTATTGGCTCGTTTCTAATTATTATGCTTCACGCTTAGCTCGGACATGCAGATTGATATCATTGGAGATGGACCGCCGAAACACGCTCTATCAAACGGAAGTATGACTTTCCATCAGGGTAAAATTCGGTTCCATGGTACTGCCATGAATGGCTCTGGAAGTGGCTCCCGTACACCACTCGGAGACGACTGGGAGCTGGATTGCGAGATCTGTTATCGTCGGGGCATCAATATCGTCAGTACCGTCGTAACCATTATTCAGGCAATATTTTCTGAACTAATCGAACATATTTATTTCAAGGATGACGGTGCGCCCATGATGTGCTGCGGGATATGCTGCAAGTGGCAGCATATTGCATGCCATGACCGAGCAGATATTCAAGCTGGGCGATCCAAGCGAAATTGGGACGATGTGGAATTTTTCTGCCGGCAGTGTCGATCGAGAACAGCATCAAACTATATTGCGGGTAGTTATCAGCCCCAACCACAAATGGGACAAAGCGCCTCCACCTCGTACTTAACACTCCTGCCTCCCATTCCTACTGAGGCCACCTCCAACCCACACGTCCGTTCACCTGCTAACTACGTCGTCCAACGATCGTCCGACAACTACATGGGTGCGCGGATTCACTCGATGCCTACGAATGGCGGCGTGACCTACCGCCAGGGGCAGCTGTCGCCGGTTTCCTATCCACAACCTCACCCTCAACCACATCACCCTCAACCCCCACAACATTATCCTTTGCCCCACACAACGATTGCATTCACACACTACCAACCGCAACAACGTGGATTCTCATCGAGTTCTCAGATCCCTCATAACTCTGCCCACACTCAACCGTTTGGCCAGCCATCCTCGGGCCAATTCGCATATCCTGATGTTGGGACAAACGGACAGTTGTCAAATTCCTACCAGGTGAGTAGGTTTAAGGCTAGCGCCATTGATTCTTAATCTGACTTGAAGTACAGCGCTCTGTACCACATACTCAAGCTGGATGGAACGTCACTACGCCAGCCCATGCGCCAGGATATGGTACCTTGTATAACGCGAGTGGGGAGCGCTCTGGTATTGCCACCTACGTGCAGGAAGCAGAACGACAGTACGGCGGACGTCCGGACGCCGTGGCTCCTCATGCCCATGACCGGTGGCAGCCTCCTCGCCCTCACACATCCGCAAATGCTGGTGAACAACCGCTGAACCAATTTTCCGCCACGCAATTCAGATACCACCCCACTTCATATCAGTCCCCTTCATAGCCGCATTCATTGCCCACAGTCTTTCTGTCATAACCCTCCATTATATTACAAGTCAACGCTGATAAACATTTTCCACACTGTTCCGTAATCTTGAATCTATACGTTGAGGCACGGTTGAGAAATGTAATGATGCAGTCTTGTTTGATGTACCCTGATGCTAAAGTGAAGGGCGATTAGCGGATTGTCTCGAACATCTTGAATGCAAGTGTTTGGAAAGGGAAGGGATCATCATCTCCAGTGGTATCTCTGGACAATTAGTGTGTCAACAGGGCGGTTGAGATGAGAGAAGCATCCGAGAACAGACTCGATTGGGCCGAGAACGCGAAGTCCTCGAACATGGGTGTCTTTGCCGCTCATATGATTGGCGGCAACGATGATTTGAAGAACATATGCATAAACGGGCTTACTGAGACTAGTCAGAAACAATACTATTTGCAATATCCAACTCGACGTACAGTCCATCTCCATCTTCGTTGGGTTCCGACGACACGTCGAAGGTAATCCAACCGTCTGGCTTTTCTAGAGTGATGACCCGTACGTCCTGGAGGTCGCTTGGACCCGTCCCCGCACGTATGGCTAGTGTGGAAGGTGTGTAAGAATCATCCTGGGGATAACTCAGGTATATGCTGATTTTCTGGTATAACAACACGACTTTAGTCTTCACGGATATTCAGATGTGTCGAGCTGACCTGGATTGCAAGTTTTCGAGGAAATTCGACAGTGATAAAGTGAGGTTGAGGTCCATCAGAACTAGCAAGCGAATTAGAACAATTTACTAGGCAATTGCAAACCACTCACTGCCAAAAGGTATCGGGATCGCCATCGCGGAGGCATTCCGCTCCGAACCCGAATTTGAAGGATGAGACTGACCATTTTGCGCGATCAGAGATGTCTGGCCATGGGAGAACAGCTTGTTTCCCGATGGCTTGAAGGTAATATAGTGGAGTGATATTGTTCATATAGACAGGCTTACGCAGGCCTAGGCCTGCGAGTGCTCACCTGAATGAATTGCAGACACTTCGCACAAAAAAAGCATTTCCGAGTTCGGATTTATACTGGCCAGTGCTTACATAAGCCAAGATTACGCCCTTTCAAGCTCAAGATTGGCCGCGCCTGTAACTAATCACCCAGTTCTTTGCTGATTCTTGGTTTCAAGTGGTCCGTGAATCAATCTTGCACACCAAACGGAACTTCAACCATGTGGAAGTCGCGTTCTGCTTTTGCTCTGGTGAAGAAGCGGCCGGACCTGCATCCCGGTTCCCCTCTCAGCAAATTACATGTCGTGACTCGTAGGATTCTGGTACGATCCCACGATTTAGAGTCTTCACTTTGTGTATTTATTTAACCGCAAAATCCATTCGTCCAGCGTACCTCTCAGACTCACATGCGGCGAGAATTGGCAACCCATTTGCCTCGACTGGCTTCCTCTGCCTCACCTTTGAGTTTGAGACCTATAGTGTCTGAGAAACCTCAGACTTTCCCGAGAATAAAGACTAATGATCTTCCAATCGTTAGTATGGATGAGCGCAAGGTTGCAATAGGATGGGACACACAAACCTGGTCACGATTGTACGCCGTTGTTCTACCTTGATTAACGTACAGCAACTCAGGGATTGGTCGAAAGTCACAACATCTGGTTACGTGATCATTGCCGCTGTCCGCTTTGTTTCCATGCAATCACAAAGCAACGCTTGGTTAACACTTTTGAGGTCGGTGCTCCTTACGTTAGGACTAAGCCATGTGGTAACATACCACCCAGATCCCTCCCGATATCAAACCAATCCATGTTGGGTCAAAACCAGAAGGTCTGGAAGTATCCTGTAGGTGTTCCATCCTGCTTGTTTGGCATGTTTGACCTGAACCCGCGTTTAGGGCCTTCTTCCGAACCTCATATATCGCTGTACCCATGGTCATGGCTTGAACGAAACTCTTATGATCCACACATCCGACCGAGCGAATCATCGAACGAGTACGTTTCTTCTCTACATCACCGCTCTACCTTTCCTTCACAATTCTCGATAGAAAAATCATATGGGGCTCCAAAATCCAGCAATCACCCCCAACCGTAACATACGAAGAAGCTATGGGAGATGATGACCGCGGACTCTTCAAATGGCTATCTACCATAGCATGTCTCTTGCTACATTCGCCTACTCGAATCTAATTACACTTTCCTCATCAGGATAAATTCGGCTTTTCCTTCATCTCGGGTGTCCCACCGACTCCAGAAGCAACTGAAAAATTATCGGAGCGAATTGGTTTCATTCGGGAAACGCAATGTCGGTCGGTTTATGACCCTTTTACACTTCTTTAATCATTAAGTATGTTGCAGACGGAAAATTCTGGGACTTTACGTCGAATCTCGCCAAGGGCGACACAGCCTACACTACGCTCGCCCTCGGGGCTCATACCGACACCACTTACTATGTACGCCTTTTATTCCAGTTAACATTTAACTCTCTGACCAATTTCCACTCTCGATTTCAGACCGACCCCTGCGGCCTTCAACTCTTTCATCTCCTATCACATACCAACGGTTCCGGGGGTGCCACTCTGCTCGTTGATGGTTTCTATGTCGCCTCCATCCTCGAAGAGCTCCATCCTGAAGCGTATTCCCTCCTCTCTCGCGTAGGGGTTCCAGCTCATGCAGCCGGCGAACCCTCCGCTCTCTACCGCCCAAGCCCCGTTTCAGGCTACCCCGTGCTGGGGCACAATATCTTAACTGGAGAGCTTACGCAGGTGCGGTGGAATAACGATGACAGAAGCGTGATGAGCCACTTGGATCCTTCCGCGGTCGAGTCGTGGTCCGTGCAACTAAACACCTCTTGTGCACGCAATGCATTTATCTAATTGTATCCTGCCCCCAGGTATGAAGCTATCAGAACCTGGAATACATTCCTCACCAGTTCAGATTCGGAATTTTGGGTCCAGCTCGGACCCGGCACAGCAGTCGGTTCGTTCTTCACCCCCTTCCTCTCTTAATCACTATTTTAATCGCTATTTTAACCAATATATATCCCCCCCCAAGTCATTGACAACCATCGCGTCCTCCACGGCCGCTCTGCTTTTGACGGCAAACGCCGCATGTGCGGAGCTTACATCGGCATCGATGAGTATTGCTCCAAGCTAGCCGTCCTCAGTGAGAAATTTGCCCCCGACTCTGTTTTGCGTGCGACTAGTGATATACCCTTCTGGAGCGCCAACGGACGCAGCGTTTGGAACACAGCTCTCTGATCTGAAAGCACACGCGAAAGAGGATGGGATGTGATGGACTCTCACCCAATGAACTTATCCAACCCTCTCAAATACTTATCTCATTCCGGAAGATTATACATGACTGGTAAACCTGTTGTAATTGAATGATACGAGTACCGCTGTAATATCGCTGGTGCAATATTCCTTTTTGTGATTCTATTTCTACATCTGACTTTACTCTTTGCATTAACATGAGTAACAGTATATTTACTTTTCACTCCATCGCCCCCTTATCGCTCCGTCTGGATCTCCTTCAAAATAAATCCTTCCAGACCCCCGCAAACCCATAGTTCCTGCACACTAGGCCCAACAGGTCTAACAGTATATGTCTTCCCACCCCCCACACCCCCGTCCGCATTTACAACTACTCTCCCATCAACCATCCTCACCTCAACCATAAGCCCTTTATCAACCGTCAACTCCCCATCCTTCCCGCCCGCCCCACGATGTCCATCATTCGCATACATCTCCGTAAGATCTTTCACGAGCTCAGGACACTCGAGACAAATGAGACCGTTATTGATCGCATTCCGCTTGAAGATGTCACCAAAGGATCCTGCAATTACAACCGGGATGCCAGCAGCTTTGAGGGCCGTAGCAGCTTGCTCACGGGAGGAGCCCGTGCCAAAGTTGTACCCCGATACGAGAATCACACCGTTTTCGGTACCGTTGTCCAATACACCTGACCATTTCGACTTTTTCTGGATGAGGGATGAGACCAGTTCCACAAAGGCGGGATCATAGTTCTCCATCACGACCTGAGCCTGACGCTCGAGGGTGATGTCGTCCTGATAGGTATACTTTCCTGGATAAATTCCGTCCGTATTCAGATTATCTTGTGGGACGAACAACAGAGGGCCCGCAAATGCAGACGGGAACCCAGGAAGAACCCGTTCCGTTTGTGTTGGCATCGACGCAGAAGATCTGCTCGGTTGTGTCAGGATGGAGAAGGTAGGGGTCTTGACGGGCGGGAGCGAAGTAGGATCAAGTGACGCCGGACCGCAAATGTATCCCTTGACAGCACTCGCTGCTACGACCGCCGGACTTGCAAGGTACGCCTGGGCTTTAGGATGTCCCATACGACCCTTATAATTCCTATTCGTAGCACTGATGCCTGTCTGCCCTTCCTCTAATAATCCAGTCCCAAGCCCAATGCACGGACCGCAACCAGCAGGTAGGACCTTCGCGCCTGAGACAATCAAAGTCTCCCAATCACCCAAACGCTCGGATTCTTGTTGCACCGCAGAACTTGCAGCAGCAATGTAGAACTCGATGCCTGGCGCAACCTTGTTCCCTTTCATCACAGCTGCGGCAGCCGCGATATCAGAAACGCGCGAATTGGTGCAGCTGACAAGGTAAGCTTTTTGTATTCCAATGCGTGCATCCTCAAGTATTGGCAGTGGAGTGGATACTTTGACACTGTTTGGGCCGGAAACGTGTGGGACCAGGGTCGATAGATCGAATACGAGATGGGAGGAATAATCTGCGTCCGGATCGGAACGGATGTTAGTCACGCGGAGGGCGTCGAGGCGACTACGATTGATCCGAGGGTGTTCTGGAGGCGATGGGATGGAAGAAGATGAGACGGGAGAAGAGAATGTGCGCAACTCGAGCTTTGTTAACACTCGATCATACCACTGTAACAGCGTATTGTCGACAGGGAAAACGCCAACCAATGCACCCCACTCTGTAGTCATATTTGCAATGGTCAGTCGATCATCGACTGTCAACGCAGACACACCTTCGCCTGTAAACTCTAAAGCCGCATTGAGGACTTGGTCTTTGTTGAATGACCCGCATAAAGCAACAATTACATCCTTTCCAGTAACTCCAGGTGTGAGCATGCCTTTCAGCTCTACTTTTATCATACGTGGGACCTGCCACCAAGTCTTTCCAGTTGCCCAAAGAGCGGCGGCATCTGTTCGAACGATGGGTGTCCCGACACATCCTACGCCCCCATACATATTACTGTGGCTGTCACTAGCAACAGTGAGAGTGTGAGGAAAGGCGTAGCCCTCTTCGACGAGAACCTGGTGACCGATGCCTCGGCCAGCGGGATAGAAATCGATGCCATGGTTCCTGGCGAATTTTTCGATAGAAGCATATTTGGCCAAGTTCTTTGATGACCTGTTTTGGACGTCATGATCTAGTGTGAAGACAGGCTGGGCGGGGTTCTGTATTTGTGTGGCTCCAATGGAGTTGAATCTGATTTATAGTGAGACATTTCCCAAAAGTACACAAATGGAATGAAAGCACACTTGGTGATGACTGGCCCAGTATTGTCATGAGTCATAACGTGTTCAGGACGAATCATAACATAGTCGCCAGACTTGATGACTTTGCTGTCCGGAAGACCAACAGCATACTTTTGGACGACTTTTTCGATGACAGTCTGGGGTACGTGAGGACGGTCTGGGGCTATCGTAGCCAGATATCTGATAGAGTGTGTTCGAGCGCAGTGTCGAACCAGAGATAATGGTGGATGCATAGGTGCGTCTAGGTGCAAACGCAACTGTGCAAAATTTCCTGTCAGCGACCGATAAGTTGAAGTTGATGCCAAGTTCAAGAAACGGTTCTTTGGACTCGTTATTCAAACAGAGGGAAAGCAAATCAGCACAAATACCAGCATTGATGATCGATATTGATCATGAACTGAACCCCCTAACGTGATAGTATCAGGTCCTTACTTCGAACTACTGTCCACAGATCTTCGTTGGCCATCCTGCTGTTGATATTGTATCGATACAATGGTTGTCATGGTACGGTCAAGGTATGGTCCTATACCTCGAATCGAGTCAATCGACCCTCGATTGTTCATGAATCTACTACCACGCGTCAAACGTAGCCTATGATATATACTCGACTGAATACATAATCTCTCCTCGAACCATTTGTCCCTATACATGGAATGCAAACATTATAACGCAACATATACACAGATTACGTTCCCTTCACGGCGTCCAAATGAAAAACCCATTTATTCCCAACAGTTCGTTCATCCAAACCCATCACAGATGACTTAAATCCATCCCATTCAACCACCAATCCCAACCGCTAGCATCAATCATGCCCCAATCGCAGCCCTGGAAACCGCGATAGGTGCAGTGACAGGAGACTCGACGGATTTCTCCGTCGCTTTCTGCTTATCTGTAGGGGTAGAAGCAGAAGTAGGATTATGTGATAGTTTTGCTTTCTTCTTTTTCAGTAAAGCTAGACTCTCTTTTAATGGGGAGACAATGAAAATGATCATTGGGTACACACCAACAGAAACGGCGCTCTTAACACCATCCACAATGTCTCTGCTTTGCTCCAAATACTCCGTGTCATCGAATCGGTGTTTCTTGCCTGCTATCACGCCTGCTGATGCTGCTGGTTCTCCTGGGCCTACGGCTTTCGACGTTGGCGACGACGGCCCACCAGTAGAACTGGAACCAGAAGCACTGGGCCCGGCGTCGATCCCCAACTTGCGCTCCAACGCCTCGAGTTTAGCTTTTTGGACATCTGCTTTTGCGGCGAGGCGTGCTGGTTCATTTTCAAGATATTCTGCCAGTCTAGTAATACCTATTTGTATCAGTAAACGTGGAGCGTAAATCACAAGGGAACAACATAGAACACACTTCCTAGCCTCCTTAATGGTACTCAGCCTTCTGCCACTCAAATCTCTACACGAGTCATTGTTGCTCGTCTTCTGGCTGCTCATGCGACCGCCAGCTGCGCGGAGCTGGGAGCCAAAGCCGCCTTTGCCGCCGAGGAGGTGGGGCGTGAGGCGGAGGGAAACTAGAGGGGAGCTAGGTGATCCATCGGGGTGAAGAGAGGAAATGGGATCGTCTGGGGCTGGGACTGGACCTGAGTGGGGGGAGAGAAAGAGATCGACCGAGGTGGGGAAGTTGGGATAGCGGGTGTGGAGGAATGCGGGAACTGAACCGAATGGGCTTGAAGAGGGAAGAATGATGGAGAGCGTTGGGAACGGCGAAAACGATGAGATGAGCAGTGTGGTCGACATGACTGTGGTTGTGGACTGCTTTGTTTGGTCTTGATTGGAATCTTGGCCATAATCCGAGTCGCTTGGTCGCTACCCGAACACCATGGCGGCCATCACAATCCCTCCAGCATTCCACTGGCCCCTCCAATTTTGCCTCTTCTCCACGACCACTACATACGTCCTGTCTCTCATAACATCAAATGTCTCACACGTCGACCGCGTATGGACATTCCTCCCAACCATATACACAGCCTACTTCACTTTGCTCCCCCTCTGGCCTCAGCAGCAACCCTTTCCGCTTTGTCCGTATGCACCCAAGGAGTTGGGCGTGCAGGCTTTGGCAGACTATAGCCCGAGGGCTTTGTTGATGTTAGGCTTGGTTATGGTTTGGATGTTTAGGTAAATTTCTCGGTTTCCGCTCCCATTAATGTGCATCTGATATTCTTGCAGACTGAGCTATAATACATACCGCCGTGGTTTATTTAACCTGTATGTACTCTGTTAGCACTTTCATTCTTCGTGCCAACTTCCTTTTAGCCGCGACGAAGACTACCGCTGGGCAGTCCTCCGCAAGCAAACCCCCCCTTGGTTCTTCCAGCTAATAAACGCCACCTTCATCTGTACGTCTATATTCTCAATCCTCCTCAACTCTCCGCTTACCTCGTAGCCATTCTCTCTCAGCACCAATCCAAAATATCCTACTCCTCCTTCTCGGCCACCCCACCTACATCGCGTCAACCATACAATCCCATACGCCCCTCGCACCCTCCGACCTTCTTCTCGCCTCCCTCGCCCTCGTTGTTCTCGCTCTCGAGTTCACCGCTGATAATCAGCAGTATGCATTCCAAAGTTACAAGGCTACCATGCTTTCCAGTGGGGCCAAGTATGACGAAACGAAGCAGTGGCCGGGCGCCCGGTTAAGGTGGACTTCCGAGGATGCTAGGAGGGGCTTCGTGACGAGGGGTCTGTGGGCGTATTCGAGGCATCCAAATTTCGCATGTGAGCAGACATTTTGGGTGAGTGTTTCAAGCCCTTTCTTGTCATTCGTTCTCCTTCGGTGCATATTCTCCAGCTTTTCTCAGTATCATCAACTTCCTTGACTATCCCTTTCTACACCGCACCATTCTCCTTCCCTATTTCCCTGTGCCACATTTCGTTCGGTTCACTCATCATCGCTCGCCGTTCTTTCCTGCTCCACTGCCTTCCATCCTGATCTTGTCTTTCTCTTTCGTTTCCATTATTTCATCGCTCACGTTCATTTGCTTCCGTTCTACTCCCTCATTCATTTTCCTTGAACATCCTAATTCCCTTCAACAGTGGATAATAAATCTAACACCCCTTCTCTCCCCCTCCTCGCCTACTCTCCCGTCGTTCCCCCTGTCATCCGTCTCGCGAGTCCTCTACGACCTCCCCTCTTTCCTCATCACTATCCCTATCCTCCTCTCCCCACCCAACATCCACCAAACCCTCGCCGCACTTCTGACACACCTAACCACCTTCGCCCCACTCCTCCCCGCCCTCTCTCTATCCCTCCTATTCCTCTCCTCCACAATCTACACCGAGAGCATCACACTATCAAAATATCCAAAGGCATATCATGCATATCGGGAGCGCGTGGGCATGTTTGGATCTGCAAAAACGTGGCAGAAAGGCCTCGAGCTGGGATGGACTGGAAGGAAGACGGAGGTTGAGGAGTTGATTTGGGGAAAGGAGGGTAAGGATGAATAAGGAAGGGTGAAGATGATTGTTTTGTTATTGTTGAGTTTCTTGATGCTTTCGAATGAACTGAAGTCGAAACTTTTCTGTTTTCATGCATGTGCTGTAGGACAATTGTAGCTTGTACATGGCATACTCATGGTCAATACGAAAATAATGTGCCATCCAGAGATTGGGATTAGTTCCTTCGGTGCTTTGTTTGGTATTGATTGCAATTAGCAGCGTCTGGTGTCATGTTCCTGGAATTTTGCAAACTGTACTCGCCATGGCGATCCCACCAGTGTTCCACTGGCCCCTCCAATTTTGCCTCTTTTCTACGACTACAAAATTTATGTGCTGTCTCTCGTAACATCAAACGTCTCCCACAACGACCGCGTATGGACGTTCCTCCCAACCATCTATAAGGCCTACTTCGTTTGCTCCCCCTCTGGCCTCGGCAACAACCCTTTCCGCTTTGTCCCTATACTCCCAAGGAGTTGGGCGCGCAGGCTTTGGCAGACTATAGCCCGAGGGCCTTGTTGATGTTAGGCTTGGTTATGGTTTGGATGTTTCTCGGTTTCCGCTCCCATTACAGCCATTTGCGGAAGTTAGGGCGCGGCTGAATTTTTTCCAAAATGGGACATTTTTTTCCAAAATATGTATATCAACTATATCTTTATCAGTTTTAATCCGGCAGCTCTAATTATTAGCTTCAATTGTTTGCATTCAAAATTTGCAGGGGATTGGTCACTTCAGAAAGTTGAATAATATATTTTTATAGGTCAGTGGTAAAATGATCCCCCTCCAGACTATATCACAAATATCAAGATGGAGAGTGGACCGATTGCTTCGACCCAAGACAAATATTCTTCGCATTATCAATCTGGAGAGGATGGCCTCTTCTGATTTTCAAATATTTGATACTTCCCACTTGAGCAGTAGGCAGCACCTCTCAATAGTATATCACAGATTATGGGGTGAGGAAT
>Ga0210387_10001164_pt1 | contig 19706 bp, 17 predicted proteins | sample IncBWC7OmetaG_FD_160108 | JGI IMG/M metagenome (GOLD analysis project Ga0210387, IMG submission 160108) | Forest soil microbial communities from Barre Woods Harvard Forest LTER site, Petersham, Massachusetts, United States - Inc-BW-C-7-O ...
TAGAACATCGCGGATATCGTATAAGACGGTCGAATAAGAGGGAAGGAATAATAATGGAATGTATGGGATGTGGGGTTTACGTGTCCAAGTGGAAATGGTGCGTATCAACGGGAGGGTCAAAAAATAAGGTTTGACCCCAGATTTTGCCTCCGATTGGAGATTGAGGTTCAAAATTTTTTGAAAAATCAAAATCCATGAACATAAGGTCGAAATAGTACAGTAGTGCAGCCAGTGCTGCAAAAACTACTAGTATTCATCCTCAATAAGCTCTATCTCAGTGACCAGCAAGCTTCTTACCACCAATGAGTTGAGCTTTACATAAATACCACTTCAGTTTTGCAGTCCAATAACCTACAAGTCACATGGGTAGTCTGAGGAGATCACGGAGAAACATGTGGTCACATGAATTACCATATATAGTAATGTGCCTGATTACGTAGTAGGTAGGTCCCCCAAAAGCCTCCTTAAAAAAAAATACGACCCTAGGTCGTAAAATAGCCACGTTCAAAGTTGGCCGCAGCTCGCAGCTGCAGTCGCAGCTCCGAAGCTGCAGCTCGTTTACATAATACATAATTCAAACTCCGACTCATTCAAATGTCACACCATGTCAATGGTGCGAGAATTCATCTGATATGTCTACAACTGGCACTCGTGAAGAGATTATCCAAGCTTACCTCTTGAATATGGTTACAAGGAACATCTTTGCACCATATGAGAGTCTGGAAGAGGCTTGCAACCAATTCAATGTGGACATCAAAGTCATTCATGCACTACAAGAGACACACTATCTAAATGGTCGAGATCACCACGTTCCCAAGGCTGGAAACATGCACTTAGCTTGGGAGTATGCAAAAAACCCTGCTGATCATCATCGCTTTTTAAACATGCTTCGTGTCTCCCCACATGTCTTCCAAACTATTCTTTTGCTTATCGAGGACCACCCGGTTTTCTCCAATGACTCAAATAATGCTCAGACCCCTGTTGAGCAGCAACTCGCAGTCACCTTATACCGGATGGGACGTTATGGGAATGGTGCTTCAGTCCAGGATATAGCTCGAATTGCAGGATGCTCGGAGGGTGCTGTTGAGCTCTACACAGATCGGTGTCTCAAAGCAATCGAATCCCTACATGACTTGTTTGTTCGGAGGCTCACATCAGCAGAGAAGGAGAAGGAGAAGAAGTGGATGGATGAGCACCTATGCTTCAAGGGCATGTGGAGGGAAGGATGGGTGATGTATGATGGGACAATTGTGGTGTTGTACAAGAGGCCAAGTCTCAATGGAGATGCATACTACACTCGAAAAGCAAATTATGGGTTGAATGTGCAGGTAAACATTCCACCTTTTTATTTTGCTCTTGTCTAAATCTTCTTTAAAGATTGGCAATACTCCCTCCAATCTTCGCATTGTGGATTACTCACATGGCATGACTGGCTCTGCTCATGATGCACTTGCATTTGAGCATACTGCTGCAGCCAAATTCCCCAATTGGTTTTTTGAAGGTGATGAATTTGCATGGACAGATTCAGCATACCCTTGCAATTTACGCACCATACCTGTCCACAAGGAGCCAGCATCTCTCCAGCCAGCCAATGCTATTTTTGATCGCTATGTTTCCCACCTTCGTGTTCACTCAGAACACACTATGGGTGCACTGAAGGGCCGTTTCCAATGTCTACGTGGACTTCGTCTTGTGATCAACTCCAAATCTGATCATGTTGCTGCCTGCCGTTGGATCACAGTGGCAATCATTCTGCACAATCTTATTATTGATGTTGAGGGAGTTACATCAGCTGCAGAATTCCATCAACTACATACTCACATCGAAGAAGAAGAGGACAGGGGTGCTCATGATGAGCCAATTAATGGTGATATTGGGTTAAATGGGGAGGCAAAGCGCCAGAAACTAATTGATGAATTGATGGAGTATCGTAGGATTAGGGATGAACGACGAAGGTAATGGGAACAATTATGCACAGTTAATGTATATAAAATATGGAATAATGATAAACTGTTGGTGTTAAATGTCAGATGAAGTTTCAGGCCATTGATCATCCCAGTCAGGGGAAATACCACGCCGCTTATGGGGGGGAGTTTCCGATTGATGGACCTGGGGTTTGAGGAGTTTGCGAATTTTCTTGCGGTACTCAGCAGCATCCCAGATTCCTGCATTAAACTCTTGGAAAAGCTGGGCACGTTGTGCATCTACTCGTTTTAACCGGGCCTCTTCACGGAGAAATTCCATGTTCTCTCTGTCAAAATCGGTTTTAAAATGTCATATTTTACAAAAAAAAGACAACTTACTTCGACATGTCAAGCATTGACTCAACAATTGTTCGTTTCTGAGGAACTACAACTTTGATCTTGTCTAAAAGAGGACGAGATGCCGTTGAAGGCTTAGGTGGGCGAGCATGATCCAGGGGGGGACGAGGAGTCAGAGTAATATCATCACTACTTCCCATTTCACTTCCAATCATAACAGCAGAAGCAGACGAAAGGGAAGCTCGAACTGGAGTGACTGCAGACGTTGTAACTGCCTGAGTTTGAGAGAGTTGCGACTGTGTGATATTGTGTAAAACGGGATCAATGAGAGCATCCGGGGTTCGGAAATGCGTTGCCACCACATTCGGTTGAGTCCCATCAATATCATCATCGCGTGGTTGGTACCAAATTGTTTTGGCACCCTGAGGGCCAACACCAGTTGTGACAGCAATCGGTATAATGTTCGGGTGTGATGCAAACATAGCATGAAGCCGTGGAAAGAAAACAAAGTCGTTTGCAATCTCCTCTAGAGGTGGGTGTTAATCATATTATCAGAGAAAGTTGTGCATAACCTACCCCAGATGTTTCTCGCATCCACTGAGGTTGATTCATCCGGCCCATCCCAAGGTATATAAAATTCCATTGTCTCTTCTTTTTCGTTTCTGTTGTCGGCGCCAACACCCTGAATACCACCACCAGTTCGTCGGAGTCGCGCAGCATGTTTCTTATAGGTGGACACCAGCCTACACACAAATCATCCATGTTAACGATGTTTCGAAACGAGAAACAAACTTACGCCTCGATTTTGCTCTTTACTCGATCCCCGACAATCTTGGGACTGATCGGGTACAAATCCGGCAAGATCGCCTCACCGATACGTTTGCATACCTTGGCCTTCGACTCTCCACTGGTATTCTATCCATATGGCATCCGAGTTTGACTCCCAGTCAGTTTGTTGAAAACATATTGACTCACCTCATTCTTGTCCTTCTTTCCAAGAAGAACCTTGCAGTTCTCCTTCCTCTCCATCTCAGTAAGTAGTGCCCAAATGAGTTTTCCGTTGTCTTCGAGCCATTGGATGTCTGGAATCCTAGGTTTGGCTTGTGAACCAGTTTGTGTTTCGGCCATGAATTAAGATGTAGTGAGCCAAATGGACCTAAAGAGCGGTATCAGGTTGATGTAGTGGGTGCCAATTAAGATGATGTATAGTTGTAGAATGGAAAACGAAGGATGGGGTTGAAATAAACAAGTGTTTGCGCTCGAGTTGCGTCGTACACGCGTTGTGTCACACGAAGTCACGTAGTCGGAGTTTGAATTATGTATTATGTAAACGAGCTGCAGCTTCGGAGCTGCGAGCTGCGGCCAACTTTGAACGTGGCTAATATATTGCTGGTATACCCTTGGGAAGAACAGGCATGTAATGCCATCAGGGGCCAGGGCCTTTGATAGGGATGCCATACAACCATGCTTCAATGAACTTGTCATCCAAAGGATAGACCATTGGGCATGAAGAACTTCCTGACAAACATTGGACAAACATGATGAAGATGAGAACAACAAAATGGTACCTTTTGGAAATATGCTATATGGCTGCAAGACCTGCAACTGGGTTGGCTGCGGCGATATTTTGACTCATTGCCAAAATACATGTAACATGGCTGCAGGTAAGCCATCCCAAACGATGTGGGGTGTGTCACATCAGATGCAAACATGAGAGCGACCATGTGCCGGGGGTACTCGTGCCAGCTATCCCTTACTGCCAGTTCCTGTATTTGTGATGCTCCTCGAGGAAAGCTGGCAAAGTGTATAGTTCCCCATGAACACGAGTGTTCGGGAGTTCCAGAAAAGCTCAAACAGTTCGTAATGGTAGTGTTTGTAAGGGGACATCCCGTTGTCCGCACTTCCGCACTTTCCGAACTCTAGAACCCGCACTTCCGACCCGCACTTCCCACATCCGCTATTCCGCTTTTCCGCTCTCCGACCACCTGCAACCGCGCCGCCGTACTACCGCGCGCACTAGCGCGGATATATACCCTGTACGTACCTATTATGTAATTACCCTTTACCCCTTGTACCTGTGACGTCTCCCCCCTGTTCCTCACCCCCTTAAGGTACTTCGGTTCCTTTCTGTGGCTTGGTACTATATAGTTTATATTTTTCCGTATATACACACATCTACCCTTGTAGGGGTTCCTTAGGTTTATCTCTTTGGATCTCCCCTACAAGGTAACGTCCCCTTAGTTATTCCTCACTAGTTGTTAATCTAATACTCTTTGGATCTCCCCTACAAGTTTGAGTGAGGTATCCTCAACACTGAGGGTCGCCCTTACAGCTGGGAGAACGACAGCGTGGACTTCATAACAGAACTCCCTCCTGCACATGGGTATGATGCGATCATGAACGTTGTGGACTTCGCAACCAAACGCGGACACTTCACCCCGACCCATACGACGTGCTCCGCGGAAGGAGTGGCCTGGATCTATGTCAGAGAGGTCTGGAAACACCATGGACTACCACACACCTTAGTATCCGACTGCGGACCCCAGTTTGTAGCAGACTTCATGCGAGAACTCTACAGGCTCCTCAGGATTGAGTTGGCTCCCTCCACCACGTATCACCCACAGACAGACGGTCAAACCGAGTGCATTAACCAGGAACTAGAGCAGTTCCTCCATCTGTTTGTCAACGAGCAACAGGATGACTGGGACGAGCTTCTCCCCCTTGGTGAGTTCTCCTACAATAACCATGTCCACTCTTCGACGCAGCAAACCCCGTTCATGGCTGACGTCGGTTGGAATCCGCAGATGGGCTTCGAACCGCGAGAGGTACGCTCCCGACTTGAGTCTGTCAACGAATTCCGCGACCGCATGGAGAAGGGACTGGACGAGGCGAAGGCAGCACTTAACAAGGCCAAGGACAAGTATGCGCAGTATTACAACCGCCATCAAACCCTGGCCCCCGAACTCAAACCTGGAGACCTGGTCTGGATCGAGGCAGACAATATCGCCACAACCCGACCCTCTGCCAAGCTAGCTCATAAAAGGCTCGAACCTTGGCCGGTAGAAGCGCGCATAGGTCATGGCGCATACCGCATTACGCTCCCTCCGTCTCTCTGTCGCTTACACCCCATTTTCCCCATCATAAAGCTGACCCTCGCTGAACCAGATCCGATCCCAGGCCGTCACCCGATTCCTCCTCCACCAGTCCTAGTGGGCGGAGAGGAAGAATATGAGGTCGAGGACATTCTCAATAGTCAAGTCCGGTACTGTCGACTAGAGTACTTTGTCAAATGGAAGGGTTACGACGTCGGACACAACAGTTGGATCCTGCACTACGACATCCATGCGCCAGACCTTGTAGCAGGCTTCCACCGTCGAAATCCAGGAGCTCCTCGTCAAATTAACACGGCCTCATTTGACAGCATCTCGTTCTCGAAGGCAGACACCTCCCTGTGGTGGCGATCAACACGTCGAGGCGCCGTGTCTTAGAAGGGGGGGTGAATGTAAGGGGACATCCCATTTTCTGCACTTTCCGCACTTTCCGAACTCTAGAACCCGCACTTCTGACATGCACTTCCCACTTCCGCTATTTCCGCTATTCCGCTCTCCGACCATCCGCAACCGCGCCGCCGTACTACCGCGCACACTAACGCGGATATATACCCTGTACGTACCTATTATGTAATTACCCCTTACCCCTTGTACCTGTGACGTCTCCCCCCTGTTCCTCATCCCCCTAAGGTACTTCGGTTCCCTTCTGTGGCTTGGTACTATATAGTTTATATTTTTCCGTATATACACACATCTACCCTTGTAGGGGGTTCCTTAGGTTTATCTCTTTGGATCTCCCGTACAAGGTAACGTCCCCTTAGTTATTCCTCACTAGTTATTAATCTAATACTCTTTGGATCTCCCCTACAAGTTTGAGTGAGGTGTCCTCAACACTGAGGGTCGCCCTTACAATATTATCCTATTTCACCTCCAAGCAATGCAATATATAATCCTGAATGGCCAGCATCTTATGATCTTGATAAAATACCTATGCGTACAGAAGTTGACTACTGGGCCACAATTGAAAGGCTTCAAAAAGCTTCAAGTAAAGCTGCTCAAAGTAAAATTACTAAAGAGTCAGGTATCACCCGTATGCCTTTATGTGCAGCAAGCCTTGCATTCACTCATCCAACATTTTTTCCTCTTGATCCATTTCACTTGTTTTATGAAAATATTGCTGCATTTATTTGGGATCTGTGGATGTCTCATAGTTCACCTAATGAACACAAGATATATGTTCCAGAGGAGAAGTGAAAGAAATTTGGTCAACTTGTCTCAGATGCCATGTCAACACTGCCTCCTGCATTCTATGGACCAGTTCGTGACCCATACTTAAAGCATCAAAGCCAATATAAAATTTATGAATGGATGGCTTTAGTACATTGGTATATCATTCCAATTGGGCTTGAACTTGACTCTACTGTCCTCCAAAATTACTCCCATTTTGTTGAAGCTATTGAATTCGCAATGACTGTCAAAGCCAGAAATGGGGATGACCTAAGAAATGGGTCACAAAATCCGTTCCAAAAAAGCTCCTTTTGCAAACTTGGCCAATATAATTTATGAGAGAGAGTTGGTGAAACTGTTGCTATTGTATTATCCATCACTTGGGTCTCAGGCAGTAGTCAAACCACCATATGATAAAAAGTTTATGCAAAAGATTAGGGTGCTTCAAGGAGAAAGAATGCCTCATCAGGAGCTATACACATATCTGGAAAATATATCTCTTTGGTTGAAAATAGAATTCACTTCTGATCTTGAAGTGGTGCGATATGGAAAGTTTTGTTTTTCAGAAGGCAATGTTCTCAGGACCAGACTGAGTGAGAATCCAGGAAAGTCTTCTGCAAGATCTTATCGCTATTTTGAGGCAGTTGGAAACCAGGGAAATCTAGTATTTGGAGAAGGTTTAGCCTTTTTTGAAATTGTTGAACACTCTCAGAAGCTGGTGGTATATCAGCCACTGGCACAAGTTACAAAAAGCTTATCTGTGTTGCATGGCAAGTGGTCAGGAGATATTGCAGTCTTGCCTGTCTCTTCACTACATAGCCTTGTTGGAATTTTCTGTGTAGGAAAAACTGTGTACATTTTGAGAAAGCATCCAGGACTGGAATTTTTAGATGAAGCAGATAAAGGAAAGGAAGTTGATCAGACAGATACAAATGAATTAAATGATGAAAATGAGTAGCCATTTATCCATGCCACTGATGTTTTTTTTTAGTTGTGATATTGAAAAGAACATCACAAATGTATTGTACAATAGATAGGATTGATTTGATCTGGCAATATGACCACAATCCAAGCAGAATTGCAAGAAATTGGCCAAAGCCTTCAATGATTTGAGCTGAGATTATTCTTTAACAGCATTCTAACAGAATTTGGGAGCATGGGCTACTATTGCAATGAACTTACATAAATTTCTTATTCCTTCTATGCAATAGCCTACAACAGAACTGCATCAACAAGGTGCTCTATGATATCTGCTTCAGGACCCTCAAACTCTCTACACTGACTTATGGCGACTTTAACCACCTTGTTTCCATTGTCACATTGGGTATCACCACCTGCTTGTGCTTTCCTGGATAATGTTGTAGTTGCATTATCCACTGCACCAGAAATCCATATGACAAAAACTTAAGCAAGTGATCGTCTCAATGCAAAATGTACTTAAGCTGCATGACAGCTTAAGCATTTCATAAGTGTATATACATACCGTAAACTACATAAAAACCGCTGTGCTTAAGCATATCCATGGCTCAAGTGCTCAAGTGCTCAAGCACCACACCCTGCACACCCTCTTAAGCACCCAGCCCCTGCTCAAGCACCCAGCTCCTGCTCAAGCACCCAGCCCCACATTCAATTTAACAATGATACACAGGTGTGCTCAATTGGGCTGTGGACCCTGCTGCCAGGGTGCCAGTATGTGTCCTCTCTTGATTTCAAAAATCTGAGAGGAGTACCCAGATGGAATGATGTTGATGTACTCTGTTATTCCCAGTCCCAAGTCTTGTATACCATCATTGAGGTAGGCAAACAGGTCACTACTAAATTTACAATGGACACTCATCCCCATATTTCTGTTTGATAGCCCTACAATGCTACCCTCTCCATCCACCAACTTGTTGAGAACTTGGATGAAACCTTCTACATCAACAACAAGGCGCTCTATGATAGCTGCTTTAGGACCCTCAAACACTCTACACCAACTTATGGCAACCTCAACCACCTTGTTTCCATAGTCATGTTGGGTATCACCACCTGCTTGTGCTTCCCTGGTCAGCTGAACTCTGACCTCAGGAAATTGGCCATCAACATGGGTCAGTTTCTTATTTATGACATTCAGCTTGTATTTTTTTTTTACCCCAATCCACTAATACTAACATACTACTCTTATTTTCCTGGAAATAGTACCTTTGCTATGTCTACACTTTATGACCAGTTTCACACCTTTGACCCCTTGCAGAAGCCAACAGTACCATGCTGTGACTGTCCCCAAGCTCACCCAGCAGATGTTTGATGCCAAGAACATGATGGCAGCCTTGGATCCCAGGCATGGGTGTTATCTCACCATGAGTCACCTTTTCTTCTGACCTTATCTCCTTCCCCAACCTGATACCTGTTTCCCATATTGCCAGGTTGCTGCTGTCTTCCATGGTAAGATCTTGATGAAGGAAGTTGAGGAGCAGATGCAAAATGTCCAGAACAAAAACTCTGCTTACTTCGTGGAGTGGATTCCCAACAACCAGACCTTCCAGCGTACTCTCCACGGTAATATCGTGGAGCCCAAGGTGTACATTTAACGATAATCAGGTGCCACCCCAAGTCGGCCCAACACATAAAAGGGCAACGATATTATCGGTTGGGCCCAACCTTGGCAGAGGGTAACCCTTCCATGATATTATTGGTTGGGCCCAACTGCCCTGTGGGATACCCCTGCCACAATATTATCGGTTGGGCCCAACCTTGGTAGAGGGTAACCCTTCCACAATATTATCGGTTGGGCCCAACTGCCCTGTGGGATACCCCTGCCACGATATTATCGGTTGGGCCCAACCTTGGTAGAGGGTACCCCTTCCACAATATTATCGGTTGGGCCCAACTGCCCTGTGGGATACCCCTGCCACGATATTATCGGTTGGGCCCAACCTTGGTAGAGGGTACCCCTTCCACAATATTATCGGTTGGGCCCAACCTTGGCAGAGGGTAACCCTGCCACGATATTATCGGTTGGGCCCAACCTTGGTAGAGGGTAACCCTTCCACGATATTATCGGTTGGGCCCAACCTTGGTAGGGGGTACCCCTTCCATGATATTATCGGTTGGGCCCAACTGCCCTGTGGGATACCCTTGCCACGATATTATCGGTTGGGCCCAACCTTGGGAGAGGGTAACCCTTCCACGATATTATCGGTTGGGCCCAACCTTGGTAGAGGGTAACCCTTCCACAATATTATCGGTTGGGCCCAACCTTGGTAGAGGGTAACCCTTCCACAATATTATCGGTTGGGCCCAACCTTGGCAGAGGGTAACCCTTCCACAATATTATCGGTTGGGCCCAACCTTGGTAGAGGGTACCCCTTCCACAATATTATCGGTTGGGCCCAACCTTGGTAGAGGGTACCCCTTCCACGATATTATCAGTTGGGCCCAACTGCCCTGTGGGATACCCCTGCCACGATATTATTGGTTGGGCCCATCCTTGGTAGAGGGTAACCCTTCCACAATATTATTGGTTGGGCCCAACTGCCCTGTGGGATACCCCTGCCACGATATTATGGGTTGGGCCCAACTACCCTGTGGGATACCCCTGCCACAATATTATCGGTTGGGCCCAACCTTGGCGGATAACCCTTCCACAATATTATCAGTTGGGCCCAACCCTGGCAGAGGGTGACAATATTATTGTTTGGGCCCAACTGCTCTGTGGGATAGCCCTGCCATGATATTATCGGTTGGGCCCAACCTTGGCAAAGGATAACCCTTCCACAATATTATTGCTTATGCCCAACTGCTCTGTGGGATTGCCCTGCCATGATATCATTGGTTGGGCCCAACCTTGGCAGAGGGTCACCCTTTCATGATATTTTTGGTTGGGCCCAACTGCTGTGGGATAGCCCTGCCACAATATTATCAGTTGGGCCTGACTGCTCCATAGGACACCCTGCCATGATATTATTGGTTGGGCCCAACTGCTCTATGGGATATGCCTGCCATGATATTCTTGGTTGGGCCGAACCTAGGTAGGGGGTAGCCATGCCATGTTATTATTGGTTGGGCCTAACTGCTCTATGAGATACCCCTGCCATGCTATTATTGATTGGGCCCAACTGCCTAGTGGGGTATTCATTGTATGATATTATCAGTTGGCCCCAACTGCTCTATGGGATACCCTTGCCATGATATTATTGGTTGGGCCCAACTGCTCTATGGGGTACCCCTGCCACAATGTTATCAGTTGGGCTGAACCTAGGTAGGGGGTGGCCATGCCATGCTATGATTGGTTGGGCCCAACTACCTGGTGGGGTACCCATTGTAGTTGGGCCCAACCATCCTGAGGGGTAGCCTTGCCATAATATTATTGCTTTGGTTCAACTTGATGTGTGGTACCCATTTCATAATATTATCAGTTGGGCCCAACTCTGCTGTGGGGTATTTTTATCCTGATGTTATTAGTTGGGCCCAACTGATGTTATTGGCATTCATATTACCACATTGAGACCAGCTTTCCTGTGGGGTACCTCAGAATCATGTTGTTGATTGGGCACAATTGTCCCTTTCGATGCCCTGTTTTACCATTCCTAGTGGAGTACAGAGTATCCCTCCCACATGATTACAATTTTATTATACTAGTTTTGCTTATGCAGATATGAGAGTATCCTGTGACACCATTAATCATTGGGTTCATCTGGTTTCATTGGTTAAACCATATTGTACTAAGATTGAGTCAAGCTGAGGACATTATGGGTATACCCTCTATGATAATAGCTGGCATTTCATGCACTTAAATTCATAATCACATTGCATTAAAGTTCAAACATTGGCTTCAAGTAAATTTAAATTGAGGTCATGTGCAGCTGATATGTACTACAAGCCATATGTGGCCAAGGAAAAGTAAAAAGCCATTTAAAAACCATAATTCATAGATGTCCTTGATAAGTACATTGTAAGCATTCAAAAATTATCACAATTTACCAGTGGGTGTACTAAAAGCAGCTGGAATATCAGTCATATATGGTCATATATGATCACATGTCACTCTTGGTATGTATGTAGCACAAGTTGCACATGCTCAAAAATATTGAAGGGCATCTTGTTCACTGCTTCTGCCTTTCATGGTACAGACCAGAAAACATGCACTGAATATTCATATTCATATTGCTTGTGATGTGTGAGAGGTGTGAAAATAATAATAATAATACCTAAATGAAACCCAGTAGTATGAATCATGGACTGCATATTCCCTGATCTTATTCTGATTTTTTCAAATTTGTTTGATGTTTTATTGTTATCATTTTGGTAAATATATGATACAGGCTACCACCACTCCTTTTATACAACTCAGCAGTGCTATGTAAACAACAGCAAGTAATTACTTGTACAATCACCCCTATAAATGGATTGTATTGCAGGAAACGTGTGAAAATAAAATTGAAAAAATTGAAAATAAAATAAGGTCACATGCAGCTGTTGGTATGTACCAAGGGCTGCACATGACCTCAATTTTTTCAACTTTTTTTCGATTTTTCTTTTCGATTTTTTCACAATTTTTTCAAATTTACCAATAATATATATGATGCATGTTACCATCATTTCTTTTACACAACTCAGGAGTGCTATAGATAGATGACAACAAGTAATTACTTGCACAATCATCTCTGTAAAGGGATTGTGTTGCATGAAGAGTGCGAAAAAACTATTTGAAAAAATATGGTCACGTGTGGCTGTTGGTACATACCAAGGGCCGCACATGACCTTAATTTTTTCAATTTTTTTCTTCAAAATTTTTTTTTTCCGATTTTCCAATAATATATATGAGGCATGTTACCATCATTCCTTTCACACAACTCAGCACTGCAATGTATAGGTAATGACAACAAGTAATTACTTGCACAATTATCCTTATATATTCATTGTGTTGCATGAAAAGTGCGAAAAAATATTCGAAAAAATCAAAAATAAAATAAGGTCACGTGCGGCTGTTGGTACGTACCAAAGGCCGCACATGACCATATTTTTTCGATTTTTTTTCTCGATTTTTTTCGATTTTTTTCGATTTTCTTTCCCAATTTTTTTGGATTTGCCAATAATATATATGATGCATGTTATCATCATTCCTTTCACACAACTCAGCAGTGCAATGTATAGGTAATGACAACCAGTCATTACTTGCACAATTATCCCTAAATATTCATTGTGTTGCATGAAAAGTGCGAAAAAATATTCGAAAAAAATCGAAAATAAAATAAGGTCACGTGCGGCTGTTGGTACGTACCAAGGGCTGCACATGACCTTATTTTCTCAAATTTTTTTTTATTTTCTTTCCCAATTTTTTTGGATTTGCCAATAATATATATGATGCATGTTATCATCATTCCTTTCACACAACTCAGCAGTGCAATGTATAGATAATGACAACCAGTCATTACTTGCACAATTATCCCTAAATATTCATTGTGTTGCATGAAAAGTGCGAAAAAATATTCGAAAAAAATCGAAAATAAAATAAGGTCACATGCGGCTGTTGGTACGTACCAAGGGCTGCACATGACCATATTTTTTCGATTTTTTTTCTCAATTTTTTTCAATTTTTTTTTCAATTTTCTTTCCGATTTTTTTTGGATTTGCCAATAATATATATGATGCATGTTACCATTCCCTCCACACAACTCAGCAGTGCTATGTATAATGATCATCATACAACATGAAGAACATCAGAGGTCCAGGTATTTATATAGACAATGCTTATGTAGGGGATTTTTGCTATGATTATTTTGGGAAAAGACTTGTAAATACTCTGAGTACTGACTGAATCTGTAATCATGCAAGTCACACCACTTCTTTATGAGGTGACACCACCCTTCTGTCATCTGACCATCATTCTCTTCCTCTCAGACTAGTCTCTAATCTGACACATCCAGTTCTTGGCCATTTTATTGGACACCAATCTTGGTGGAAATTGATCATTTGTTAAGCTTGGTCATTATCCAGAGATGGTAGTTGGTATTAGGCATATCAAAGTGATAGATAAAAGTAGAATACTCATCTAAGATGGACCAAGGTAGGACTCCAGGCAGGATGTACACAAAGAGGCCAGAGTATTCAGGAACATTAGGAAGGAGAATATTCAGATCAGTGGGATCCAGTAGATTTGAAAGAGCCCTTGGATGGGCATGGGGATGGCTAGAGCATAATCTGTCAGCTGAATGTTCAGGTGATCCTAAAATGGCAAATTTACGAAATTTGCTGTGTTATCTAGGGCCAGAAACACCCCAGGTAGCTAGAGATGGATGGAAGGAATATATAGAAAGGTTACACAAAATAAACCAGAGGTTTGGAGAATGTGTGAAAGTCGGGAGAGGAAAAGGATGGTAAATGAGCATGAAACAAGTTAGAATCAATGTTTGGATCTCTGTATATTTGTGCATATATTACAAATAAATTATTTCCACAACAGTTGTGAGAAATTGTGGTTATGGAAATGTAGGGGCAGACTCAAGGATTATTTCTAGCACCTCTGTTTGTAGCTGAGAGCAATATGAAAGAGATAGTAAGTGTTTTCATTGGAGACTAGATTTATTCAAAATGTGATTGGCTGTCTGCATTAGGCTATGGACCCTTGATGGTACTGCCAGCCAATCACATGTTGAATAAATCTAGTCTCTAACAAAAACACTTACTATCTCTTTCATATTGCTCTCAGCTACAAATAGAGGTGCTAGAAATAATCCTTCAGTCTGCCCCTACATTTCCATAACCATACTTTCTCACAACTGTTGTGGAAATAATTTATTTGTAATATATGCAAAAATGAGCGGAGATCCAAACATTGATCCTAACTTGGTTTGCCCTTAACCACCATCTGCTTCACCATGGGTCGACGAGCAAAACATCTGACACTTGCTGAGCAGAGCAATGCAGCTCATTGTCATACCAAAACTTATTTGGCAACACCACAGTGAGTTTTATTGACTATAAACCATTTCTATTTTCAACTAAGTAATGATATAAGTGGTAATGAAGTTCGTATTGCCTCAAGACATGCTGCATATTGGAAGAAGCATGGGCGTAAGGGGCCATCTTCATCAGCATCACCAATGAGATCTGCTACATCACAAACACAACCTGAAGACATGGTTCTGTCTCATATTCCAGGATTTTCCCTTTCAAATGACCTCATTGAGCAGGCCTTGCTTCCTCTTCCCCAATCAGCACCTTTATTTCAAAAGGCACTTGCTGGCTCGGATGATCTGGATGAATCTGACCTCTGGAGATGGAAGGATGGGCCACCATATGTTGTTGAATCTGGATCAAGCTCATCAGATCCAAATGGGTCAAGTTCATCAGCAGCAGAGAGGAATTTTACAGAGAGATTGGTGGAAGTTATTTTTGGAGTTTGGTTATGTGAACAGGGCAAAGATGATGAGGTTTTGAAAGAGCAATTCTTGCAGGAAAAAAAATCTGCAGCTTTGGAAGGCCTATCTATCCAGGTGGCTGCTATGGTGGAGGAATGGAAATTATTGACTGCCTTCTTAGAGGACTATATCGCTGATGCAAGAGAAATCACTATGGCTCACACATATTTACAATGGCAGGCATATAAAACATACCATTTATACTATTTACATTTTTTGTAGTATAGTAGACTGATCATGGTGCAGTTCTTGATTGAAATAAGATGGGATTAAGTGTTGCAATTATGCTTGAAAGTAATATATTTGTTGTAACATTGATGCAGCTTAAGGTTAGGGTTAGAACTTTCTTCTGACCTGATATCAAGATATTCAACCAGAATACATAATCAAAAAGCATTTTCTTGACAAATTATAAAGGCAATCAATACAACCAGAGTTTTAAACAAGAAAAGTAAATATTCCTTGAATGTTGAGCTAGGCAGCGCTACCTGGCTCAACATTCAAGGAATCTGGCATGAGCCCATGAGAAATACAAATTCTACACAGATAAAAGACAAGTGAAAATATAATAGTTGATAGAAATTCATCTACAAAAAAAATGAAATCAGATTTCAAATGGGCTAATTAATCATCTGGCATACATACTCGGTGCAAAGGTCAACTTCTTGATGAACTAGTGGTGATAAGCATGATTTCATGTGTTACCTGTAACAAGAGTCAGAACAAAAGACAATAGGAAATTACACAAATAATATGATAATAAAGATACATCACCTCACATACATACCTAAGGGATAACAGTCAACGGAGTGATAGGTATAATGACCTACCACTGCGAAAACCACCATTGCCCTGGAGCTTGGACGCACTGCATCCAATCCCTGAGTAGATCATAATCTAACTCAGTTGACAGTTCCCAACAGATATCAAGCATCAATGTGAACAATATGCAAGATCCCTGAAGGGGCTGGGGGAGGAGCTGAAAGAGATGTCTCATATCAGTCCTCCCAACACAGACAAATATATGTCCATGGATCAAAAACCCTCAGAATCAACAACAGAGTTATACTCTGAATAAATCCCCCAGAACCCAAGGAGCCCCCAGAACCCAAGAAGCCCCCAGAACCCAAAGAGCCCTCAGATATCAAAATATAAAGCAAAACACCAAGGCTGGATATAGATAATACATCAGAAATAATATCAATAAGTGGATAAAAGGACTAACATAGATAGAGTATGGACATGCTTTATGTTACAGTGTGAGGACCCTATTGACTGCCATATCTGCAGAATAAGGCAGTCAATAGGGTCACCAACAGCTGTTCCAAGGTATATAGCTGTCAAGAGCAAGTACAAAAGCAAAAGTGTCATGGAGATGATGGTGGTAAGAGACAAGAGAGTGTGGGAACAGAACCAAAAAAAAAATTCCTTAAATAGAATGTCAACTGATCACATGATTTTCCTTTTTATATTTGATCATGTGATAAAGGCTAATGTTGACCTATGTGATTTTACATCTCAAGAAAACATCTTGAGATGATCTGACTTTAACCAATATTAAATATACATGGATATCATATAATAATGGCCTTGGCTGTAAAAAAAAAATGTTTCAAAATTGTGTGAAATATTTGTGGTCACAATAAGCTTGATGTAAATACTATTATTTTCGGGACTTTCCATTCAATGCAATCAGTGTTATTGCAGACAAAGAATGATTTATCATGGCAAGCCTTGAAAACACAGGCAGCATTTCATAAGAATCATTGTCTATATGAATACCTGGACCTTTGATGTTCAACATATTGTATGATGATCACTACACATAGCACTGCTAAGTTGTGTGAAAGGAATGATGATAACATGCATCATATATATTATTGGCAAATCCAAAAAAAATCGGAAAGAAAATTGAAAAAAAAATTGAAAAAAATTGAGAAAAAAAATCGAAAAAATATGGTCATGTGCGGCCCTTGGTACGTACCAACAGCCGCACGTGACCTTATTTTATTTTCGATTTTTTCGAATATTTTTTCGCACTTTTCATGCAACACAATGAATATTTAGGGATAATTGTGCAAGTAATGACTGGTTGTCATTACCTATAAATTGCACTGCTGAGTTGTGTGAAAGGAATGATGATAACATGCACCATATATATTATTGGCAAATCTGAAAAAATTGGGAAAGAAAATCGAAAAAAATCGAAAAAAAAAAATCGAAAAAATAAGGTCATGTGCAGCCCTTGGTACGTACCAACAGCTGCACATGACCTTATTTTATTTTCGATTTTTTCGAATATTTTTTCGCACTTTTCATGCAACACAATGAATATATAGGGATAATTGTGCAAGTAATGACTGGTTATCATTACCTATACATGGCATTGCTGAGTTGTGTGAAAGGAATGATGGTAACATGCATCATATATTTTATTGGCAAAATTGAAAAAAAATTAAGGTCATGTGTGGCCCTTGGTATGTATCAACAGCCTTTGCACTCTTCATGCAACACAATCCCTTTACAAAGGTGATTCTGCAAGTAATTACTTGTTGTCATCTATTCATAGCACTCCTGAGTTGTATAAAAGAAATGATGGTAACATGCATCATGTATATTATTGGTAAATTTGAAAAAAAATCAAAAGAAAAAAATCGAAAAAAAGTTGAAAAAATTGAGGTCATGTGCAGCCCTTGGTACATACCAACAGCTGCATATGACCTTATTTTATTTTCAATTTTTTCAATTCTATTTTGACACTTTTCATGTAACACAACCTATTTGTAGAGGGGATCCCAAGGGAAAATTGTGCCCAATCAACAACATGATTCTGAGGTACCCCACAGGACAGCTGGGCTCAATGTCACAGGAATGCCAATTAGATTAGTTGGGCCCAACCAATGATATGTATCAGGGTAAAAATACCCCACAGCAGAGTTAGGCCCAACTGATAGTATCATGAAATGGGTACCCCATATCAGGTTGGACCAAAGCAATAATATTATGGCAGGCCTACCCATCAGGACAGTTGGGGCCAACTGATAATATTGTACAATGGATATCACACCAAGCAGTTGGGCCTAGCCCATAATAGCATGGCAGGGCTACTTCCTATCTAGATTGGGCACAACCAATAATATTGTGGCAGGGGCATCCCATGAAGCAGTTGAGCCCAACTGATACTATTGTACCATGGGTACCCACCAGGCAGTTGAGCCCAACCAATCATACCATGGCAGAGGTATCCCATAAAGCAGTTGGGCCCAACCAATAATATCATACAATGGGTACCCCACCAGGCAGTTGGGGCCAATCAGTATAATATGATGGCAGGTACCCCACAGTACACTTGGGCCCAATGGATAATATTGTGGACGGGTTACCCTCCACCAAGGTTAGGCCCAATTGATAATATCATGGCAGGGCTATCCCACAGAGCAGTTGGGCCCAAGCAATGATATCACAGAAGGGCTACCCTCTGCCAAGGTTGGGCCCAACTGATAATATTGTGGAAGGGCTACCCTCTACCAAGGTTGGGCCCAACTGATAATATCATGGCAGGGCTATCCCACAGAGCAGTTGGGCCCAACCGATAATATCATGGAAGGGTTACCCTCTGCCAAGGTCGGGCCCAACTGATATTATCGTGGCAGGGCTATCCCACAGAGCAGTTGGGCCCAACCGATTATATTGTGGAAGGGTTACCCCCTGCCAAGTTTGGGCCCAACCGATAATATCGTGGAAGGGCTATCCCAGAGAGTAGTTGGGCCCAACCGATAATATCGTGGAAGGGTTACCCTCTGCCAAGGTTGGGCCCAACCGATAATATCGTGGAAGGGTTACCCCCTGCCAAGGTTGGGCCCAACCAATAATATCGTGGAAGGGTTACCCCCTGCCAAGGTTGGGCCCAACCGATAATATCGTGGCAGGGCTATCCCACAGAGCAGTTGGGCCCAACCGATAATATTGTGGAAGGGCTACCCCCTGCCAAGGTTGGGCCCAACCGATAATATCGTAGCACGGCTATCCCACAGAGCAGTTGGGCCCAACCGATAATATCGTGGAAGGGTTACCCCCTGCCAAGGTTGGGCCCAACCAATAATATCGTGGAAGGGTTACCCCCTGCCAAGGTTGGGCCCAACCAATAATATCGTGGAAGGGCTATCCCAGAGAGTAGTTGGGCCCAACTGATAATATCGTGGAAGGGTTACCCTCTGCCAAGGTTGGGCCCAACTGATATTATCGTGGCAGGGCTATCCCACAGAGCAGTTGGGCCCAACCGATAATATTGTGGAAGGGTTACCCCCTGGGGCCCAACCGATAATATCGTGGCAGGGCTATTCCACAGGGTAGTTGGGCCCAACCAATAATATCGTGGCCCTTTTATGTGTTGGGCCGACTTGGGGTGGCACCTGATTGTCGTTAAATGTACACCTTGGGCTCTACGATAATACCGTGGAGAGTAAGCTATACAATGTGGCCACACCAGGTGATCGAACACTGAGTTCAATCAAGCCATTATGTTGAAATCAATACCACAGTATTTCTACACCATTGCCCAGCCACACCAGGTGATCGAACACTGAGTTCAATCATGCCGTCACATGGAAATGAAATACCTGCCCTTTCTGCAACATTCCCCAGCCACACCAGGTGATCGAACACTGAGTTCAATCAAGCCATTATGTTGAAATCAATACCGCAGTATTTCTACACCATTGCCCAGCCACACCATGTGATCGAACACTGAGTTCAATCATGCCGTC
>Ga0210387_10001166_pt1 | contig 19687 bp, 20 predicted proteins | sample IncBWC7OmetaG_FD_160108 | JGI IMG/M metagenome (GOLD analysis project Ga0210387, IMG submission 160108) | Forest soil microbial communities from Barre Woods Harvard Forest LTER site, Petersham, Massachusetts, United States - Inc-BW-C-7-O ...
GAGCTCGGCTTCGCGCTCGGCGATCCGGTCCGCTGCCAGCTCTTCGTCGGCGGCGCCAGAGTACGCGGCTGCTTGCTCGGACAACTCGCGGAGGTCATCCGTCACGCTCGCAATGCGATCGTCGAGCTCCGCGAGGCTCATGTCGGGTCTCAGCCTACGTGGGTCGTTTGCCATGGTGACATCTACGTTCGCATCCTTTCGAGGCGTTCGCAACTCTCACATGTGCATCAGCGCATGGCGATCGGCCGGACGGAATCGCAGGAACACCCCGAACCCGTACGGGGTGCGGGTGCCGTAGTATGGCCGAAGACCGGCTGGGATCAGATCGACCGTCGCCACACCCCCCAGCGCGATAGCGATGCCGGCCGCGTGCATGAGCTCGCGAGTATACCCAATCGTCTCCGACCCCACGTCGAACCGGTCCGCCGGCGGCGCCGCGCCGAGCGCCAGATCGTACGCGTCTTTGTTTATGTACTCGGATCGCCAGAAGATGGCGTTGACGCCGTCGATGTCGAGCGTCGTCTCGAGATCAACGCTGTTCGACAGCTGCGGGCTGTCGGAATAGAGGTTCGCGCCGTACACGAGCGCCGTCGACCACTCGCCCTTGCCGTTGAACGGCTGGTCGAACAGTACTGACGCACCCATCCGGTGCTGCGAGATGTTCGGCGTCAGTTGCTCGGGACTCTTGAGGTAGCCGTACGACGCGCTCACACTCCACGCCGGTGCCGGGTTGACTGTGACCCGTCCCGAGTACGAGTCGAGCGTTCGAAAGTCGAAATTCGTGCGCGTCTCATCCGGTTCGCGGCCATTGAAGATCGACCCCTCGAGCTTGATCCCGCGCGTGAATACGCCCGCCGTGAGCACGCCGAACGAGATATGCGTTGCATCCTGCCAGTGATGCCCCAGCGGCGCGTACGGATCGCCCGCGGCCGATGGGCGATGCGGATAGGCGACCGGGCCAAGCGCAGGCTCGCCCGCCGGCGCGGCGTAGAGCTCTAGCCCCAAGTCGGACGTCACCGGCACGTCGTACACCGCTGCCAGCTCCATGAACAGATCGTGCGGGTGTTGCCGGTCGTGCAGCGGCTCGTCCCGATACGACTCGCCGGTCTGCAAAAGCAAGGGATATCCCGCCTTCCCCACCGTGAACGGGTCGGTGCTGAGCATCGCGCGCAGGGCGAGGCGGCCGGCGCCCACGTCGTGCTGCGCCATGCCCATGAACCAGTCGATTCCATTGAACTGGGCGGCGCCGTCGACGTTGCGGCTGCTCTCCTGGTGGTCATAGGTCGCGAACGCCATGTAGTGCAGCATGAACTGCCAGCCGCCGGCCATCACGTGCTCGGCGTGCATGGGCGTCTCGTCCGGAAGCCACGATGTCCCCGACCCCATGCGGTTCATCGGGAGCCCAAGCGGGCCCGGTTGCATCATCATCATCATGTGGTGCGCCGACGTCGTATCCTGCGCCGCGAGCGGCGCGGCAACGAACAGCGCGCATAAAAACCAACGCATTGAGCGGAGCCTCTAGAGTCACGCCTGAAATGGCCACGCGCCACCCCGGCCGTTGTGCCGGAGCGGATGGGCCACGAAGGGTGGGTGCTAGACTCTCGGAGGCGGTGTGTCGGGTGCGAACGCGAGCGGGCGCGGCGTCACGACCGCGAAGGCCGGCGTCTCTCGCGTGCGCAATGCATCACCGTCCGCCGCGCCGCGGACGGCCGGCGCTGCCGGCGACGTACAGTTGGCCAGCGTCCAACAGCAGAGCGGGACATGCGCCGCTTCGACCGGCGCTCGTGGCGTCTGATGGTGCATCGCCATGGTCCCGCCGTGATGGTGCGTCCGGTCCGGACACACGATCCCACTCTGAATGGCGAGGACGAACGCCAGCATGATGCCGGCCAGCACCCCGCCGATCGAGCGGCGCCTAGATCCCAATGCTAACCCGGCCGGTGAAGGTGCGGGGACGGCCAATCGATGGGCCACTATAGAACGCGCCCTTGAGCGCATAGTGGGCATCCCAGGCGTTGTCGACGAAGAAGTCCGGCCGCACGGTCGTCCGCCCAAACTGGAACTGATACCCAACATCCCATTGCTGAATGTAGCTCGGTGGCACCTTGAACGCCGAGTTGAAGCAGAGGAGGCCGTTGCAGTAGAGGTTGGAGCCAGGCTGGTAGTTCGGTTGGCCCGGCTTTCCGACTGTCGTCTTGACCGTGGTATCAGGACTGTACGAATTCGTGAGGCCGGTGCCGTAGATGCCGGTCGTGCTCAGGTACGCTCGCCCGACCGTGTACAGCAGGTTGGCGACAACCGATACGCGCTGGTCGTGGTCGAAGTCGAACGTCGTGTTCGGTTGAGCGAGCTGGAAGAAACCGCCCGTGACGGGCCCGTTCGCGTAGCCGTGATTGAGCGCGAAGTTGACGTACCCTGATAGCGGTGAGCCGGGCGGCACGGCCGTGACGACCGCCTCGATACCACGTACGTGCGAATCGTTTTGGTTGATGTCGGTCGTGATCGCCGAACCCGGAATCGTGTTGTCGTCGATGCCAGGCTTCGAGTCCTTCCAGTAACCGTCGAGCTTCGTCACGAAGCCGAGCGGGAAGCGGTGGATCCAGGCAAGCTCGTAGAACGCGTCGCGCTCGGGGAGGGTCGCGGTCGCTTTGACGCTCCCGGCACCGGTATCGGACAACGTGATCGACCGCAGGTCCTCGATGTTCGTCGGCAGGAACAGCCGCCCGAAGTACGCGAAGATGGTGTTCGATGGATCGGGGAAGAAGTTGAGCCGGATGCGCGGGCTCCACTGCTCCTGATTGCCGGCGAACGGCGCGACGTGGCTATTGAACCGAACGCCCGTGCGCAACTCGAACCACTCGGCCGGTCGGATCGACGTCTCCACGTAGGCGGCGAAGTCGTCACCCGACAACCCGGAGTTCGCTCCGATGTTGCCTTCCTTTCCAGTCGGGTCGATCAATTGAAAGTTCTCGTGACCGAACGTACGCGACGTGAGCAGGCCGACCTGTCCATCGACGAGGCCCGGGGCGATCGGGAACCCGTAATCGGCCTTGAGGCCGACGACGCTGAATTTCCGGTCCTCGAAGACGTTGCGCGGCGTCAGCGTCGGATCCTCGGCGTCGACGTACGTGGGCACATCCGTGGAACCCGGCCGATATTGCAGGCCGCCGTTTCGGAAGAAGCCGCCGAGGAACAACTCGTTCGGCACACCGCGCTCGCTCGTGGTCGTGTTATCGCCGAACCGGTGCCGGTACGCGAGGTTGATGAAGTCGTTGACGTCCGTCTCGTGGTCGTGCAGGACCGTCCCGATCGCCGAGTCGTACGGGATCTGGAAGAAGGACATCGAGTAGTTGCCGTCGAGCGTAATGATGTCGCGGTCGGTCGCTAGATACTGGAACTTGGTGAAGCCAAAGTAGTCGTCCCCGTGGTTGCTGAAGTTGATGGGCACGTTGTTCGGAGTGCCCTCGACGGGCTCGCGCCGCATATCCGTGCCCTGCGCTGTACCGGACGCGAACCAGGCAAACTTTCCTTGGTTCGAGCTCATGCTGAGCGACTGTCCGAGCGAGTTGTACGACCCGAAATAGGTCGCCTCATCCGCGTGGAAGGCGCCCGTGGGGACTCGGGTCTGGATGTTAATGATCGCGGCGCTCTTTTCGCCGAACGCCGCGTCCCAGCCGCCCGTGATGAAGTCGATGCGCTGCACGACGGCTGGATCGAACAACTCGTTCAAGCTGCCGGACACGCCCGACGTCACCGGGACGCCGTCCACGTAATAGGTGTACTCAGCGTGCTGGCCGCGAATGTGGACTTCGCCGGTCGGCGCGCGCGCGGCGCCCGCGATGGCCTGCTGCACGACCTGCGATGTCGTGGTCGTCGGGGTATAGTGCGAGTCGTTCTGATTGAACGTCTGGTCGCCACTCCGGGTATCGACCGACACAGGCGCCTGGGCGGTCACGGCGACCTGTTGGAGTGAGGCCGGGGCGACGACCAGGTGGAAGTCCACGGTCTGGTCGCCGGAGATGGTCAAAGGCTTCGTCTGCTGTTGGTAGCCAATGAAGCGTGCAAGGATCGTGTAGTCGCCGGTGGCGATGTTGTGTAGCCGGTATCGACCGAACGGGTCGGTGTTCGTCAGCGCGACGACCGCGGTGCCTTTCTCGACGACCACTTCGACCCCTTGCAGCGGGTTGCCGGACGCGCTGTCGGTAACGGTGCCGGCCACGTCCCCGTTGGCGGGTGTCGCACCGGCAGCGGGGTTGGCGAGAACGGCAGCGATGAGGGCAATGCGCACGACCATGTAGCGATCTCCAAGAGAGCGACGGCGGGAAGTGTCTGGCAGTACGGCGGGTAGCGCTACCACTATCCTATGATCCGTCGTTTCGGGCCCACGAACGGCCGAGATCAACGGACGAAACTCAGATCCGAAACAGCACATCGCGCAGCACCTGAGCGCGAGCGCGGCTCAGTTGGACCTGTTGGTTGTTCGTCAGCACCAGCATGTACGATCCGTTCGGCAACGGACTGGCGCGGCGAACCGCGTCGACGCGCACGAGCGCGCTGCGCGACACACGGATGAATTGCCGCGGGTCGAGCCGCGCCTCGAGATCCTTGAGTGGGTAGCGCAGCGTGTGTTGCTCGCCCGTCGTGCTGGACAGGTACACGATGTCGCGATCGGATTCGATCGCGATGATCCGTTCCACCGGCAGCAGGATGATGTCGTCACGATATCGAACGGGAATCCGGAGGAGATACCGCCCGGGTGTGGCCAACTGCTCACGCGCGCGCAGGATGGTCTGGCGAATGCGGGCCGGCTCGACCGGCTTGAGCAGATAGTCGATGGCATTCAACTCGAATGCCCGCACCGCGTACTCGTCGTAGGCGGTGACGAACGCGATGAGCGGCAAGCAGTCAGGTCGGACGAGACGGACCACCGCCAGCCCGTCGATCTCCGGCATGTGGAGGTCGAGCAGTGCCAGGTCCGGCCGGACGCGTTCGATGAGCGCGACCGCCTCTGCGCCGCCCGACGCCTCACCCACGAGCTCCGCCTCGGCGATCGTGCGCACGGTGGCCGCGAGAAACGCGCGCGCCGGGCGCTCGTCGTCGGCAACGACAACCGTCAGTGTGTCGCTGGTCATGGCGTCCGACGCACCGCACGCAGGGACCGTGTCGCGACGGCGCGCACCTCGCGATCGCTGTCGGTCGCGGCGCGCTCGAGCGCCACCGTCGCACCGCTGGCCTCTGGTCCCAGGCGCCCGAGCACCGTCGCCGCCGCGGCGCGCACCAACGGGTCGACGTCGTCCAATGCCGCAACCAAGCGTGGAACGACGCGCGCGGGGCTGCCGCTGCTCGCTAGGGCATACGCCGACTCGACTCGAACAAGCGCAACCGGATCCTGAGCGGCGCGCTCGCCAATCGCGCGGAGCGTCTCCGCTGGTGCATGCAGCGCGATCAAGGCCTCGACCGCGGCGGCGCGCACGGCGGCGACGCTGTCGGTGGAGACGCGCGCAACAATGCGGAGTTGGTCCACGGGCAGACCTATCCGACCGAGCGCATTCACCGCTACCAGCCTCACGGAGGCATTCGAATCAGAGAGCGCGCCAATGACGGTCGGGATGGCCGCACGGGAGAGCTGGCCGAGCGCGCCGAGGACCTGCGCAGCGTGCACGCGGGCCGACGCGTTTGGATCGCGAGCGAGCACCCCGATCATGATCGGCACGGTGCTGTCAGAGCCGGGGCCCACGGCAATGAGCGCCGCGGTTGCTTCCGCCTGCACCTCCTCATCCGCGTCGCCGAGGAGGTCCGCCTCGGCTCTCATCACCGCGGGCAACGCCGCCGGGAACGCGGGGACGAGGCGCGTCAACGCATACGCTGCCGTGTCCCGTACACCCGCGTGCGCATCACCGATCGCGACGAGCCACTCCGCCAACGATCGACCGTGATAGATCGTATGCCTCCTCTCCCGCGCGTGCTCGAGGAGCGCGATCACGCCCGCGGCAAGCGCAAGCAGCGCACCGACCATCCACGCATCCCGCCGCACCATGCTTCATACTCAGGGCCGCGGCGGCGGGCGTCCATCGAAATACGACGAACGGTCTCGATCAGCCCACGAACGGCTCTCCACGACGACGGTCCGTCCAGACGGCCACGGCCACGCCGAGCGTGATCATCGCGAGGCAGAGGAGTTGTCCCATGCTCAACGGGCCGAGCACGAATCCGAGCTGTGCATCCGGCTGCCGGGTGAACTCGAGACCGAACCGGACCACACCGTACGCCATCAAGAACGTCGCGGTGAGCGTCCCGGGGCGGTACCATCCCCGCGCGTGGCTCCGGACATCGACCCACCACACGATCGCGGCGACGATGATGCCTTCACCGACCGCCTCGTAGAGCTGCGAGGGATGACGGGGCAGATGCGTCGGGTCGGTGGGAAAGATCATCGCCCACGGGACGGCGCTCGGACGCCCGTACAGCTCGGCATTGATGAAGTTGCCGATGCGTCCGAAGAACAGTCCCGGCGCACCGCATACCGCGATCGTATCGGTCACCCCGAGCCACGGCACTTTGGCGCGTCGGGCGAACAGGCCGCTGGCCAGCGCCATGCCGAGGATCGCGCCGTGAAACGACAAGCCACCATTCCAGACCCGGACGATCTCGATCGGGTCACGCGCGAGATCGGCGCGGCTGTAGACGAACTCGTACACGAGCCGCGCGCCGATCAGCATGCCGACGACGACATACGCGATCAGCTGGTCGATCTGCTCCCTGGTGAGCAGTGACCGGCCCCGATCGATGCGGCGGCGCGCCAATACGACTCCGACGACGTACCCGACGAAGTACATGACGCCGTACCACCGGAGGCGGAACGGGCCCACGTGGATGATGTCGGGCGGGATGCGCGGATAGGGAATGGGCATGACCTCAGCCAGGGGGTCGGCTCTCCGGAGGAGTGACCGCCCGGGCTGTGAGCGCCAGATACGCGCCGCTGACGTCGCGATCGCCCAAACCGGCTTGCAGCGCGGCTTCCCATTGCGTCACGATCGACTGCGTCATCGGGAGCCTCAGGTGTGCATCGTTCGCGGCGTCGAGGGCGAGGTGTAGATCCTTCGAAGCCAGCGCCAGCGAAAAGTCGGGATCAAAGGCTTCGCGTTCGATCTTGTCTAACTTGGCGAGCGCCCACGGCGCATCCAGCGCAGTGGATCCGATGCACGCGGAGACGTCGCTCAAGGATACGTCGAGCGACTGCGCGAGCACGGCCACCTCGGCAATCCCTTCGTCGAGCACGGCGAGCCAGGTATTGAGCACGAGCTTCATGCGCGAGCCACTGCCCGCGACCTTCCATCGCATGGTCTTCTGACCGAGCACCGAGAACACCGGCGCCAGTGCGTCGAGCGCCGCGGTAGGCCCGGACGCCAGAATCAGCAGCTTCCCCTCTTCCGCAGGGCCCTTTGATCCGGACACTGGCGCATCCACGAACACGACGTCGGTTCGATGCGCCTGGGCGAGCGCCATGGCACGTTCGGTTCCGTCGACGCCGATGGTGCTCATCTGCAACCACGTCGCGCCGGGCGGCAACGCTGCCAGCACTCGCGGCATCGTTTCCTCGATCGAGGCGATCGTGGGGACCATCGTGAGCACGACGCGGGCATCGCGCACGGCGTCTTCTGGTGTCACAGCGACCCGGGCGCCGGCAGTCGCAAGCCGCTCGGCCGCGGCGGGCGACACGTCCCACACGGTCACCCGCATTCCCGCGCCGAGGAGTCTCCGGGCGAACGCCGATCCCATCGTACCGACGCCCAGGACCGCAATATTCTGAGTGGATTTCATATCGGGAATGATGCATGGCTGGGACGAGCGCGGTGATTCCCGCAATGGGGAGTGGCTGCACTACCTATAGTAGAGTCCCCTACGCGCACAGTCCTCCGGGTGGTCGATGTCCACCAACGCCGCCGCGGGCCATGTCATGATCTGAGCCTGTCCGCGATGTCGCTCGACGACCTGTTGAGCCCCTCGATCACCCGTGCCCGCCAGCAGCTCGGTGAACAGGCTCCGGTCATACAAGACCGGTGGTGCCGTGACGCCGGCATAGTCAGAGATCACCAGCGCGGCCCGGGTCTCATCGTAGCGCCCGATCATCGCGCCAATCATCTCGGGAGTGACGAACGGCATGTCGGCCAGGAGCATCATGGCCGCGGTGGACGTCGCCGGCACCGCCGCTACGCCGGTTCGCAGCGATGACGCCATCCCTGACGCGAAATCCGGATTGGTCGCGATCTGGCAGCCGACGCCGTCGAGCTCCGCCGCCAGGCGCTCGGCCTCGGATCCGAGCACGACGATCACCGGCGACAGACCGCCAGCCAGCGCTCGGCGCGCGGCGCCGCGCACGAGGGTCTCGCCATCCAGCGTCAGCAACAATTTGTTGCGGCCCATACGGCTGGACGTGCCGGCCGCGAGCACGACGCCCGCAACGGTGCTCGACATTACTGACTTATCGCGCGCCACGGGCTCGCATGACGCCCTGCCCCGAGCCGCGCGGTCAGGGCCGCGATGAAACGGACCGCCGCCGCCGGCCGACTCCGCCCGGTGCGCCACGCGACGGCGATCTGGCGGACCGGCTTGCCTGGCCGCAGACGAAGGTAGCGACAGCGGTCGGAACGATCCGCGGCTGCCGCCATCTCTGGCACGAGCGAAAGCCCGAGGCCGAGGGAGACCAGCTCGGTAATCGTGGAGAGCTGGGTCGTGCGACAGACGACCTGAGTCGCGATGTGTCGCGTCGAGCAGAAGTGGTCGATCTGGCGGCTCAAGCAATGCATGTCGGCGAGCGCCACCGTCGGCTCACCGCGCAGCTCCGACACGCGAAGCTCGGCGCGCGTCGCGGCCGGATGATGCCGCGGCAGCGCGACGAGCAACTCCTCCTCGCCGATCACCTCCAGGTCGAGCAGCGTGTCATCGAGCGGCGTGCTCACCAGGGCGCAATCGATCTCATTGTTCTCGAGCGCGTCCACGAGCGCTTCGCTCAGGTCCTCCCGCACCGAGATGGCGCACGCGGGATATGCGCGGCGCAGCGCGCGCAACGCGGGCGGGAGGAGGTATGGCGCCATCGTCGGAATCGCCCCGACGATGAGCGTCCCGGGTCCGTCCTCCGCTTCGCGCTTGAGGTTCGTCTCCGTCTCGCGGATGTCGGCCAAAATGCGACGGGCGCGAGGCAGCAGCGCCCGCCCCGCATCCGTGAGGGCCACGCCGCGGCCGAGCCGGTCGAACAGCATCGCCCCCAACTCCTGCTCGAGTTTCTTGAGCTGCTGACTGAGCGACGGCTGCGCGACGAAGCACCGCTCGGCGGCGCGGCTGACGCTGCCGCATTCGGCCGTGGCCACGAAGTACCGCAGCTGGTGCAATTCCATAGTTTGTACCTATAGCTCCCGGAGATAATCCATCTTGGACAACTATATGCGCCGCGATTAGCCTCCGCCACATGGAGAAACCGCCAGTGCTCACGACCGCCAACGGCGCGCCGATCGGTGTCCAGCAGGCCTTGACGGCCGGCCCCCGGGGCCCCGTGCTGATGCAGGATGTCCAGCTCATCGAGCAGATGCAGCACTTCAACCGCGAGCGGATTCCGGAGCGGCCCGTGCACGCGAAGGGGTCCGGTGCCTACGGCACCTTCACGGTGACGCGGGACATCACGCGCTACAGCCGTGCGGCGCTCTTCGCGCGCGTCGGCCAGTCGACGCCGGTGTTCGTGCGATTCTCGACCGTCGCGGGCGAGCGTGGCGCGGCCGACGCCGAGCGTGACGTGCGCGGATTCGCGCTCAAGTTCTATACGGATGAGGGGAATTGGGATCTCGTCGGGAACAACACGCCCGTCTTCTTCGTGCGCGACCCGTACAAGTTCCAGATGTTCATCCACACGCAGAAGCGGCATCCGAAGACGAACCTGCGCGACATGGACATGCAGTGGGACTTCTGGTCGCTCTGCCCCGAGTCGCTGCATCAGGTCACCATTCTGTTTTCCGACCGCGGCATTCCGACGAGCTATCGGCACATGCACGGGTTCGGCAGTCATACTTACTCGCTCGTCAACGCGCACGGCGAGCGCGTCTGGTGCAAGTTCCATTTCCGGACGCTCCAGGGCATCGACACGATCCCCGACGAGGACTCCTCGGCGATCATCGGGCAGGATCGCGAGAGTCACCAGCGGGATCTCTTCGACGCGATCGCGCGCGGCGACCATCCGCGGTGGCGCATGTCCATCCAGGTCATGACCGCATCCGAGGCCGAGACGTTCCGGTGGAATCCGTTCGATCTGACGAAGGTCTGGCCGCACCGCGAGTTTCCGTTGATCGAGGTCGGCACGCTCGAGCTCAATCGGAACCCCGAGAATTATTTCGCCGAAGTCGAGCAGGCCGCGTTCAAGCCGAGTGCCCTCGTGCCGGGCGTGGGACCGAGTCCGGACAAGATGCTGCAAGCGCGGCTGGTGAGTTATGCAGACGCGCACCTGCATCGGCTCGGTGTGAACCACCATCAGGTGCCGGTCAATGCGCCGCTCCAGCCCGCCGCCAACTATATTCGCGACGGTGCACTGACGACCGCCCCGTATGGGGATCGTCCGAATTATTGGCCGAACAGCGTCGCCGGGACGCCTCTGCCCGATGCCTCGTACAGCGAGCCCGCGTGGCAGGTTGCAGCGGCCGTCGCCGACCGGTTCGATTCCACGGGTCAGGATGATTTCACGCAGGCGGGTGATCTGTACCGGCTGCTCGATGACAGCCACCGCGACCGCCTCACGACGCGCATCGCGCGAGCGCTCGGCCAGGCCCGCCTCGAGGTCCAGCGCCGGCAGCTCGCGCACTTCGCGAAGGCCGACCCCGACTACGGACAGCGGGTCGCGGACAAGCTGGGACTGCACGATCGCGTGCTCGTGGAGGCCCAGTGATGGTGACGACGGTCACGCGGGTGTTTGATGCGCCCGCGAATCGGATGCTGCCACTCCTGGGTCGCGTGCTGCGCGAGCGTCCATATCTCCTCACGCTGATCGGGTCCGGCGGCGGCACGCTTCGCTTCGCGTTGCCCACAGCGACGGGTCACCTGAGTCCCGGCGCCTTCTGGTCACTTCTCGGCGCACGCGTGCGCGAGATCACTGTCGCCATCGAGCCCCTCGGCGAGGCGTGCGAGATTCGACTCTCCGTCGTCGGGCGCGTGCCGAAGGGAGCGGTCGCTGAGCTCGACTCGGCACTGAGCGGTATCGGTCGGGCGCTGCTGGAGGAGACGCTGCTCAGCCCTTACGCGACAAGCCAATAATGTCACGGTTCTCGAAGACCGGACCGGCACGCTCCCCTGCTCCGCGCACGGCGACGTTCACCATGACGCGAGCCAGATCATCCGCGCGGATCACCTGGTTCGGAAATACGATCCGAAACGCCGGGTAGATCGCGCGCAGCAGGCGGTAGCCGAAGTTCGGCTCCTTCCGCGGCTCCACGGGATAGATATACGCCGGTCGGAAGAGGTACACATGCGGGAACCCCATGGCGAGGAGCGCCTTCTCGGCCTCTCCCTTGTACCGCGCGAAAGGGATCCGGCTGCGACCCGTCGGATCCGCCCCGCTCCCGCTCAAGAACGCGAATGTTGCGCCGGGGCTGCTGCCGTGGAGCACCCGCGCGAATTCGATCGGGTAGTCGACCGTGGTCTGCCGAAGCTCCGTGTCCGGCACGGCGCCGGTATAGGCGCCGAGACAGAACACCGCCGCGTCCTGACCCGCGAGGACTGGCGCGAGCGTGGAGCAGTCTGCGAAGTCTCGATGAAGCACCTCTACCAACTTTGGGTGCGAGAGGCCGACGGTTCGGCGCCCGATCGCTGTCACGCGTTCGACGTTTGGGTCGTCGAGCGCACAGCGAAGGGCGTAGCCGCCCACCATACCGGTCGCACCCACCAGAGCTAAGCGCGTCATGACAGCGCACGCTCCTCGATCCAGTCGACGTAGAGCAGACGTTCCGCGAACAGCCAGGCGCCATCCGTCTTCGTCAAGGTGTCATAGTAGCGGAGATAGGCGAGCATCACCCGTCGTTTCGCGCCGTCGACCGTCAGATGATGCGCGATGCAGTACGCCTCTCCCGTCGCCCGGTCGCCGGTGAGCGTCAGGATCGTGCTCTGTCCAACGAAGTGCATGGTCGCCGCATACTGGTTGAGGTCGGCGAAGACCGGCGCGAGCGCCTCCCGCGAGTGCAGCTCCTGCGTCGGCTTCGGGTCCTTGGCGTTCATGTACACCACAAAGTGGGTGTCCGGCGTGAAGAGCGCCATCTGTCCTTTGGCATCACGCCGATCGGCGCAGTGCGCGTACGCCTCGACGAGCTCGCGAATGGCGAGCCGGTCGGCGGCTTCGGTGGGGGAAATACTGACGTGCGTGCTCATGAGGGAATGTCGCCTGTTGAACTGGTGAAAGTATGCGCGATCATGCCGCGAATCAGCCGTCGCGCCCGGAACACCCGCGAGCGGATCGTGCCGACCGGAACGCCACAGATGGCCGCCGCGCTCGCGTACGTTTGGTCCTCGACGTCCACCAACACGATCGTGGACCGGAAGGGCTCGGGCAAACGATCGATCGCCCGGGACACCACGGCAACCAGATCGCGCTCGGCGGTTTCCTCGTGGATATCCAGCGTCGACGCAACGTCATCGTCCTCATATTCGGCGTGCCGGCGCGTCCGCAGGACCTCGTGAATGTGGCGATGCCGGCAGATCGTGAACAGCCAGCGGAGCGCGTTGCTGCCCGGGATGAACGTGTGCCAGGACCGATACGCCCGGAGATACGTCTCCTGCACCAGGTCCTCTGCGTCGGCCCGATTCCGTGTCAGTGCGCAGGCAAACCGGTATACATCATCGAACCATTGGAGCGTCTCGCTCTCGAAGCTCATGGCACGATGAGTACAGCAGGCCAGTACCCCGGGGCTATCGTGCTTTCCTGTGGAAGGGGACTAATGGAAATCCATTATTGCCCGACGATCCGGCCGCTATACTAATTGGGGATGACCCATTTCGTGTACGTGGTCGATGATGACACGGACATGCGTGAGGCCTTAGCCGATCTCTTGTCCGCGGCCGAGCGCAATGTGGTCACGTTTGGATCCGCCACCGAGTATCTGGCGTTCCCGCGCCCCGATGTCGCCGCGTGCCTCGTTCTCGACCTGGACCTACCGGACATACACGGGCTGGAACTCCAGTCTCAACTCGTGGACGGATCGCATCCACCGATCGTGTTTCTCACCGGGTATGGCGATATCCCGAGCAGCGTACGCGCGCTCAAAGCCGGTGCCGTGGATTTTCTGACCAAGCCGTGCAAAGACGTGGCGCTGCTCGAAGCCGTAGACTCGGCGATCGCGCGCGACCGCGAGGCGCGACTCGCGCGGGCGGACACTCGAGCGCTGGAGTGTCGACTGGCCACGCTTTCGCCGCGGGAGCGCGACGTGCTGCCGCTCATTGTCCGGGGATTGCTCAACAAGCAGGCGGCGGCCACGCTGGGCATCAGTGAAACGACGTTGCAGTTTCACCGCCGCCAGGTCTTCACGAAAATGCAGGCCGGATCCGTCGCCGAACTGGTGCGAATGAGCGCCCGGCTTGGTATCGGATGATCCCTGTCGTCGCTGTCGTTGATGACGATACGAGCATGCTGCAGTCGTTGGGCGATCTGCTCGAGTCGGCGGGCTACGCGGTGCGTCTGTTCCCGTCGGCAACCTCTCTATTGAACGAGGTCGATTTGACGGGGATCGACTGCCTCGTGACCGATATCGGCATGCCCGTCATGGATGGCCTGGAGCTCAAACGCATCGTCCATCGCCGCCGCGCGGAACTGCCCGTCATCCTCATCACCGGCCACGAGGTGACCGACGAGATGCTCGACTGCTTCCGCAAGCCATTCAACGATCATCAGCTGCTGGCGGCCGTACGCAATGCAATCGGAAGCGTGAAATAGAGCGTCGCGCCCCGCCCCGGATTGGCGGCGGCCCACACGCGCCCGCCATGCGCCTCGACGATCGAGCGGGTGATGGCCAGACCCATGCCGGTACCCTGCGGCTTGGTGGTATGGAACGCGTCGAAAATCCGTTCCGTCGCTTCTGCGGGCAGCCCCACGCCGGTATCGCTGATCGAGAGGATGAGCTGACTGTCGGCATCCGCGCGCGCCTCCACCGTCAGGTCGCCTCCGGTGTCGTGCATCGCCTCGATCGCATTCAGCATCAGGTTCAGGAGTACCTGTTGCAGCTGTACCCGATCCGCCAGGACGCTCGGCAGATCGGCCGCGAGCTCGGAATGGATCGTGATGGCGTGCCGAGCCGCTTCGGTAGTGAGCAGAACGGTCATTTCCTGAATGGCGTCGCGCACATCGATCATCGCGGGCTCGGGGCGCGCGCCCTTCTTATAGAAGGACTGCAAGCGGTCGATTACGTCGGCCGCACGGTGGCCGTCCCGCTCAATTCTCGTGGCCGCCGCGCGCGCTTTGTCCAAGTCCGGTGGATCACGGTCGAGCCATCGTAAGCAGGCATTGGCGCTCGCCACCGAAGCACCGATAGGCTGCTTGATCTCGTGCGCCAGTGCGGCGGCCAGCTCGCCCAGCATGTTGACGCGATTGACATGTGCCAGATCGGCTTCCAACTGACGTAGCCGTTCGCGCTCGTCCTCCGCATGCTTGCGGTCGGTGATGTCCATCGTGATACCGACGTACTCGCCCGGCTGGTCCGACGTGACATGATGGCCGACGGCGTGCAAGAACCGGATGGCGCCATCGGCACGGCGGATGCGAAACTCGACGTCGTAGTCCTGGCCCGCGCGGATCGCCCCCTCAAGTTGTGCGGTGATCCGGGGCTCGTCTTCCGCCAGAATGGTGCTGTAAAAGCGCTCAAACGGGATCGTGCCTTCGCCCGGGTCGAAGCCATAGAGGCGCGCGTTCTCGTCCGATGAGTGGTAGATCTGCTGGGTCGCCAGATTGCACGCCCAGCTGCCGGTGTGCGTGAAGCTTTGGGCCTCCGCCAGGTAGACCTGGGTTTGCCGCAAGATCTCTTCGGCGCGCTTCCGGTCCGTGACGTCCTGAACGGTGCCGAACATCAAGTAGGGCTGGCCCGCCGCGTTTCGCTTTACATCGCCGAGACTGTGGACAGTGCGCACTTCCCCGGTCGGACGAACGATCCGGTGCTCGGCTTCGGGGCGCACACCAGTTCGCAGCGCTTCTTCTGCGCTCCGAAATACGAACGCCCGGTCATCCGGGTGGATCATGTCGCCAATTGCCGCTATGTCGATAGGGCCTTCCCGCGGCTCCAGTCCATAGATGCGGTAGGTCTCGGCCGACCAGATGTTCGCGTTCGTTTCGAGGTTCCATTCCCAGTGGCCGACGTGGGCCACGCGCTGCGCTTCTTCAAGCCTCGCCTTGCTTTCTTGTAGCTCGGCGGCGCGCCGTTGGGCTCGACGCCAGCTGGCCGCGAGGCCAAGCCCCAAGCCGAGCAGCAGCAGAACGATCAGCAATGGCATCATGCGCGATGACTACGCCACGCGACGATACCGGACTGCCACTCGCGCGAGTGTAACGTCGAGAATAAAGCGAATCCGCCGATCGACGACGAGGTGTGCTCGGAACGTCGCCTCCTCAGTCCCGGTGGCATCATCGAAGCGGTGGTCCGAGGCGGAGACGTTGACGACGACATCACGCCGAAACTCGCCGACCTGGAGCTGCCCATCCACTGCGAACGATCGGCGTGGATTGCCCCGGATGCGCCAGCCGTAGAAAGACACAAATGGATAGGGGTTCGAGTCTACTCTCAGACGTCGCCTGGTGCGGATGTCGAGGGCCGTCACGGGCACTCGGATATCGACGTGGGTGTAGCGAGGCTGTCCTTCGATCAGTCGCACGACCCCGCTCACCGTGTTCAGCGTGCCGTGAATTGCGCCGAGGAAGCGTCCGACCGTGAATCGAATTTGGGTCTTTGCCGGTACGACGCGCCAGTCCTGGATCGGTCCGGGCACGGCTGCCTCTGGAGGTCGGGAGATCGGCTCCGCCAGAGCAATAGTCATGGTTGCATCGGCAGCGTCAGCAGAAACACGAGACCCGCCAGGAAGAACAGAACGCTCACGCGGCGCGCGATGCGGATCAGCACCGGCCCAGGCATACAGCACGTCTCCTCAATGACTCACCGACAATAAGTCATCGAGCGTCCAACAAGTTCGCCTCGGCCGGAGCAGGTGTCAGCGGCGCGCCGGCCGGCTGCCGCAACCAGAGACACGGCGGCCTCCGCGGCTCGTTACTGCACGATGATCGTTGCGTGTTGACCTGTCTCGGCGTGCACCAAGCACCAATACTCGAACCGGCCCGGTGCGGTGAACGTGAGGCTGAACGACGCCGGCTGGTGTCCAGGATTGCCGGGTGGGAACAGCATACCGGAATTGACGTACCCGGTCCCGTCATAGCTCGTGACGGTCGTGGGCGTGAGCGCCTTCGGGTTGAGCAGCAGCTTGGGTGGGCCGCCCGGCTGTGGCTCGACGATGACGAATGGCGGCGGTTTCTCTCCACTCGAGAACGTCACGGTGTGGATCTCGAACGTGTCGCGCATCGCCCACGTGACCGTTGTGCCGCGTCGAATGACCAAAGGGTTGCGACCGAAGCGCAGCAGAGAGTACCGCTGCTCACTGCTGCCGACGAGTGGCATCACGACGGTATCGCCATGGTGTTCGGGCGTCAGGCTCGTGAGACGCGCTGCTCCTGCCGCGAGAGTTGCCGCCTGTTCCGCGCGCCCCTGCTTCAAGGCGGCAGCGGGCGTCCCTGTCGCTTTGTCCTTCACGATGACCACGCGCTGCATGCCGGAGTGAATCGTGCACTGGTACGTGTAGCGGCCGGGCTTCGTAAAGGTCAGCGTATATGAGAAGGGCCCATTGCCGGGCGTTCCCGAGTTGTGATAGCCGGTCCCGTCGTACGTCTTGTCGCCGACCGGCAGCAGCATCTGCGGGTTCCAATACAGCTTGTTGCCCTCGGGAACCGCGAACGGCGGCGGGGCGCCCCCGCTCAGAAACGCGACGTTGTGAAACCCCTCGAAGGTCCACGTGACGGTGTCGCCGACACCGATCTCGATCGCCTTCGGAAAGAATCCGTTGGCGTAGACGCTCGTGTCCGCGGGGGTCCCGCCTACTATTACTGTCCACTTGGTCGGCGGCGATGCGTGCGCCGCGAGCACAACGCCGAGCAGATAGGTGAGCCATGTCATGGCAACAACCTATGCCGGGCGAGACGGACGCGCCTTATGCCATCAGTAGTATGTTTGTCTATCCGCTACAGCCGACGCACTTTCACAAGGCGCGGGGCATTATGCAGGTTGTGCAGAGCGAACAAGTGGCCCAGCTAGCGGCCGCGAACGACGTATTGCAACGGTGCCTCGAGCGCCTCGCGCAACTGTCTGACGTGCGGCTCTTGGTGAGCGAGGTGCTGACTTCGATTATCGAGGTCGCCGGAGCGGCCGGCGGGGCGCTGCTCCGCTATGAACCGTCTGCGCATACGCTGGTACTCCAGTCCTACGTAATGCCTGGAAAAGTCGTCGACATCACGAACAACGAGCGGCTGGCTCGGCAACAGGCGGGAATGCCGGCGGAAAGCTTCCCGCAGTGGAACGAGATTCTCGGCGCGACGGACCGGTTTTTCGCGTACAACGAGTGCGGGGTGCGCCCCGCGCTGGCCGGGCTGCCGGACCCGCACGTGGCGGTGAACAGTGTGGGGTTGGCGTTGCGTCGTGGGGACGCCATCATCGGCTTGCTGGTGTTGGTGTGGCCTCTGTCGGATCCTGTACCGGCCGAGCGACTCACCGCGACCCACACGTTGACGCGATACGCGGCGCTCGTGCTGGAGTTGACATGGCTGGCCGACGAGTCACGCCAAGCCGCGGTGGTTCGGGTCAAAGCGAAAGCCGCTGAGGACCGCGCGGCGGAACTGGCGAGCGCGAACGCGGCGCTCAGCCGTTCGATCGAGATGCTCACGTCCTATGATGATCTGCCGCGTTTTACGGGCGAGATCCTGCAGGAGGCCATTCGGGCATCGCGCGCCGATAATGGGAGCGTGTCGCTGTTCGATGAGCCGACGGACACCCTGCGGCGTGTCGCGCTCTGCATGCATGGGGCCGTGGTCGACCTGGCGGCGGTCGCCAACGCGGCCTACGCGCAACCCTTCAAGCTCTGGCAGCCGGCTTGGGATCTGTTGCGCGATACGCGCGCCGGATACTGGGTCGACTGGGAGAATCCGGATGCGCGTCCGCCGGAGTTGCGGGACGTACCGCCGGAGGTGTGCCAATTCACGAAACGGACGGGTGATCGTTTCGCGGCGCTCATGCCCTTGGTCCTGCACGGCGAGACGATTGGGTTCTTGACGTTGGGATTTCGATCGTTCTCCGCGGAACGCTGGCCGTTCATCCGCGAGATCTGCGGCGTCTGGATGCAACAACTCACTCTCGCGCTGCACAGCGCGCGCATCTCGGAGTCGGTGAAATCGGCGGCGATCGCTCAGGAGCGCAACCAGCTAGCGCGCGACATTCACGATACGCTCGCGCAAGCGCTGGCACTGATCGTCATGCAGCTGCAACGGGCCGAGTCGAAGCTCGGACCGGCGTGGGAGTCCGCACGAGCGCCACTGGAAACGGTGCGGCAACTGGCGACCGAGGGACTCGCTCAGGCCAGACGGTCCGTCAGCATGCTCCGGCCGCCGGTGACGCCGCATGGACTCATTCAGGCCGTGCAGGACGCGGCCGACCTCGTGCGGCGATATTTTCACGGCCGCGTGGAGGTGAGCGTGACGGGCGCTCCCCACGCCTTGGACCGGTCCGCGGAGGAGGAGTTGTTCGCGATCGTGCGCGAGGCGTTGACGAACGCGGCCAAGCACAGCCAGGCCACCCGTATCAACGTCGACGTGACATACCTCGATGCACGCTGCGTGCGTGTGGCCGTCACCGACGACGGAATAGGCTTCAATCCTGAGCAGCCGCGCGACGGCCGGTACGGCCTGGTGGGGATGTATGAGCGCGCCGGCCGGATCGGCGCGGTGCTGACGCTCGCCACGGAGCCCGGCGCGGGAACTGAAATCGTGGCCGTGTGGCCGAATGACTGAAGGGTCCAGTTCGATTCGGGTCTTGATCGCGGACGATCATCCGATTGCCCGCAGCGGCGTCGCGCAGATCCTCAATGAAGAGAGAGGCATTCGCGTGGTGGCGCAGGCAACCGACGGCGCCGAAGCCGTGGAGCTCTTCACGCGCTTTCAGCCCGACGTGGCGCTGGTCGATCTCCGGATGCCGAAGTTGGAAGGCGTGCAGGTCGTGGAGCAGATTCGCTCGTCGTGCCCCGAGGCCGCGATCATCATCTTGACGACGTACGATACCGATAACGACATCGAGATGGCGCTGCGCGCCGGCGCCAAGGCCTACCTCGTCAAGGACGTCTCCCCTCAGGATCTCATCGCGTGCGTCCGCGCCGTGCATGCAGGGCGCACCTGGGTGTCGCCCACCATTGCGGCCAAGCTGGTGGCGCAAGTGACCAATGTGCGGCTCACGACACGCGAGCTGGCCGTCCTTCGGCTGCTGGCCGCCGGCAAGTCCAACCGGGAGATCGCCGATGCGCTCGGGATCAGTGACGGCACGGTCAAGATTCACGTGACGCACTTGTTCACGAAGCTCGAAGTCACGAGTCG
>Ga0210387_10001167_pt1 | contig 19669 bp, 22 predicted proteins | sample IncBWC7OmetaG_FD_160108 | JGI IMG/M metagenome (GOLD analysis project Ga0210387, IMG submission 160108) | Forest soil microbial communities from Barre Woods Harvard Forest LTER site, Petersham, Massachusetts, United States - Inc-BW-C-7-O ...
CGAGACGAGCGCAATCTCGGCCTCGGCGACCACGCATCTCGCACGGGCCACCGCTTCTTTCGGACCAAATGCGCGAGCTGCGCTTCGCAGCAGCGTCTTCGCTCGAGCAAGATCGCCCAACTGAGCCATGGCGATGCCGCGAAGCGCGAGGGCGGGTGCGTCGTCGCGCAGGGCGACGCGCTTCAGCGCGCCGAGAGGATCGCCCGCTGCGAGCGCGCGTGCTGCAGCGGTTATGAGTGAGTCCATCGCAATCCCGTCACACTTGTAACTCCCACCGTTGGATGCCCGGCGCTACAACTATCTCATGATCAAACAAGCGAGGTGGTAATGGCCAATTCCCGGCGAGCTTTCTTCGGCGTATCGGCATTGTTCTTCGCCGCCAGCGCGGCCGCGACGGTTATCGGGTGCGCCTCCATGTCGACGATGGGCGAAATGAGGATGCCCGGCGGTTGGACGATGTCGATGCTCTGGATGCGCATGCCCGGGCAAAGCTGGCCCGGCGCCGCCGCCTCATTCCTCGGGATGTGGGTCGCGATGACGGCATCGATGATGCTGCCCTCGTTGACGCCCATGTTGTGGCGCTGCCGCCGGGCTGCCGCCATGGCAGACGAATCGCGTCCCGGGCGGCTCACTGCGCTGATAAGCCTCGGCTACCTCCTGGTCTGGGTGGTGGTAGGCATGGTGATCTTTGCGGTAGGCGTGACGCTGGCGGCGCTCGAAATGAAACTGCCGGTGCTGGGGCGCGCCGTTCCGATGGCCGCAGGAGGGCTCGTTATATTCGCCGGAGCGCTGCAGTTCACCACGTGGAAGACGCATCAGCTTGCGCACTGCCGGATGGCCCCGATGTGCGGCCGTTCGTTTTCGGCGGACGGGGCGTGGCGACATGGCCTACGCCTCGGCCTACGCTGTAGCGGTTGCTGTGCTGGCCTGACGGCGGCGCTTCTCGTCGTCGGGGTCATGAACCTACTTGCAATGAGCGTCGTGACGGCGGCCATCACCCTCGAACGCCTTGCGCCGGCCGGAGAGCGGGTCGCGCGAGCAATCGGCGTGGTTCTCCTTGGCATGGGGGTGTTCCTGATTGCGCGCGCTTGCCGGCAGGGATGAGAAACGCGGATCGCGAGCGATCCATGGGGCTTGCCGAGACGCCACGCTGGACCCGCCAGGCGCGGCAACTCAGCGTATAGTTGGACTGTCGGCTCGAGACACGGCACAGGTAGCTGCGGAGAGTTCAACCCCTTTAGAAGAGAGGACTTGTATGTCGCTTCGAATCAATGACACGGCGCCGAACTTCAAGGCGCAAACCACCCAAGGCCCCATCGACTTTCACCAATGGATCGGCGACAAGTGGGCGATTTTGTTTTCGCATCCGAAAGATTTCACCCCCGTGTGCACGACTGAGTTGGGCTACATGGCAAAGATCGAACCGGAATTCACCAAGCGCAATGCCAAGCTCATCGGCCTGTCCATCGATCCGGTAGAAAGTCATAAAGGCTGGGTTAAGGACATTGAAGAGACGCAAGGCGCCACCGTCAAATATCCGATGATCGCGGATACCGATCTGGTGGTCGCCAAGCTCTACAACATGCTGCCGGCGGAAGAGGCAGGAGGTGCAGCTGGCCGCACGGCCGCGACCAACGCCACTGTGCGTTCTGTGTTTATCATCGGCCCCGATAAGAAGATCAAATTGATGTTGACCTATCCGATGACGACGGGGCGCAATTTCGACGAGATTCTCCGCGCCCTCGATTCGATTCAGTTGACCGCGAAGCACAAGGTGGCGACGCCGGCGAACTGGAAACAGGGCGAGGATGTGATCATCGCCGGCTCGGTGACTGATGAGGATGCCAAGAAGATCTATCCTGGCGGCTGGAAAGCGCCGAAGCCGTATTTGCGCATCGTCAAGCAGCCGCACTGATCATCTGAGGCGTTTATGCAGGAGAAGGCCAGCAACGGAGTGCCGCAATTCGCGACCGCCGAATATTCCACGCAACCCGGCGGGGCGATCTGCAAGTCATGCGGGAAATCGATAACCGGCGCTTCCTACCGTGTTAATGGCGTGCCCGTCTGCGGGAACTGCGCCCAACGCATCAAAGATCAGATGCCGCTTGATTCGCATGCAGCGTTTGCGCGCGGGATCTGCTTCGGGGTCGGCGGAGCGATCCTGGGTCTGGTCTTGTATGTGGGTTTCGCCCTCGCCACGGGTTGGATAGTCGGCTTTGTCTCACTGGCCGTCGGTTACATCGTCGGCAAAGCGATCGCCTTTGGCTCGGGCGGCGTGGGCGGCCGGCGTTATCAGGTGGCCGCGGTTCTGCTGACATACATGGCCGTTTCCCTGGCCGCGGTTCCCATTGCGCTGTCCCAGCAAATGAAACAGAAAAGCGCTCAACAGCAGGCGCGCGCGAGCGATCCTGCAACGGCTGCTAAACCGACTATGAGCCCTCTAAAGGCGCTCGGCGTTCTGACCGCGATCGGGTTGGCGTCGCCGTTTCTCGATCTTGCCAATCCTGCGCATGGTGTCATCGGCCTGATCATTTTGTTCGTTGGCATCAGGATCGCCTGGAGGCTCACGGCGGGCCGAGCGGTGAATATTACGGGTCCCATCAACGACCCTGCTCCAGCGGCGCCTGGGTGAGAATTGCAGCAGGAGTGCCCTCGATGCAAGAGCGCTTTGGCCCCCGATGCCTTGGTATGCGGGACATGCCATGCATTGGTGCACTCAACGATGCTCGAGCAACTCTCGGCCGGTGCGCGCCTGCACGAAGAAAATCGTGAATATGCCGAGGCCCGTAACGATTGGTCGAAAGCGCTCGAATTGCTGCCAGCGGATTCATCGCAGGCAGAATGGATTCGCGACAATCTAAGGCGGCTGGAAACGCTCGCCGCTGCTGCAACCGCCAAGGATCGGAACGCGTGGGCCAGAAGGTTCGGACCATTCGCTCCGCTGATTGTTTTGCTGGCCAACAGCAAATTTCTGCTGGTGCTGTTCAAGTTAAAGTTTCTGCTGAGCCTCGGGGCCTTCGTAGCGTTCTATTGGGCCCTATATGGTGTGCGCTTCGGCATAGGCTTTGCAGTTCTGATTTTGGTGCATGAGATGGGCCACTTCATCGAGATCAAGCGGCGCGGTTTACCCGCGGAGATGCCGGTCTTTCTTCCAGGCCTCGGTGCTTATGTCCGCTGGACCGCACTTGGCGTGTCCACGAAGACGCGTGCCCTCGTGAGTCTTGCCGGTCCCATGGCAGGTTGCCTGGGCGCTGCGGTGTGCGCTCTGATATGGGCGAAGACCGGCGATGCCTTATGGCTCGGACTGGCCTCTCTGTCGGCAATGCTCAATGTGCTGAATCTCATACCCATTTGGGTGCTCGATGGATCGCAGGCCATTATCGCGCTCAACAGGAACGAACGAATCGTGTTGTCGGCGGCGGCGGTTCTCATGGCGGCCTATTTTTCTCAGCCGCTGTTTCTGTTGGTCGCGGCCGGTGCCGCATATCGGCTGTTCACGAAAGACATTCCGCAAGCGCCCAGCCATGCCGCGACGGCGTACTACCTCATCGTGCTAACTGCGCTGGGGTATCTCATCGCGCTGGCGCCGTTGCCCGCCGCCGCTTAGCGGCCTGTGGCGTGCCTTTCGGTGCGGCGCGAGACGCCCTGCCGCGCACGATCGATTGCAGCACGACGGCGTGATTGATTTTCGGGTCATGAGCGCCGTAGAGCAACGTGACATGTTCGCGGCGTGCGAGCTTACGTAGCTCGCCAACCGCTGGGTTGCCGGTCAACTCATGCTTATAGCGCCGGCTGAATTCCTTGAAGCGCTCTGGCCTGTGGTCGAACCAGACGCGCAAATTGGGACTGGGTGCAACGTCCTTCATCCAAAGCGCGAGCTTCGCGCGCGCCTTACTGACGCCCCTTGGCCAGAGGCGATCCACCAGGATCCGTGTGCCGTCCGCGGGTACCTCAGGTTCGTAAATTCTCTTTATGCCAACGCCCATGCCAACACCCCCAGCGTCAAGCAACAATCGGTACAGGTTAGTCGGCTAGATTCGTTCCGGAACCGCCCATTTCCTTGGGCATGTCCTTGAACTTCGGTTTGCCATCACGGATGGGCAACACCGTTTCTTGGTAGTTCACATGCAGCCCGGGCTCGAATTTCAACTCAGGCAACATCGCTGCATAGATGTCGACGAGTCCCATGGTCGGGTGGTCAGTAAACAAATGGCCGCCGCATTTCGTGCACCATTTGCGGAAGCTGATGGGGGTCTTGTTGTACGTCCCAATGCTGCCGGCGCCGTGGGTCACCTTCAACGATTGCGGGTTCCACAGCGAAAAGGCGTTCACAGGGCCCGCCGACCAGTGGCGGCACGACTCACAATGGCAATAGCCCATTCCGGCAGGCTCGCCGGAAACTTCAAACTGCACTTCACCGCAAAAACAACTTCCCTTAAGTGTCTTTTCGCTAGCCATGTCTTATCTCCCCTGTAGTATTTGCTTGGACTGGATTGGCATCGACTCCAAAGCGCGCCATTCGGCTGACCAATTCGGGTGGAATCTCCGTCGCCCGTCCGGTGTCGGCCGAAATGAAGACCAATACCTGTTTTACGCTCATACGCAATTCACCGTGATGGGACGCCTCGATGCGGACTTCGCAGGAGGTGCGGCCAATTTTCACGGTCCACAAATTGAAGGTCAGTCGATCCCCGAAGCGCGTCGGCTTGGGAAAGTCGACGGTGAAATGCACCGACGGAGTCAAAATCTGCTTGTGATGAAATAATCCCGGTGCGCTGGCGGCGAGCCCATCTTCGAACCAATCTTCGACGAAATCGCTGATCATTTCGAAATAGCGCGGATAAAACACCCAGCCCGCGGCGTCGCAGTGTCCGAAACGTACGAGAATTTCGCGCTGAAACGCCGCCATTGCTCATCCCCCAAACCAGTCACACGCTCAGTATAGATTATGGACGGCCCGCCCGAGTGAGGGGATGCGCGCTTGCGACAAAAGCTGCGTAACACGGCGGATGATTTGCCGGGTAAGATCGGAGAATCGCGAATTCGGCCGCAGAGCGGTTGGAAGCTCAAACTCAGGGTGATCTGTGCAAGGATTTCAATTCGAAGGATCCGCGGCGGCGATTACGGGGGCTGCCAGCGGCATTGGGCGCGCCCTGGCGCTGGAACTGACGACTCGCGGCTGCGATGTTGCGCTCGCCGACCTGGACTCAGCCGGTCTCGAGTCGGTGGCGAAGGAAATTACTGCTGCGCATCCGCGCCGGGTCACGATCCGGACCATGGATGTTGCAGATCCTGAGCAGATTCAAGAGTTCGCGGCCTCGGCGATCGCAGATTTTCCTTCCCTCAACCTGCTCTTCAACAACGCGGGTGTCGCATTGCTTGGTCAATTTGACGAATTTGATCAGACACAGATGGTGTGGCTGATGGATATCAATTTCTGGGGCGTCGTGCGCGGCACGCGCGCCTTCCTCAAGCATCTTCAAAGCCGTCCGCAAGCGCATATCGTCAATATTTCGAGCATCTTTGGGATCATCGCGCCCGCCGGGCAGTCCGCCTATGCCGCATCGAAGTTCGCGGTGCGCGGATTCTCAGAGGCATTGCGGCACGAACTCGCCGCGAACAAGAGCACGGTGAGGCTTTCGGTCGTGCATCCCGGCGGCGTGAAGACCAACATCGCACGCAAGGCGCGGACCGGCACGCAATTGCGCGAGAGCGTGAGCATGAGCGAAGTCGGTGATCGCTTCGAGCGGCTGGCGCGCACCACGCCGGCCGCGGCCGCGCAACGCATAATTCGAGGTATTGAACGCAATGAACCTCGTATCCTGATCGGCAGCGATGCGAAATTATTGGACATTATTCAACGCCTCAAGCCCGCCACTTACTGGGCGCTGCTGTCGCGTATTTTTGATCGGATGACGGTCTAGAGAAGCGCTATGGCAGGGACGCTGTGCATGCCGCAAGCAACAGAAGTGCACGCATGGAATCCTCGTGTTAGCGTTGTCCGCCAAAGTTGAGGGCATTGAAGAAATTGGAACCGCAAATCGACGCTACGCCACAGACTGCACCTCGGCGCGCCGCATTTACCTCCTTCGCAAATCGAGATTTTCGGATCTACTTCCTCGCGAGCAGCGCGGCGATGATGGCCGACAACATCGAGCACGTGATTTCTTACTGGGTGATTTTTCAAAAATTTCACTCCCCCGCGCTCGGGGCCTTCGCGGTCATCTCGCATTGGGCCCCATATCTCCTTTTTGCCGCCTACACGGGTGCGTTGGCTGATCGGTTCGATATCCGTCGCCTGATTCAGATTGGAATGCTGCTGTTTATGGGCGTATCCATTGGATGGGGTGTGATGTTCGCGACCGACTCGACACAGCAATGGAAGGCAATGGTGTTGTTGGTGGTTCACGGCTTGGCCGGCGTCATTTGGATGCCCGCTTCGCAGGTGCTGATTCACCGCATTGTCGGGGCGGAACTGGTGCCGAGCGCGGTGCGCCTCAATGCGACCGGGCGTTACCTGGCGTTTTTGGTGGGCCCCGCAGTTGGTGGCTTGCTGCTGTTGGTAGTGGGCCCAGTGAACGGAATATTCATCAATGCGCTCATCTATGTCCCGATGTTCGTATGGCTGATCAAGGCGCCCTACGGTCCTGATCGTGCGGCCGCGCCGCGGCCGCCGGGAATTCGGGGATTCAGAGACATCTGGTCGACCATGAACGTGGTGCGCCACAATCCGGTGTTGTTGTCGATGACCGTGCTGGTCGGCGCGTCGGCTTTTTTTATCGGCAACGCCTACCAGGCGCAGATGCCGGGATTCGCCCTTGATTTGGGACACGAACGTGCGGCGGATTTCTCATACAGTATATTGCTCGGGGCAGACGCGGCGGGCGGCCTCATCGCGGGATTGATTCTGGAGAGCCGCGGTCTGCTTCCGCCGAAGGTTAAAACCGCCTATATCCTCGCGATGCTCTGGTGCTGCGCACTCGCAGGATTTGCGCAAGCGCATAACTATGTCCTCGCCATAACCTTGTTGTTCGTTGCTGGATTCGTCGAGCTCGGATTCAATTCAATGGCGCAGTCCTTGGTGCAACTGAACGCGCCTGCCGAGATTCGCGGACGAGTCATTGGTGTATTTGCCATGTCGGCAAACGGGATGCGGACCTTCAGCGGCCTAAGCGTCGGTCTTCTCGGCGCCAGCGTCGGCATCCATAATTCCTTAAGCTACAGTGCCGCGGCGCTCTTTTTGTTGTACATCGCGATCTTTGTTGCGCGCTTCGCCGCTCGACGACGGCCCGCGGCGGCGCCGCCATGAAGGCCACCGGCGATAGCGAATTCATGCGGCGCGCGCTGCTGCTCGCGCAGAGAGCCGCAGAGGAGGGCGAAGTCCCGGTCGGCGCGGTGTTGGTGCTGAACGACGAAATCATCGGGGAGGGTTGGAATCGGCCCATCGCCAGCCATGATCCGACCGCTCATGCGGAGATCATTGCTCTGCGCGCGGGTGCCGCGGCGCTCAGTAACTATCGACTCGGCTCAGCCACGCTGTATGCGACGTTGGAACCTTGTGTCATGTGCATGGGAGCGGTGCTCAACGCGCGCGTAGCGCGGGTGGTATTCGGTGCTTGGGACGCTAGGGCAGGGGCCTGCGGTAGCGTCATCGATCTGCCGCGGGAGGCGCGGCTTGCGCATGGCTTGGACGTATTCGGTGGCGTGTGCAGCGAAGAAGCCGCGGGTCTGCTGCGGCAATTCTTCGAAAGCCGCCGCTAGTTCAAGATGGGCGCACGAGGACCATCTCCCCAGACCCATTCCAGTAGATCTCGGTAGCTGCGAACGTTGTCGACGTAGCGCACGGGTTCCCATCCTCGCGCATAACCGTTTTCAGTTTGCGTATACCAGCGTTCCTGTTCGAGCAACGGCAGAAAGGACCGTACATCCTGCCAGGAGTCCGGGTCGCGGCCGGCCTTTTGCGCCAAAACCCGTGCATCCTCGACGTGCCCGTAACCAATGTTATAGGCGGCGAGCGCGAACCAGGTGCGATCCGGTTCGGGAACGTGCGCGGGAATCTTCTCGTACACCTGACGGAAGTAACGGGCGCCGCCAAAAATGCTTTGTCGAGCGTCCGACAGGTCCGTCACCTTCGTTTCGGTGGCCGTCTCGGCGGTCAACTGCATCAGCCCTCGGGCCCCAGCCGATGAGGAAGCGCTGGGATTCCATTTCGACTCTTGATATCCGATGGCGGCCAACAAGCGCCAGTCCTGGCTGCTTTGTTCCGCGGCCTCCACGAACCATTGCTTATAGAGCGGCAGGCGGTTCTGCAAATGCTGCATAAAGCCAGGGTCCCCGGCAAATTCCGCATCCTCGGAGCGACCGTAGTAGCGATTCACGATCGTCGCGAGTTCGCCATCGAGCTTCAGGCGAGCGAAATATTCCAGCATATCGCGCGCAAAGCCCGGATCTCGGTCGCTGCTCGCCCATGCGAGCGGCCGGTCTCCCTGGAAATCAAAGGCGATGCGCAAGTCCGGGTGGACGTCGTGCGCCAAAGCGAACTCCGTTGAATCGGCAATCGTATAATCGATGGTTCCATCGGCCACACCGTCCAGCAATGCTTGGGAACTGGTGCTGGCATTTTCGACCCAGACGAGCTCCGGGTAGGCATTGCGCGCGTCTTCCAGGGTTTTCGCGTGCGAACTGTCGGCCGCAATCTCAAGATCAGAATTACCAATTTCGAACAGAGAACCAGGTCTTGGCGCGCCGCGACGATAGATCAGGTGCTCGCGCACGTGCTGATAGGCAGGCCCGAATTGCACGCCGGGAACCGCTTGCATAGGTACCTTTAATCCCGCTGCTGCCAGGTGTGCCTGCCCGGAAGTGAGTGCCGCGTAAATTTCGGCATAAGTTCGCATTGGCGTGATCTTGAGCTTTACGCCCAGCTCATCGGCGAAGCGCCGCGCGAGATCAAATTCCGGCCCCTCCGCGGCGCCGTCCGGGCCGCGATAAAAGGCGAGCGGCCCCGTGCGCGTGACCACCCGCAGCTCGCCGAGAGACTTGATCTGGTGGATCAAGCCCGGCACTGGCGTATAGCTGCTCAGCAGCACCATCGCGGAAGCGGCGATCGTGATCTTTGTCCAGCGCGGCCAGTTAGTTTGTATGGTCGATCTACGCACGGTTTAATAGTCCATTTGAGTGCCGTGGTGCAGGCAAGTTCCTCTTCGAGAGGCGAGCCCTTTTCCAATGCGCTAGAATAAACGATTATTTCTTTCCGCGAACCCTTGACAAAAGCGTTTCTAGTCCGGCTGTCGACTGCGTCAGAACTTTAATTTGTTTAAGTTAATGCGGAAATACTTAAGTAAACACCGACAATTTTAAGTTAACTGGAGAGGTACCGAAGTGGTCACAACGGCGCCGACTCGAAATCGGATGGTCGGGTAATTCCGGCACGTGGGTTCGAATCCCACCCTCTCCGCCACTTAATTTTTGAAGCGTTTCTGAGACTTGAGTCACTCGGGTCTTTCCCTACTGCCAAACTATTGCCAAATTCCGGGGATTTCAGGGGACGAATCACGATTTGCGTCACGCGATTTAACACTGCATTTACAGTGGAAATAGCGGTTCGAGAATCCAAAAATGCTGCGCGCGCAGCGGGTCTTTTTTCCATCGCTTTTTTGATCGCGTGAATATCCGCTTCCGTTGCGCCTTCGAGCCACGCGGCGTACATGCGCAACATTACCTCGACGCTGTGTCCGTGCTGCTTCGCGACCCACAGCAATTTCTTACCCAGCATGAGCTGCCAGGTCACCGAGGAATGGCGCGCGTGGTAGGGTCCGCGCCGTCGAATATTGAGAGCCCAATCAACTCAGACCGAAACGAAACCGGCGAGCTTCAGTGCTTTTCCGTCGAAAGTTGCCGTCGCGCGGCAGCCCAACCGGCGATTGCGTGCTTCGATCAAGCAGTCGGCAAAATCGGCCGCTGAATCCTTCCAAGAATAGATCGCACGCTCAATGGACGGTTCGTCCTCGAAGGCCAGATCAGCGGTGTCCAACAGTGCAGAGAAAGCCGCGACAATCTCTGACTTTACCAATTCGTACCGGCTTCGAAGTACCCATTCCGTTTCCAGCAAGACCAGTAGACTTACCAAGACTGGTTCGCCCTTACTTACCCCGCGATCAATCAATCGCCGTGCCTTCTCATGTTGCGACGGGTCGTCTCGGGTCAAGTACCGGACGAGAACGTTGGTATCTAGACCGAGCATCAGCGCGACAGTAGCTCGATGGGCACGGGCTTCCTGCCCTTTTTGTATAGAAGCCCCGCAAGTTCAGATACGCGCTTGTTCTTTACTCGCATAACCACAACGCCGTCCGGCATCAATGTGAAGCTCATTCTGTCGCCGGTCTTCATACCGAGACTGTCCCGAATTGGCTTAGGGATAGTCGTCTGCCCCTTGCTAGTCAGCGTGGCTTCTGTACTCATGGTTAGCTCCATTGTGCTTCGTCCTTACAAAATGAATTATAGTAAGGACTACACGCCCAAGCAAGCGTGCAGCGTACTTTGCCGCGATCACCTTCGGCTGCGTCGCGCTTCTATAGTGCATCAGATTGGGGAGTTGCGACGCGCACAGAGGGTCCCTTCATGCCCAGGTTGCGGTAGGCTCACGGGCGGAGCACCGAATTGACGACCCTAACTTCTCCAAATCTGACCCTAGACGCGGTCATCGACGGCGTCCCTCTCAAGTTCGAGACCGAGCCAAGGTTATTTTCACCACAGGGAATCGACGAAGGAACAGCTTCTTTACTGACCCGCCTACATTTTCGCGAGAACGATAAGGTATTGGATCTCGGTTGCGGGTACGGGGTGATCGGGATCTATGCAGCGAAGCGGATTAATCCGGAGCAAGTATTCTTGGTAGACAATGATCCCGCTGCTGTGACTTGCGCGATTCGAAACGCTCAAATAAATGCGGTGGAGCGTGTCCACATTCGGTGCAGCGACGGATTTCGGGGCCTTAGAGAAAAGGACTTTACAAAAATATTGTGCAATCCTCCTTATCACACTGACTTTTCCGTCGCAAAACACTTCATTGAAAAGGGCTTCAATCGTCTGCTGGTAGGCGGGTCCATGTGGATGGTAACCAAGCGGGAAGACTGGTACCGGAACAAGTTAAAAAGCATTTTCGGAGGCGTTCGAGTCACAAGACAAAGCTCGTACATTGTTTTTGAGGCGATCAAGAAGAGCGATTCGTATGCGAGTTCTTTAATTACCTGAAAGCTTTCATGTTGCTCATCTTCAGTTTTGTCGCTGCAATGTTGGCGACGCCGGCGTGAGCGTCCCAGCGGGGCGCTCACGCGCCCCAGCATACCGCCCTGACATCGATGGCCTGCGGGCGCTCGCCGTCATTTCCGTCATCCTTTTTCACAATGGGATTCCAGGATTCGACGGGGGATACGTCGGAGTCGATGTCTTTTTCGTGATCTCCGGTTATCTAATCACCCAGCTATTGGAAGAGTCGCGCGATGAGTCCGCGCCTCGTCGCCTCGCCACATTCTACGTGCGCCGCATGCGGCGCATCCTGCCGGCCTTGTTGGCCACCTGCCTTGTGACGGCGATCGTCGCTATCGCGTTATTTACGCCCGACCAGCTGGTGAACGTCGGAAAATTCCTCGCGGCGACGCCGGTCATGCTGAGCAACGTTGCAACCTGGACGAGAGGCGACTACTTCGCGCCAGGCGTCCGGCAACTTCCACTGAGCCATCTGTGGTCGATTTCCGTGGAAGAGCAGTTCTATTTGATCTATCCGTTACTGTTGATTGCCATTACCCGGTACCGACTGCCTTATCGGCGCCTGACGCTGGTCGTATTCGCTTCGCTTTCCCTGGCGTTATGCGTCTGGGCCTCACACCGTGCGCCGGAGGCGAACTACGTTTTCGCGCCGACGCGCGCCTGGGAACTGCTGCTCGGCGGAATGTTGACAATTGGCGGGGCGCCACGCATACCGAATCGCATCGCCGCCGAGGGCCTGGCGGTTGCGGGCCTGCTGGGAATCGCGATCGCCGTGCACTTCTACACGTCTGCGATACGGTACCCGGGCACCGCGGCGATGCTGCCGTGCATGGCCAGCGCTGCATTGCTCGCGACCGGCAGCGGCCCCCGACCGGCGCTGGTCAACCGCATGCTCTCCTGGCCGCCGCTGGTTTTCGTCGGACTCATTTCCTATTCACTCTATTTGTGGCACCAGCCGCTGCTCGTCTTCGCTAACTACTACTACATTGCGCCGCTCAGACCCGCCGCTACGGCTGCGCTGCTCGTTGCCACACTGCTGGTGGCAACCGCGAGTTGGCGCTTCATAGAACGGCCCGTCAGAGCCCGCATTCTCATGAAAAGTACGCGAACGCTGTTGGTCGGCGTGGGTGTCGGAAGCGCCGGCATCCTCCTCGCGGGCCTCGTGTTGTGGAACTCCGACGGCTTCCCGCAACGATTCCCACCGCAGACAAGGGGCCTGATCGTGAGCATGACCGCAACTCCAGAGCTAGTTCGTTGCGTAGAGGAGGTGTCTCTGGAACAGGTCCGCGCGGGCAGAGTGTGCAACTACGGACCGGGCGACCCTTCTCCAAAGGTGCTGTTGTGGGGCGACAGTCACGCGCTGGCAATGATGCCGGCCGTCAAGGAACTGGCGAAGGCGCATGGCATGCACGTGTATTTCGTCGCAAAGTACAATTGCCTGCCGCTGTTCGCCCCGTCGAATCCGACCAAGATCGATACCGCCACGGACCGATACGGATGCGCGAACTTCAACACCGCAGTCCTCGAGGCCGTCACACGACTCGAACCGGAACTCATCATCCTCGACGGGGCCTGGGCCGCCGGCGAAGCTCCGCCGCGCGTGCCAAACGTCGCTGCCGGCATCGAACAGACCGTCAGCCGAGTAGGCCATCACTCGCGCTCAATCTGCGTCGTATTCGCAGTTCCAATGTTGAGGTACGCAGTTTCCGATGCTCTGTTTGTGGCGCGCCGCCGGCACATTCCAGATGACTTTTTGAGGCTGAGCCGCGCCGACGCCCTGGCCCAGCACCGGGACATGGAGCATGATATGCGCGCCGCCGCTCAGCGCAGCGGGCTCACGCTGGTGGATCCCAAGGACGCCCTGTGTCCAGGCGACTCCTGCCTCTACAAAGCCGACGACCGGTCACTCTATTTCGACGACAGTCACCTGTCGGTTTACGGCGCGTTGTATGTGGCGCGCACGCTCGAGCCATGCTTCGCGATCGATCGCCGCTAGTCATGCGCGATGGATGCTTAGGGACGAGCGGAATGGATCTCCGCGATAAAACCGCCAGGAAACTGCACCACCGCCGTGCGCCGATCGGTGATCTCGACGGGTTCGACTAACACGGTTGCGCCATGAGACCTTGCTTTGGCGAGCGTCTCAGTGAGATCGCCTACCTCATAGCCGCTAATGTCATGTCCGAACGGATAGGGTAAGTGCCCATCCGTGGCCATGATTTGCATCTTGCCGAACTTCGATTCAATGCGTATCCGGCGATAAAGTTGTCCCGGCTCACCGAGCTCCGCGCCATTGGCGTGCCAGTCATCGGAGATCACTTTGCCGCGGGAAAAACGAATGAACGCATTTGTGAAATTATCGATGCGATCTGGCGATATGTAGACGCGATTTTCGGGTACAAAGCTCAGGGGCTCGTAGGAGGGCGGGACAAAATGCGAGTACAGCTGCATCTTCACGCCGCCCGGCCATTCCACGACGGCGTCCATCCCAACCGGATCCTTGAAAGGTTCGACGAGGATGCTGGCGCCCGCGGCGCGCGCCGCAAGGATCGCTTGATTCATGTCGGTGACGAGGTATCCGGTCCTCTCGAGGCCAAACGGATAGGGAATGGGGGTTGTGTACGCGAACGTCGAGACAGCTCCTACCGGCGTCATAACGGATTGAAGCTGAGCGCTGCTTGCGGTAGGTGTCACGGTCGAGACAACCGGTTTATTGGCGTGACCGCCGAAGGTGGCGACAAAGCTGCTGACGAAGGCGTCTAGATCGGCCGGCGTCACGTACACGTGCGTAGAGTCGTATTGCGGACCCACCGCAACGTTGACGGTGGGCTGAGGTGCGGTGATTGCGGCAGTCGCCATGCCGCACATCAAAACGCCAGCCGTCAGGCTAAATCGCAGCGTTCGAGTGAATCCAAACATGCGGATGAAAGCCTAACACGGGATCAACCGCGGCAGCACCTCAAGGTGTCGCGGGTACCAAGCGAATGCGCGTAATCTCCGATGGGACTCCGAAGCGATTTGGCGCACCCCAGTAGCCGGTGCCGCGGCTGACGTAAATCCACAAATCCTTCAGTCGATGCAGGCCGCTGGAAAACGGCTGGAAAAAATGCACGAACAGATTCCAGGGCCAGAACTGGCCTCCATGCGTATGCCCGGAGATCTGTACATCATAGCCCGCGTTGGCCGCCGCCATCGCCGAGCTCGGTTGGTGTGCCAGCAAAACTTTTGCGCCGGCGTCGATTGGCGCGCCGCGCAAGGCTGCCGCAGGATCGCTGCGCTGTGCGGGGTCAAAATGATGTGCACTGTAGTCGGTGACGCCCGCGAGGATCAGCGATGCGCCATCGTGCTTCAAGACGACATGCTCATTTTTGAGCACTCGTAGTCCGAGTCGGCGGATTTCTTCCGTCCAAGCACGCTCGCCGGAGTAGTACTCGTGATTGCCGGTGACAAAGTAGGCGCCGTGCCTCGCCGTCAAGCCCGCCAAGGGTGCCGTGTGTGCCGATAATTGCTGCACGGAGCCATCGACCAAATCACCTGTCACGGCGATCAGATCCGCCTTCAATTCATTGACTCGTCGGACGATGCCTTCCACGAAATCGCGCTTGATGGTGGGACCCACGTGCACGTCGCTGATCTGAGCGATCGAGAATCCATGCAATGCGAGCGGCAGATCGACCACGGGTATTTTTATTTCAACAACACCCGGTCGGCGCCGCGCGATGACCAATCCGGCCAAGGTGACAAACAGCGAGAGATATAGCGTCGCCTGCGCGCTGGGTTCGACCCAGAGTCGTGCTTGCTCTCCGGAGAGGAGCAAGTATGCGCCGAGCAGGACCACGTCTCGCAGTAGCGTTAAAACAAATAGTGAAGAAAAAAAGCCCATTGCGGTCAGCCCCACCCACGCGAGCCGGTCCGCCAGCTTGCGATTTTGCAGGGCCCGGGTGCGCATGGAGAACGGTATAAAAAGGCAGCAACCGATCAATAACACAATGCACGCGGCTATCGCGACAGGACCCAGGCTCAAGCCCGACAGCAGGCGCCAGCCGACATATGCTGGCAGCGCGAGGAAGAACCACAGGGGATGCAGAAGCAGGCGACGCACGCGCATAGTTTGGAATAGGCTCGAAACCCCTAGGCTGGGGGCGCTACCGCGCAAGTTCAAGAGCCGGGGACTAACGTGAACCTAAGTTTCGCCAGTTCGCCATGAGCGACCACATGATCAAAAGCCGGGTCTCACTGAAGTGAGACCCGCTCAACTCAGCTCCAATCGCGGCGGCGCTTCAGCGCGGCTTTTGGAACTTGAGGACGTAATTGTCGCCTTCGCCGATCGCGATGTATTTGTCGCGATCTTTTTCGCCCATTGCCAATGTGGGCGGCAGTGTCCAAACCCCTTTCGGCCAATCCTTGGTGTCGCGGGGATTGGCGTTGATTTCCGACGATCCCGCCAGCACGAATCCGGCCTTCTTGGCCATGGCAATTGTATAGTCCTGACGAACGTAACCGCTTTCCGCTTTCGGATCCTGCGGCACATCAGTTCGCCCGCGATGCTCTTCAATTCCGAGGATTCCGCCTGGCTTCAGGGCTGTGAAGCACGCCGCCAGCGCCTGCTCGGCATAGCCGTCGCTCATCCAGTTGTGAAGATTTCGAAACGTGAGGATCAGGTCCGCAGAGCCGGGTGGCGCGATCTCAAAGTGGCCGGGGCCCAAGGTCGATTCGTGAACGGTGCCAAGCCGGTCTTTTTCCGCGGCGATGCGCGCGCGAAAACGGGCCGCGCCGGACCCTTCCTCGCCGCCGGAGGGCGGCAAGGCAACCGTGTAATGGCCGCTGGGCGCCAAGTAGGGACCCAATATGTCGGTCCAATAACCGCCACCCGGCCATAGCTCCACCACGTTCATCTTTGGACTGATCCCAAAAAAGGTTAATTCTTCGACCGGATGGCGCGATTTATCGCGTGCCACTGCGGCGGCGGGCCGTGCCGGACTTGCGACGGCCGCGGTGAGGGCGGCGTCAGCAGCCGCTGCGCCGCTCGCATATCCGAAAGCGGTGACGGCGGCGAGCAGGATTAACGAGCGAATGCGCGAACTTTTCATGGTGAGCTCTTCCTAAATTTCAATTTGGTGGTTTGTCGCCGCTGAATGCTATCGGCGTGGCGCCAGTTACGGTTCCAATTGTAGCCTTGTCGCTGACGTACAGTTTTACTTTGCGCTCGAATTTCAGGTCACCCTGAACGACCGCACCCGGACCGATGACAATCACGGGATCTTCGCTATTAAACAGCATGCTGTGAGGCTTTTCGACCAAGATGCCGTCTTCGACGTGAGACGTGCCCATGATGCTGACGTTGCCGGTCACGGTCTTGATGCCGCCCGCCACGTGAGCGGAGTTCAGGTCGATCCTGCCGTTAACATTGGACAGGGAGCCGGAAACTTCGGCTCCGGTTGCCAGCGTCAGATCGCCGTTGACCGAGCCGGCGCTGCCGGACACATGAGCGCCGTCGCCTAGCGTGATGGCGCCATTCACTGTTTTCGCCGACGTTGCCGTCGCGTGCGCACCCAATCGCACGCTGCCATTGACAGTCGCCGCCGAGGTGACCGCAGCATTGTCGTCGATATGGATCGACCCGTTGACCGTCCTGGCGTCATCGGGCGCTTTGCCGGCCGGAACATGAACGGACCCATTGATTTTGGTGGAGCCATCTCCGTCAACCGAAATGTCACATCCCGACAGGGCTAAAACTACCGCTACCGCGGCAACAATTCGATAGACGTTCGCCGTGCTCATAAAGGCTCCCCATTTGGCTGACGCGACCACTACTGTACCAGCACCGCGGATGACCCGAAACATCGCGCCTGGAACAGGCTGCGATTCGAGCAACGCTCTTTAATCGAGGCGGCGCCAGCTCCTAGTACGGAAAACACAGTTGAGGGAGAAATGATGAGCGAACGGGGACAATCTTGTTCCTGGCAGGGACGAGTCCGATATCCATCTGCGGAGATCACTAGCTAGTCGTCCCTAAAGAAGTGCATCAACTTTCGTCAGCCACTCTCCGTTCATCAGCTCCCATTAGCCATCATCGCCATGTGGGGCACCCCACGGCTAGAGATACCCGCATTAGGGCGCTATTTCTCGCAGCACCGCGCCGATTTCAGCGTGGATGACGATATCCGCACTGCCGTCCATGTCGGTCGGCTCGCGGTTGACAATGGCGAGCGCGGCGCCGTCTGTCTTTGCGACCATCGGTAGTGCCGCAGCGGGATAGACCACCAGCGAGGAGCCGAGCACGACGAACAGGTCGCAGTCACGCGAAGCGGCTTCCGCCCGGCGCATCGCTTCGACGGGCATCGGCTGACCGAACGAGATCGTCGCCGTCTTGACGATGCCGCCGCACGCTCGGCAAGCCGGCAGCGTACCGTGCACCAGAAACGGATCGCGCAAGTCCGCCAGTTCGTGTCGCAGCCCGCAATCAAGGCACGTGGCATAGCCGGCGTTGCCATGAAGCTCGATCACCTGATGCGCGGGCACGCCCGCGTCCTGGTGCAGATTGTCCACATTCTGCGTGATCACATAACTGACCTTGCCAGTGCCGACCAGGCGCGCAATGGCAAAATGACCTTCATTCGGTTTGGCGCCGACCCAGCCGGCCGTCCCGGAAAACGTGCGCCGCCAAGCCTCGCGCCGTGCGTCTTCGTTGTGCATGAATGTGTCGAACTCGATCGGTTTCATCCGGCTCCAAACCCCACCTGGGCTACGGAAATCCGGAATGCCGGATTCAGTCGAGATGCCGGCGCCGGTGAAGACGACGGTTCGCGCCGAACCGGCGAGAAGGGCCGCCAGACGTGAGATCGCTGACATGGCGGCGTTATGCGGCGTGCCAAATACGCGGGGAAAGCATATTCCGTTTAATAACTCTAAATTAGCCGAGAGCGGACATAGGGGCATTCTCGCACATCACTCGTGATGAGCAGCCATCTTGCACACATTCACGACCGCGTGAAACGACCTTCGGGCCGAGCTGCCAGGATTGAAGGTCGCCGACCGGCCACTCTCTGCCGGGCGAACACCGAGCCCGCATCGTGATAGCGGTAATCAAATTGCTGATTGGCTTGCTTGTCGCGTAAATACGCTTTTATCTTCGGTGATAGTCTTGCAAAGGACGGACAGAATGCCAATAAATGCCCGGGCATTGTAGGAGCCCTGCGAGGTAGACAATGAATATGTGGTTGCCTCCAACACATCGCTTGGCATCACCTCTAGTCGCTTCTGTAGCGATATGCATAAGCGCTTGCGTTCACATCGAACACCCTCCCGCATCATGGGGAGACCTCACGCCCCAAACACTCAACGATAATTGCGCGTCGTTTTCCGCTTCCTATAGCAATAAAGGAAATAGCTCAGACGGTGCGGTCGGTACCTTAAGCACGTGGTTGTTCCCAAGGAGCTCGACCACACGAGGAATCGACAAGGATTTATTTGGGGCACAGACCGTTACGCTCGAATTCGAGGGCGCGCTACTTACTGTGAAAACTTTCGGCGCCATGGGTGCTTACCATCAATGGTCATTCGACAAGTCGAAACATGAATTCGCCTGCCTGAACGGAGTTTTGCGTATCTCTCAGGGAGGAGACAAAAGCGGACAAAACATTGCCGCGGTAGGCACCGATGCCATCGATCTTTATCGAACGCCAGGCGACTTAATCGTCAATAAGCACGGCGGCTCCGCGGGTGTCGCCCTGATGATACCGATAGCTGATTACAATAGTATTTGGGCGCGCTTCCCGGTTCAGGCGACCAGTGCTACGCAGACAGAGCCGGCACATTAATCAGGCGCGTCCGATGATCGGGACTTGTGTTTAACGTTAAAACTGAGGAATCCATGCACTTCAGACAACATCGCGCCTAGTATCTTTCGTTGTATTGGCAATCTCGTGAGCTAGTTAGTCGAAGTTTGACCCGATCGGAATCGTGTCGATGACACAGGGAAAAAAGGGAGTGTTTACCTACTATCTCGAACTGGCTGTGCGCAGCTTGCGGCGAAGCCCGGGCCTTACTGCACTGATGATCCTGGCGATCGGCTTTGGCGTGGCGGCATCCATGACGACCTATTCGGTATTCCGGGGCCTATCCGCCGATCCGATTCCTTGGAAGTCATCACAACTGTTCGTGCCGCAGATCGATGCGTGGGGGCCGGAGCACCGCGAAAATGGCGAGCCGCCTACGACGCTGACCTATATCGATGCCATGAATCTGATGCGTCAGCATCGGGCCTCACGTCAATCGGCGATAATTCCGATGTTTCGCTCGATCATGCCGCCGCGCACCAGCCAAGACAACAGCCAGATCGAAACCCGTGGCTATGCGGTCCACAGCGACTTTTTCCCCATGCTGGATCTGCCGTTTCATT